>JGI20166J26741_11713362_pt1 | contig 21828 bp, 21 predicted proteins | sample TergutCu122P5_FD_26741 | JGI IMG/M metagenome (IMG submission 26741)
GACCATGAACTTGCAACCGGCCAGTTCCTCGTTCTTGCGGGTCGCCCACACATTGCCAATTACCCTGCCGATGAGCATCAGTGACCTTCCTTCGGAACGTTCATGGCGATGCCGAGCGGCGTCACCATCATGGGATGCGGCGGCTTGAACACTGGCACGCCGAGAATGTCCGCGAACGTGTCCTCGATGCCCTGTTGCGTGACGGTGCCGCCCACCAGCCACACCTGATCGACGTCCCAGCCGGCGATGTGCCGCTGCACGATGCTGGCCATCTTCTCGACCACCGGATGCACCGCCTGGCGCACCTCGTCCGCCCTCGCGGGACTCAGCTTGAACTTCTCGGCCTGCTCGAACGTCAGGCCATAGCGACCCATGAGCACCAGGTTCATGTGGGTGCCGCCGGTGGCCTCGTCGGCCTCGTAGACGACCTGGCCGTCCTTGAAGACCGACAGCCCGGTGGTGCCGCCGCCGATGTCGACGACGGCCCCGTCGACGATCCCGAGGACCGAATTGGCGGCCGTGGGCTCGTCGAGCAGCGCCTGGACCTCCAGCCCGGCCGATTCGACGATGTAGCGGTGCGTGTTCGAGTTGCCGCTGGAAGTGCCCGGAGGCACCGCGATCGCGGCGGCCTGGAACTCGGTGCCAGTGCGCTGGTACAGCTTGGCGGTCAGCTTCTTGACGACCTCGACGGCGCCCATGTAGTCGACGACGAGCCCGTCGCGGGCCACCTGGCACCACTGCATCTCTGTGGCCACCGGCCTGTCGTCCTGGTCGATGACCACCTCGATGATCGAGGCGGTACCGAGGTCGACGCCGCAGCGCAGCGTCTCACCGGCCTTGACGGCGGCGGTGCGCCGCAGCGCCGAGTTGGCCTTGCCAAGCGCCTTGATCGTCTTGTCCGACAGCATGGCGGCCCTCACTTGGAATCGGCAGAAGCCCGGGTGATGGCGTCGATCAGTTGCTCCTTGTGCGCGTCCCGGATCTCGATCCTGGACATCGGGACGCCAGGAGTCTGACGCGCGAGGGTGCGAAGCTGCGACACGGTCATGCCGCCGAGCATGCTCGCCGTGCCGGACGCACGGACGGGCTCGGCGACCACCACCGGCGCATCCCCGGCCGGCGCGGGGCGCGGCTCCGGCTCGACGACGGCGGGTGCAACGGGTTGCGGGTTCGGCGCGACGGGACGGGCCGCCGGGATCGCTTCGGGGCGGGAAGCCACGAAGCTGGGCGCCGTCTCGATCATCTCGCCGACGTCGTGGGCCGGACGCGGGATCACGTGCTGCGACACCAATTGGCCCACGCGGGACGCGGCCGCGGCGCCGGCATCGACGGAGGCCTTCACGGCGCCGACCTCGCCCGTGACGATGATGGTGATGAGCCCGCCACCGACCTTCTCCTTGCAGATGAGCTGTACCTGAGCCGCCTTGAGCATCGCGTCAGCGGCTTCGATCGAGGCCACCAGACCCTTCGTCTCGATCATTCCGATGGCATCCATGATGTGAGCCCTCAGTACTCGGTCGGATGGGCGGCGACGAACTTCACCGCGTCGGCGAAGGCCAGGCAGGCCGCCTTGCAGGCGCTCTGCTCACCCGTCAACAGCCCGCCGCCGAAGTTCGTCTCGCTGGGCGGGCCGTAGAACGCGCTCAGCTCGACCTCGGCCGCCTTGAGCGCGGCGTCCAGGCCGTAGACGGCCTCTTCGGGCGGGGCGATCAGGTAGGCGATGGCCGTGCCCTGGGGGACGCCGGCGACGGCCGACAGATACGACCCGCTGCGCGAAATCGTGTACGCGTAGTAGCAGATCGAGTCGTCTTCGTTCGCGCTGTAGAACCAGGCGTCGTTGGTCATCATGTCGCGGATGGCCTGGAGCCCGGCGCGGATCTCCGCCGGGTTCGGCCCCGAGATGATGCCGATGATTTCGCCGGCCAGCTTCGTGTTGGCGTTGGCGGCGCCGCCGTAGAACGACTTGGCGTAGGCAACCTTGACGTCCGCCTTCTTCGTCGCCTCGTCCAGGCACGTGTAGGCCACGTCGTCGATGTCGGCGGTGAACAGGCCGATCGCGTGATGCTCGTCGGGAAGCTCAAGTGCCTTCTTTAGCGACTCGTCGACCCTGGGAATGATCTTCATGCTCAGCAGAGAGCACTTCAGTGGATCATCAATCATGAGAGATGCCTCCTTGCATTGTTCAGGCTAACACCGGTGCTCAACAGTGTCAACTGTTCGTGTTGATATAGCCAAAATGTGAACGTCAAGATAAGTTGTACTACTGTAGTCCACGAGCCGCGGCGTCCTGCCGGGCTTGGGCACCGCTTCCAACGCTGTGCGAGGTGCCCGCTCGGAGCGTGAGAGAGGACATGCCAGGTGGCTGCCGATGGGGTCACCGCAGTAGTGCCAACATGATTCCAGAGTTGCCGGGACACCGCCCCTGCAAGAAGTCCGGCCAACAAGGGATCAGGGAACAACCGTCCGGGACTTGCTCAGAATGGAGTGGGCCCAGGACACGGGGTGTCTCTGGTGAGCATCGCTGCCCAGAGAGCACACCCACGACAGACTAGAAGCAGGAGACATTCAATGCCTAGTAAGCAAGACTCAGTTCAAGCGACTGATGCCGAGACGCTGGCCAAGTTCGGATACAAGCAAGAGCTGTTCCGGCAGATGGGCGGCTTCTCGAACTTCGCTATCTCATTTTCCATCATCTCGATTCTGACCGGCCTCATCTCGATGTTCGGCTATGGCGTCTCTCTGGTCGGCGGCGCCGCCTACTTCACGTGGGTGGTCGTGGCCTTCTTCCAGTTGTTCAACGCCATGACCATGGGCGAGATGGCGTCCAGCTTCCCGCTGGCCGGCGGCCTGTACCCGTGGGCCCGCCACCTGGCCAGCCCGCGCGTGGGCTGGTGGGTTGGCTGGATCAACATGATCGCCTGGTGGTCGGTGTCGGTTGCCATCGACTTCTCGCTGGGCACGCTGATCGCCGGCTCGGGTTGGTTCTTCCCGGCCACACAGGCGGCTCTGCCCGAGGTCATCATCACGATCATCATCATGACGATCCACGCCGTGATGAACATCTTCGGCATCAAGTTGGTGGCTTGGTTCAACAACTTCAGCGTTTGGGTGCACATGATCGGCACGGTCATGCTGCTCACCCTGCTGCTGGTGCTGGGCAACGCCCACCACACCGCGCTGCCGCTGTCGACCATCGTCAACACGGCCACCCCCGACAACCCGAACGGCCTGACCGGCGGCCAGTTCTTCCTGGCCTTCCTGCCCGCCATTCTGATGTCCGCCTGGACCCTGACCGCCTTCGACGCCTCGGCCGACGTGTCCGAGGAGACGAAGGATCCGCAGCACACGGTGCCTTGGGGCATGGTCATCGCGGTCGTCGCGTCGTTCATCTTCGGCACCCTGGTGCTGTTCGGCCTGATCTCGAACCTGCCGCCGCTGGCGCAGATTCCGGGCATCATGGAGACGCAGGGCCTCGCCACGTACATCGTCCAGAACGTCATGGGTCCCGGCCTCGGCCTGGTCATGCTGGCGATCATCGCGCTGGCGCAGTTCGCCTGCGGCCTGTCCAGCCAGACGGTGTTCCAGCGCGTGATCTACTCGCTGGCCCGCGACAACAACCTGCCGTTCTCGCAGCACCTCAAGAAGGTGTCGAAGCGCGGTGCGCCGTTCGTGGCCACCATCGTGGGCACCATCGCCATGGCGCTGCTAACCATCGGGGCCTCGGTGCTGTCGACCGTCACGTCCATCGCGACGCTCGGCTTCTACTTCGGCTACTTCATCGTCATCATCCTGGCGATGCGGGCCCGGCTGAGCGGCCGCTGGACCGAGCGCGGACCGTGGAACCTGGGCAAGTTCTGGATACCCGTCGCCATCGTGGCGATCCTCTGGAACCTCTACATCAGCGTCGCAGTCGTGCTGCCACCGAACTTCATTACTCTGGAGATCTTCGGCGGCATCATGGTCGCACTGGCGATCTACTACTTCGCGTTCATGCACAAGCGCCTGTCCGACAAGGTCGGCGAGCTGACGGCGGACGAGATCGAGAAGCTGGCCCGCGCCAACGAAGAGGCCATCGCCGGAGCGACCGCTTCGTAGCAAACGCCACACGCACAACAGCGCCGGGTTCCGCAAGGGCCCGGCGCCGTTGTCGTGCCGGGCAGTTCAGCCAAACGGCGGCCCTCCAAGCCGAGCCGTTGCGACTCTTCTTCGGTGTCCGCCGCCCTGGCTGCGGCTACCCCAGGGGAGGCAGCAGACGGGTGATGGGCGTCTGAACCGGAACCGGCCCCTGGTTGGCCGTGTCGGTGGCATTGACGCCGTAGAGCTCCAGGGCGCGGGCGCCGTAGTCCTTCGTGAAGCGGTACCACTTGTGGGCCCACGAACCGACCGGGTCGCCGCAGGCGTCCTTGTACAGGGCCCACACCCACCAGTAGTAGGCGGACAGGCTGACGTAGGCCACGTAGTGGCGCAGCTCCTCCTTGGTGGGCTGACGTCCGAAATAGGTGGCGATGATGGTCTGGGCTTCTTCCCACGTGTAGTCCGAGCAGCAGATGAACGTGCCGATGTCGCTGGCGGGGTCGCCCATGCCGGCGTACTCCCAGTCGACCAGAGCCTGGCGGTCACCCGCCACGAGGATGTTCGGCGCGTAGAAGTCGTTGTGGCAAAACACCTTGGGGACGGCGTCGGCGCGGCACAGGGCGTCCAGCTTCGTCGCCTGCTCCTCGAGAATCGCGAACTCGGGGAAGCCGAGCCGGGCGGACCGGTCGACGTCGTCCTCGCCGCACAGCCGGCGCCGAAGCCCGTTGGCCTGGGCGAAGAGGTCGAACTCCCCGTCGATGGGACGCCCGGCGGTGTGCAGCCGGCGGATCGCCGCCAGCGCCTGGCGGACGTGAGACCGATTGTGGTAGTCGAAGTCGGACGTGACTTCCACGAAGCGCGACACCTTCCAGCCGACCTTGGGGTCCATGTGGATGAACGTGTCGTCGACGCCCAGTTCGTGCGCGATGGCCTCCGCCTGCGTCTCGACCGCCCGGTTCAGGACGCCTTGCGTGATGGCCCCCGGGTAGCGGTAGACGAAGTCCTCACCGCGGCACCGGAAACGGAACGTCAGATTGGTCAAACCGCCGACGATCGGTGCGAAATCCGACAGGTCGGCGATCTCGCAGCCAAGGGTGGCGCAGATGTTGTCGAGCATCGCCGAGTCGATGTTGGCCACGAAGTTCGGGTCGAAGGCGCGCAGGTCGTCCAGCGTGTCGAACTCGTAGACGACGCCCGGAGGATAGGTGCGAAGCTGCAGGGCCAGCTCGTTAATGTGGTCGGCATAGATCGCCTCCCACAGCTTCGGATACGTCTCCTGCTTGTCGTACTCGGCGTCGAGGACGGCGCGGAAGCGCAGCGAGAAGTCGCGATCCCAATAGGCGTGGCCCATCATGATCCAGGCGTCGCTGGCGCCCGGTCTGGCCTCGATGATGCGGCCGGTCGGCGTGGCCTTCAAGCCGTATTCGTCGGTGGGACCCTCGTGCCACACGGCGGCGTAGTAGCCCTGGTACACATAGGGCTCGAAGACGTTCTCGGCGAAGTAGTTGTCGGAACTGCAGATGTAGGTGTTGTCCAGCAGCGACTCGGCCGCCTTGATGGTCGAATTGTTGTTGCGCTCGCGATACTCGGGGTTGATGACGATCTTCACGCCGAAGGCGTCCTCGAGGTAGAAGAACTGCTCCTGGCGGAAGCCGACCACGACCGCGATGTCGTCGATGCCCGCCTCGCGCAACTGCCTGATCTGGCGCTCGATCAGCACCTCGCCCTTGACGACGAGCAGCCCCTTCGGCCGCTCGAAACTGACGGGCGCGAACCGGGTGGAAAGGCCGGCCGCCATGATCACGGCGTTCGTGACGCGGTACGGTTCGAGCGCCTCCAGCCCGGCCGCGGTGATGCTGGAGTCCGGCGCCAACAGGCCGGAACCCCGCAGGCGTTGCGAATTCTGGTTGATGTAGCCGAGTGACAGCCCCGTCTCGTCGGCCAACTCGCGCTGCGACCGGGGTGTCCTCCGGCGGCACTGTTCGAGCACTGCGAACTCCGGACGGGTCAGGGGGCCAGCCATCGCTGCTCCTCGTAATGCTCATACAACACTGGATGCTTCGTTCAATAATAGCAACGCCCGCGAAGACCTGTGAACACGCTGGCGGGTGCCGTGTCAGCCAAGCCGGTCGTGTCCGTCGCCGGGCTGGTGTGGCTCCGGCCCCGGCGGCCCTCCGGCCGCCCCGCCGACGCCCGTTCAGACAACCATCAGCGGCAGCGTCGTCTCCTGCAGCAAGGCGACGAGATCGTCGGGCAGGTGGCGGCCGGTGCTCCGGGCCACCCTGGAGACGTCCAGCGCCAGGCGCGCCACTTCGGACCGGTTGCCCGCCGCCAGCTCGGCACGGATGCGCACCGTCATCAGACCAGCGTCTTCCGGCGCCGCCAGGAACGCCTGATCCGTGGCCCACCGCGCCACGTCGAAGTCGTCGGCCTCCAGCGCGAGACCGGCCAGCACCAGGCCGGCCTCCCGTATGGCGGCCACCATCTCGTGCCGCCACGATTCGGCCCAGTGCCACTGTCCGCCTGGCGCGTCGGCCAAGGGCGCTCCCCGGACGAGACCGAGCGCACCGGCCAGGGCCTCCGGCGTGGCACGGCCGGGTCCGCCGGGCAGAATCAAATGCCACCACTCCCAATCGGACGTGACGCACTTGTGCAGCCGGATGCGCCCGTTGTAGGCGTCCGGCAGAAATGGCTCGCCGGCGTCGTCCGTGCCGAGCCAGAGACGCAAGCGTGACGTGTTCGAGCGCCGCGTGCTCTCGGCCACGAGCAGCGCTCGTGTCATGGCGGCGGGCGTCTGATCGGGATGGCTGAGCATCCAGGCGCAGTATTCCAGGCAGGGCCCCGTCGAGCGAGAGGGCGCGGGACCGCGGGCGCCGATCAGGCGGACCGGGCCGAGAACCAGCAGTTGCGGCGCATGGCACATGGCTGGATCGATCGTCCCAGCCGCGCCGGACACGGCGAATCGAGAGTGGCGGGTGCTCATGATGCGACGGCCTCCTTGTCGCCACCTCATCTGGCGCGGCGACGTAGGGATCCTGTACCCCCCGGACGGAATGGGCGTCGCCGCTCCCAAAAGGCGAAAGTGAGCTTACACCTGCCATGCTCAAATCGTTGAGGCGCCACCCGGCAATCCATGCTCAGGTGGCGCGACAACCGACCGCAAACTCAGCGTCTGATGTAGCTGAGCAGGCGCAGGATATTGATGTACAGCCAGACCATGGTGACGCTGAGGCCGAAGGCGGCGACCCACCCCTGCGACCTGGGCGCGCCCGCCTGGACGCCCGCCTGGATGTACTGGAAGTCGTCCACCAGCGAGAACACGGCCAGGCCGATGCCGACGACCGCCAGCACCCATGCCAGCCCGCTGACCGGTCCCGTCGGACCCGGGAACATGCCCGTGTTGACGCCGAACAGCATGAGCACGAGATTGACGAGTGCCACGCCGGCAAAGGCGAACAGCCCGACACGCACCATCTGGCTGGCCTTCGAGCTGAGCCGGAACCCGCCGAAGTGGAACGCGACGAGCGTCACGGCGGCCGCCACGAACGTGCCGAGCACGGCCTGCACGATGATGCCGGGGTAGTACATCTCGAAGATCTTCGAGAACGCCCCGATGAGCAGGCCCTCGGCGATGGCGTAGACCACGTTGCCGATGGGCGTGGCCGTGCGGGACTTGGCGACGATGAGTGGCGTGATGAACGCCACCAGTCCGCCGATGAGGCCCGCCGGATACAGGATCTGGGCGGGCAGGAAGATGTACGCCATGGCCGCCACGAGCACGAGCATGCCCAGGCTGATCGCCGTCTTGGCCAACACGTCGTCGATCGTCATGCGGTCGGCCGTCACGGAGGGCGCCTGCCACTGACCAGCGGCAGAGCCCTGGACGCCGGCGCCCTGCGGGGCGTACCCCTGGCCGGGCGCCACATACGGCTGGTACCCGCTGGGCGCGCCGGGCTGGGGCGCCACATTGCCGTTCAGCCCCTGAGCGGGGGCGACGTATTGGGATGGGGCGGGCTGGAACAGCCCGCGTGTGCTGAGAACCGGGTTCGCCATGGCTAACCTCCAAAGTCTTGGGTAACCGTACAACACCAGCCTAGCGGGCAAAGATTCCCCGCCGCCTGTGACAGGCCTGTGACGGCGGTTGTTTGGGAGACGTCGCTGCGGCCCGGGCGCGCGCCACTAGGATCGATGTGTCCCAAGAATTGAGGAGATCGCCATGGTTCGCATCGTCGTCAACGGGGCGCTCGGTCACATGGGGCGCGAGGTGCTGGCCCGGGCCGCCCACGAGCCCGGCCTGACGGTCGTCGCCGGGATCGACCCGACGGCCAACGAGGCCGCCGCGTCCGGGCTGAAGTATCCGCTGCTGACAAGCGTCGGCATGCTGCACGAGCCAGCCGACGTGCTGGTGGACTTCTCGCATCCGGCCGCCCTGGCGTCCCTGCTTGAGTACGCGACCCGCGAGCACGTCGCGCTGGTGCTCGGCACGACAGGGTTCGGCGCGTCCGACCGGCGCCGGATCGACGACGCGTCCCGCCTCGTGCCGATCTTCTGCTCGCCGAACATGTCGTATGGCGTCGCCGTGGTGGCCGACCTGGCGCGCCAGGCCGCCAAGGCGTTGGGCGCCTCGTTCGACGCCGAGATCGTCGAGACGCACCACCGCCGCAAGATCGACGCCCCCAGCGGCACCGCTCTGATGCTGGCGGACGTCGTCGCCGCGACCAGCCCGGACGCCGTCGCCGTGACGCTCGACCGCTCGCCGCGTCACGAACCGCGCAGCGCGCGCGAGATCGGCGTCGTCGCCCGCCGGGGCGGCACCGTCGCGGGCGAGCACACGGTCGGGTTCTTCGGGGACGACGAGGTGATCGAGATCACACACCGCGCCCAGTCGCGGCGCATCATGGCGGCCGGCGCGCTGCGGGCCGCGGCCTACATCGCCGGCAAGGCGCCCGGGCTGTACGCGATGGGCCAGTTGCTGGCCGAGCAGTCGCTGGTCACGCACATCGGCGTCGAGCGCGACGTCGCCGTCCTGTCGCTCGGCGACGTGCCGGCGGCGCCGTCCACGGTCGCGGCGCTGTTCGCCACCCTGAACCGGATCAACGTCGACATGATCTCGGCCACGACTCCCAGCAACGGACGCCTCGACCTGGCGTTCTCGGTGCCGCAGGCCGACCTCGTCGCCACGGTGCAGGCGCTGGCCGGGGACGCCGACCTGCCGGCGCCGCGCGTCACCGAGCATCTGGCCAAGCTGACCGTCGAGGGTGAGGGCATGGCCTTGACGCCCGGCGTCTCCGCCCGCGTCTTCCGCTGCCTGGCCGACTGCGGCGTCTCCCCTTGTCAGGTGACGACCTCCGAGACCAAGATCACCATGGCGGTCGACGTCGCCCACGCCCAGCACATCGTCGACGCCGTCCGGGCGGAGTTCGGGCTGGCGTAGCGGCCCGTCACAGGTCGTAGTCGACGAGGACCGGCGCGTGGTCGCTGACGCGGTGGTCGTAGTCGACGGCCCGGTCCACCCAGGCGCGAGTCGCCAGGGCCGCCAGTGCGGGCGACGCCAGATGGTAATCGATGCGCCAGCCGACGTCGTTGGTGAACGCCTGGCCCCGCCAACTCCACCACGAGTAGGGGCCGTCCTCATCCGGACGCACGGCGCGGACGACATCGACCAGCGGGCGGCGGTGGGGCGTCCAGGACATCGTCGGCGCGACGACGCGCCTGCCGTCCAGACGCCCAGACGACGGCTCCGGGCCGACGGCGGCGTCCAGCCAGGCCCGCTCGGCGGGCAAGAATCCCTCGGTGCCAAGGTTGGTGCGCCAATTGGAAACGTCGGCCGGACCGTGGGCGATGTTGTAGTCGCCGAGCACCAGCAGGTGGCGTCCGGCCCTGTCGGCGTCGTCCTGGAGGGCGTCGAGCTGGCCGCTGAGGCGCGCCAGAAAGTCGAGCTTGCGTTCGTAGCGGGCGTGGTTCTGCTCGGGTGTGTAGCCCTCGCGGCCCTTCGCCGGAGCGATCTCGCGCGGGACGCCGCCCTTGGGCACGTACACGCTGACCACCGTCAACGGGGCGTCGGCCAACTCGACGCCGACCAGGCGGCCCTCGTCCAGGAACGGATTGCCGGCCTGGCCGGGCGGCACCGACACGGCCGGTCCGGCGGCCTGGGCGAACAGCGTGCCGGCCGCCGCGGCCGGTGCGCCGTCCGGGCCCCACGAAGCGACGTCATCCGCCCCGGGCGTCCAGGCGAAGACGGACGCCGGCGCCTCGCGCGTCAGAACGGCGACGCCGTTGCGTCCGGCCAGTCGCCCCGGGTTGTAGGCCACGTGGTAGCCGCGGAAGACACCGTCCGGCACGTCGCCCGGACGGCAGCGCATCTCCTGCAACGCGACGACGTCGGCGCCGCTGACGTCGATCCAGTCACGGAAGCCGCGCCGATCGGCCGCCCGGATGCCGTTGATGTTGTGGGTGGCGACCCTCATGCGTCGCCTCCGCGGCCGCCCGCGAAGGTCCGGTCGTCCCTCGATCCGGCTGGCTGCCGGGCCGCGGCGCCCGCGCGCGTGCCCAGGTGACATGGCAGGGCTGGAGATTCGGCTGGTCGGTGGCTCCCGCGCGCGTGCATGCGCCAAGACTACGCGCGGCGCGGCGCGGCCGGGCGACGGGCGAATGTTGGCCCGGCCGTTCACATCAGGCGTATGCTGGTCGGCAACACGGGAGCCCCAACGGGCTGAGAGGAAGACTGGGTCTTCGACCGTCGAACCTGATCTGGGTAATGCCAGCGAAGGAAGGCCAATTCCCGCGTCACGCGATGCCACCGCGCATCCACCGGGACGCCCCGCGTGCAGACGACACGGAAGGATTGGCCATGAGCTCGACAAGTCTGACGGACGTCACGAAACCCCTGCCGGCCGGCCACGGGTGGCGGGTGGTCGACATCGTCGTGGCCGCGGTGCTCGGCGTGGCGTGCGGCCTGCTGTTCTGGGCCTGGAACGGCCCGGGCTACGCGCTCTACGACGTGCTGGAGGCGGCCACGCCCGGCCTCGGCGGCCTGACGCAGGGGCTGTGGCTGATCGGGGGACCGCTCGGGGCCGTCATCATCCGCAAACCCGGGGCCGCGATCTTCGTCGAGCTGGTGGCCGCGGTGGTCTCGGCGCTGTTCGGCAGCGCGTGGGGGGTGTCGACGATCTGGTACGGCCTGGCCGAGGGCATCGGTGCGGAGCTGATCTTCCTGATACTGCTGTACCGGCTGTACAACCTGCCGGTCGCGATCGTCTCGGGCATGCTGGCGGGCGCCGGCGAATGGGCGTACGAGCTGTTCACGGGCAACATGGCGAAGACGGCGACCTTCAACATCGTCTACCTGGTCTGCAACATGATCTCGGGCGCGATTCTGGCCGGCGCGCTGGCCTGGGTGCTGATGAAGGCGCTGGCCCGCGCGGGCGTCCTGTCGCGGTTCGCGGCCGGGCGCGAGGCCGAGAGCGGGCGCGCCGCGGCCGGACCGGCCCGGGCGTCCGGATGACCACGATCGCGGCGTCCGGCTGGGGCTGGCGATACGCGGGACGTCCGGAGTGGGCCGTCCGCGACCTCGACCTGACGATCGGCGACGGCGAGCGCGTGCTGCTGCTCGGACCGAGCGGGGCCGGCAAGTCCACGCTCCTGTTCGCGCTGGCCGGCGTTCTGGGCGGGGCGGACGAGGGCGAGGAGGCCGGCCGCCTCTTGGTCGACGGGCAACACCCGACGCGACGGGTGGGGCGGGTCGGCCTCGTGCAGCAGGATCCCTCGTCTCAGGTGGTTCTCGCCCGGGTCGGCGACGATGTGGCCTTCGGGCTCGAGAACCTCAGCGTCCCGCGTCCGGCCATCTGGCCGCGCGTGGAGGCGGCGCTCGGCGCCGTCGGGCTGGACGTCCCGCTCGACCGGACGACCAACGCGCTGTCCGGCGGACAGCAGCAGCGGCTGGTGCTGGCCGGGGCCCTGGCCATGCAGTCGGACGAGCCAGAGCGCCGTCCCGGCCTGTTGCTGCTTGACGAGCCGACGGCCAACCTCGACCCGGCGGGCGTCGCCGAGGTGCGGACGTCCGTCGAGCACGTGACGACCGGCGGGACGACTCTGGTGATCGTCGAGCACCGGGTCGACGTCTGGCTCGGCATGATCGACCGGGTCGTAGTGCTGGGCGGGCGCGGCGTCGTGGCGGACGGCACGCCCGAGGCCGTCCTGCGCGAGCGCGGCCACGAACTGGCCGCCCAGGGCATCTGGGTCCCCGGCGTGCCCCTGCCGGTCGCGTCGCGCGGCGACGGCCATGGCTCACGGGGGACGTCGGACGCGTCTTCGGCGGGCCCGGCGAGCGGGCGCACGGGCGACGGGGCCCGGACCGTTTCGGCCAGTCCCGCCGCGGCGCTGCGCGGTGTGGGTCTGACGATCGGCTACGACGCGGATCACCCGGTGTTGGATCACCTGAACGTGACCGTCCCCAGGGGGCGATCCACGGTGATCACAGGGCCGAACGGCGTCGGGAAATCGACGCTCGCCCTGACACTGGCCGGCCTTCTGCCCCAACTGGGCGGCCGCGTCGAGGCGGCGCCCGACCTCGTGCCGGCGCCGGCCAACCTGCGGCAGCGGCGTCTCGGCGGGCAGAGCCTGGCCGACCCCCACGCCTGGACGTCCACCCAGTTGCTGACGCGGCTGGGCACCGTCTTCCAGCAGCCGGAGCACCAGTTTGTCGCGCCGACGGTGCGCGATGAGCTGGCCGTCGGGCTGCGGGCGCTGCGCTGGGAACCGTCCGCCGTGGCGGCGCGCGTGGACGAATTGCTGGAGCTGCTGCATCTGGCCGCGCTGGCCGGGGCCAACCCCTTCACCTTGTCGGGCGGCGAGAAGCGGCGCCTGTCGGTGGGCACCGTGCTGGCGGCCGGGCCTTCCGTCATGGTCCTGGACGAGCCGACGTTCGGCCAGGACCGCAACACGTGGATCGACCTGGTGCGGCTGATCGCCGGCCTGGTGGATCAGGGACGCACCGTGATCGGCGTCACGCACGACGCGGCCTACATCGACGCCCTGGGCGAGCATCGCATCGAGTTGGGTGGCCGCGATGGCTGAGCAACACGTGGTTCCGGCAAGGCCGGCCGTCCCGCTGGCCACGGTCCAGGCGGGCCCGGCAGACGTGTCGGCGCGGAGTCTGCTCGACCGGCTCAATCCGGTGGCACGCCTGGGGTTCGCCGTGCTGCTGGCGGCACCGGTGTTGATCACGTTGGACTGGGTGAGCGCGTCGGTGCTGCTGGGGCTCGAGGCCATCGCGTTCGCCCTGGCGCGCGTCGACTGGCCGACGATCCTGCGCCGGCTGCTGCCCGTGCTCGTCGTCGCGGCGATCGCCAGCGTCAGCATGGCGCTGTACGGGCGTCCCGGCGGGCACGTCTATTTCCAGTGGTGGCTGATCGTCGTGAGCGCGCGATCGCTGCTGATGGCGGCGGCGGTGTTCCTGCGGATCATCGCGCTGTCGCTGGCCGCGATCGCCCTGCTGAGCCAGGTCGATCCGACGCCGATGGCCGACGGGCTGGCGCAGATCGTCCGCCTGCCCGCCCGCCTGGTGCTGGGGACGCTCGCGGGCGTCCGTCTGCTGGGGCTGCTGGCGGACGACTGGCGCAGCCTCGGCTTGGCCCGGCGGGCGCGGGGGCTAGGCGACACCGGGCGGCTGCGCCGCCTTGCCTCGATGGCGTTCGCCCTGCTCGTCTCGGCCATCCGGCGCGCCACGACGCTGGCCACCGCCATGGAGGTGCGCGGCTTCAGCGCCGAGAACGCGCGCCGCCGGACCTGGGCGCGGGTCTCCCGGCTCACCTGGGCGGACGGCCTGGGCCTCGTGATCACCCTGATCATGGTGGCCGCCAGCCTGCTGGCCGCGATCCGGGCCGGCACGTTCTGGCTGATCTGGTTGGGGGCGCCATCATGACGGGCCCGGACGCCGGGGCGGCGCTCCCGCTGCGGTTGGAGGACCTCGCGGACGAGGCGGTGGCCCGCGCCGGCGATGGCCGGCCCGTCGTCCTGATCGACGGCCGCTCGGGTGCCGGCAAGACGACGCTGGCCGGCGCTCTGGCGGGACATCTGGCGCGCCGGCTCGGGCGTCCCGTCGTCGTCGCCAGCCTGGACGACTGCTACCCGGGCTGGCACGGCCTGGCGGCCGCGTCCCAGATGGTCACCTCGTCGATCCTGCGGCGAAACGATCCGGGCTACCGCCGCTATGACTGGGCGGCCGGACGGGAAGCCGAGTGGATAGCCTTGTCAAGCAGTGATCCACTGATCGTCGAGGGCGCCGGGTGTCTGACGCCGACGTCCGCGCCCCTAGCGAGCCTGCGCGTCTGGGCGGACGCCGACGAGGCCGTCCGGCGGCAGGCCGCCCTGGGCCGCGACGGCGCGTCGTACGAGCCGTGGTGGGACGTCTGGGAGCAGCAGGAGCTCGCCCACCTGGCCGCCCACCGTCCGGACCAACTCGCCGACGTGACGATCGACCCGGTATGGGGCTTGGCCTGGTGGCACCGGCACACCCCTGCTCACGACTCACCAGTCACCCAGCGACGCGTTCCCTGACGATCGCCAAACACTGCTTGACGGCGTCGATGGGTGCTTAGTCCGAGCGCGTCGGGCGGTCTGCACTTGATGCGTTATGCTTGATGCATGAGAACCACACTCACCATCGATGTGGACATTCTGAGCGCCGCCAGAGAGCTGGCCGCCCAGGACGGCACCACCATCGGACGAGTGATCTCGGATCTGGCGCGCCAATCGCTGACGTCCGTCGACGCTCCACCCGACGCCCAGGCAGAGTCCTTCTATGGGTTCACGCCCCTGCCGCCCCGGGGCGGGATCGTCACCAACGAGATGGTCAACGCCATCCGCGAGGCGGAAGATATCTGAACATGCGCAGCTTGCTCGACGTCAATGTGCTGCTCGCCCTGTTCGACACCGAGCACACCGGCCACGCCCGGGCCCGGGACTGGCTGGATGGGGCGATCGCCGACGGTTGGGCGTCTTGCCCGATCACTCAGGCAGGTTTCGTCCGCCTAATCTCTGGCCCCCGCTATCCGAAACCTGTCGCGACGCCCCAGGCAGTGGCGATGATCGACAAGGCCACGGGCACGCCCTTCCACGAGTTCTGGGCCGACGACCTATCGCTTGCCAGCCCGGCGATCCAGCGGACGCGGTTGCTCAGTCACAACCAAGTGACCGACGTGTACCTGCTGGCGCTGGCGGTCGCCCATCGCGGACGACTTGTGACGCTCGACCGCCGCATCTCCCTGGCCGCGGTGGCCGGAGCCAACCCGGACAACCTGGTGACGATCTGAGTCACTTGGCCGGGACGTCGCGCTCGAGCTCGGCCAGCCAGGCGTCCGGGGTGGCGTCGGACGGCATCTGCCAGCCACCCCGGGGGCTCAGCGAGATGGGAAGCACCTGGGGACCGTCCGGGCCGCACGAGCGCTTGAACTGGCTGGCGAAGAAGCGCTGGTAGAACTTGGCGAGCCAGCCCCGGATGGTGGCCAGGTCGTAGGCGACGCGGTGCTCGGCGGGCATGCCGTCCGGCCAGACGCCGGCCTTGGCGTCCTTCCAGGTGGCCCAGACCAGGTAGGCGACGCGCGACGGCGAGAACCCCTGCAGCATGTAGTGCAGGAACGAATCGTTGAGCGCGTAGGGACCGACCTTGTCCTCCGTGGACTGCAGCGTCGCCCCGTCCTTGGACGGCACCAGCTCGGGGCTGATCTCCTGGTGCAGGATGCGCCGCAGGACGTCGTCGGCCGCCGGCACGATGCCTTGCTGGATCACCCAGGGGATCATGTGCTGGATCAGGGTCTTGGGCACGCCCGCGTTGACGTCGTAATGGCTGATGTGGTCGCCGACGCCGTACGTGCACCAGCCGAGCGCCGACTCGCTGAGATCGCCCGTCCCGACCACGAGCCCGCCGCGTTGGTTGGCGGCGCGGAACAGGTAGTCGGCCCGCAGCCCGGCCTGGATGTTCTCGAACGTCACGTCGAACCGGTCGGCCGGGTGGTGCAGATCCTTCATCATCTGAGAGGCGGCGGGCCGGATGTCGATCTCCTCGGCGGTGACACCGACCGCCTTCATCAGCGCCCAGGCGTTGGACTTCGTGCCCTCGGACGTCGCGAAGCCCGGCATCGTGAAGCCCAGAATGTCGGCGCGCGGACGGCCCAGGCGATCCATTGCCCCGGCCGCGACCAGCAGCGCCAGCGTCGAATCGAGCCCGCCCGAGACGCCGATCACGGCCTTGGTCGCCGGGCCGACGGACGTCAGGCGGCGCATCAGCGCCGTGACCTGGATGTCGTAGGCGTCCCGGCAGGTCGCGTCCCGCCGGGCCTGTTCGTCGGGGACGAAGGGGAACCGGGCCAGCGGGCGGCGCAGGCCGATGTCGCCGGCGGGCATGGCCAGCGCCGGTTTGGCGGGCTCGGCCGGCGCACCGTCGCCAATGCGCAACGGGCGGGGCTCGTCTTCGTTCAGGTTGATCCACACCTCGCCCGACGCCCAGCCGTCACCGAACGGACGGACTTCGCCTGCGACCGCGCGGTTGTCGTCCTGCGACCCCTGGCGGCGGCGGGCGTTCTCGATGCGGCGCAGGTCGACGTCGACGGTCGTCCCCGTCGCGCCCTGGGCGAAGCGCTCGGACTCGCCGAGCCGGTCGCCGCACTCGTACACCATCGCCTGGGAATCCCAGGACGAGTCGGTCGTCGACTCGCCCGAGCCGGCGGCGACGAACACGTACGCGGCGTTGCAACGGGCCGACGCGGACTGGACGAGCAGGCGGCGGGCGTCCGTCTTGCCGACGCCCACGGGCGAGCTGGACAGGTTGACCAGAACCGTCGCTCCGTTCAGCGCCATCTGGGCGGACGGCGGGATGGGCACCCACATGTCCTCGCACAGCTCGATGCCGACGTTCAGTCCGGGCACGTCCACCAGCCGGACGATCTGTTGCGGCGCGAAGCTCGCCAACAGCGTGGTCGACGACCCGCCGTTGAGGTGGATCCAGGTGTTCTGGTCGACGTCCGCACCGGAGGCGAACCACCGCCTCTCGTCGAAGCCGGCGTGGTTCGGCAGATAGGTCTTGGGGACGACGGCCCGCAGCTCGCCGCCCTGGATCACCACCGCGCAGTTGTAGAGACGTGACTGCCAGCGCAGCGGCGCCCCGACCACGATGATCGGCAGCCAGGCCCGCGATGCCTCGACCAGCGCCGCGATGGCGCCCTCCGTCGCGTCCAGCAGGGCGTCCTGCAGGAAGAGGTCGCCGCACGAGTAGCCCGTCAAGGACAGCTCGGGGTAGACGGCCAGGCAGACGCCGTCGGACGCCAGCGCCTTGACGTCCTCGACGACCGCCGCCGCGTTGGCGGCCGGGTCCGCCAGCTTGACCGGCAGAACCCGGGCCGCCACCCGGGCGAAGCCTTGGGCATAGATGTTCGCAAAGTCCATGACACAAGCCTAGACGAGGTTGGCGCCGCCGGAGCAGGTCAGGTGTCCTGGTCGGTGGCCCGGCCACTGGTCCGCAGCCCGAGCACCGCCAGCAACGACCGGTCGATCAACCTCATTGTCCCGGCATCCACTTCGCCGACACGTCTCAACAGGCGGCCTCGCGACATACCGCGTATTCCCCTGATCATGACCGCCGAATCGTGGTCCAACCCGGTGCGCGGGGTCGGCGGAACGAGAGGCCTACCCGGCGCCGGGGGCAGGGATGCGCTCAACGCAGCCATGATGACCAGATCGAACACGGATTCACCTGGCAGCAGATCGTTGCTCAGCACGACAGATGGACGTGCCTTGGTGGGCTCGCCCGTCCGACCGGAGCCCCAGTTGGTCAGCCAGATCTCGCCACGTCTCGGTTTGGGCGTGTCAGTCGAGGTCATCCCACGCCTCCTCCAATAGATCGAACTCGGCACGAGCCACTGGATCCCTCTCGAACAATCGGGACTCCTCGCGGGCGGATTCGGCCAACAGCTGCTCCCAGGCCGACCAGGTCAAATCAGCCAGATAGGAAGACAGTGACTGGTTCTTCCATCTCGCGATGTCGGCCAGCAAGTCGCGCGTCTCGACCGGAACACGAATCGTCGCAGTACTGGACATGTCGCCATCATATGGCGACATGCCACGTCGCCACAAGTCGTCGCAGTCTCCCGGCGGCGGTCTTGGGCGGCTGAGGACCAGGGGGTTCACGTCCACATCATCGCGATCGCGATGCACGCCTGCGCGTGAAGAGCGGTGCCTGTGGACAACGCCACATGCCGTCCAGGGCCTGTGGATACGCGCGCCAGCCCCGAGCCCCCTAGGCCGCGGCGACCGGAGCCTTCTTCGTGCGATGGCGCAGGAACTCGACGCCCATCGGCACCAGCGACACCAGGACGATCAGCACGAGCACGACCTCGATGTGATCGTGGATGAACTGCACCTTGCCAAGGAAGAAGCCCAGCATCGTGACACCAGTGCCCCACAGGATGCCGCCGACGCCCGAGTACGAGATGAACACCGGGAAGCTCATCTTGGCGACGCCCGCCACCAGTGTCACGAACGTGCGGACGATGGGCACGAATCGCGCCAGGATCAGCGCCATGTGGCCATGCTTCTCGAAGAAGTCGTGCGTCTGGGCGACGTACTTCGGGTTCAGGATCCTGCCCGCGAGCCCGGTGCGCGGTCTGAACAGCGGCGGCCCGATCAGCCGTCCCAGCCAATAGCCGATCGCGTTGCCGGCGATGGCGGCCGCCGACAGGATCACGCACGCGATCACGAGCGTCACGCCCGGGTGCAGGGCGCCGAAGTGAATCGTCCCCAGCGCGATGAACATGCCGACGGCGAACAGCAACGAATCGCCCGGCATGAAGAAACAGAAGAGGCCGCACTCGGCCACCACGATCAACACCACGCCCCACAGCGCCCAGTTGCCCATGGCATTCAGGATGTTCTCCGGGTTGAGCCACGCCGGCAAGAGCATCGGGACAAGTGAAAACATGCGCGCAACCTTACCCGAACCGGCAACGCCCGCCCGCATGCCCGGCTGTGCGACGACTGTGGGCATGAGGCTGACCTTGGGCAGCGATCGACTCGTCCGCGCAACCGGTAGGGTTTTGCCCATGGACGACCCGAGCGTGACGCCGCTGGCCGGGGACGTGGGCGTCGGACCCCACCCCCTGCCCTGGCCGGACGACCCCCGGCTCGACCCGGGGCTGCTCGCCGAAGGCGACCACCGCAACGTCGTCGACCGGTACCGGTACTGGACGGTCGAGGCGATCCGGGCCGACATGGCCGCCTCGAAGGCGTCCCTCCACGTGGCGATCCAGAACTGGGAGCACGACTTCAACATCGGGTCGATCGTGCGGACGGCCAACGCGTTCAACGTGGCCGCGGTGCACATCGTCGGGCGCCGACGCTGGAACCGCCGCGGCGCGATGGTGACGGATCGCTACCTCGACGTCGTCCACCACCCCGACGTGGAGTCCCTGGCCGGCTGGGCGGCGACGGCTGGGGTGACGCTGATCGGCGTGGACAACCTGCCGGGCGCGCGATCGCTGGAGTCGGCCGGGCTGCCCGGACTCTGCTGCCTGGTCTTCGGCTCCGAGGGACCGGGGCTGACGGACGAAATGGTCGCCGCCTGCGACCACCTCGTCGCCATCACGCAATACGGGTCGACGCGCTCGCTGAACGCCGGAGCCGCCGCCGCCATCGCCATGTGGGCCTGGAGCCGCCAGCATCGCTGACGAACACCCGCCGGCGTCCGGCCGGCTGGCCCACGGCTGAGGTCGCCGCACAAGGGCCCTTCACAAGCCCGCGGGCGACGCGATTCCCGCCGTCCATATCACCCCCGGCGCAGTCGACGCCAAGCCCCGCATGGTTGACTGGATATCACCCAAGACACACCACTCCGGGAGCAATCATGGCAAATTACGAAGACCTCAAGGGCAAGGTAGCGCTGATCACGGGCGCCGCCGGCGGCATCGGCGCGGCGGTGGCCAAAGCGTTCCTCGAACAGGGCAGCAAGTTGGCGCTCGTCGACATCTCGGCGGACGGACTGGCGAAGCTGGCGGCCGACCTTAGAGCGCCGTCCGGCCAGGTGATCACGTGCGTGGCCGACACGTCCAAGGAGGAGGACGTCAAGGCCTACGTGGACGCCACCGTCAAGGCCTTCGGCACCATCGACGTGTTCTTCAACAACGCCGGCATCGAGGGCAAGGTGGCGCCGCTCGTCGACCAGAACATGGCGGACGTCGACCGCGTCTTCGCGATCAACATCCGCGGCACGTACATGGGGCTGAAGTACGTGCTGCCGATCATGTACGCGAAGAAGTCCGGTTCGGTCATCAACACGTCGTCCGTCGGTGGCCTCGTCGCCGGCCCGGGCCTGGGCGTCACCCCGTACGTCACAAGCAAGTTCGCGATCACCGGGCTGACGCGCCTGGCGTCAAACGAGGCGGCGCCGTACAAGGTGCGCATCAACTCGGTGCACCCGTCGCCCGTCAACACCGAGATGATGCGACGGCTCGAAGAGGGCTTCGCGCCCGGTCACGGCTCCGAGGCGCAGGCCGGCATCGCGGCGGGCATCCCGCTGGGACGCTACGCCGAGGCCAGCGACATCGCGTCGGCCGTGCTGTTCCTGGCGTCCGACGCTTCGTGTTTCGTCACCGGCGACCAACTGCGCGTCGACGGCGGCGAGCTCAGCTGACCGCCGTTGCGCCAGGCGGGCCGGCCCCCCGGGGCGTCCACCCGCCGTCTTGGTTTGCAGAGCCGTGCTTCAATGGGCAGACGTGACGAAGGAGGTCCCATGGAGGCACCCAAGCGGCTGACGGTCGCGATCTGCCCCGTGATGACGCAGCCACAGGCCCAGCGCATCGCCGACGCCGACCCGCGCATCGACGTGCTGTGGGAGGCCGACCTGTACGCGCCCCAACGGTTCGAGGGCGACTACCAAGGCGATCCGGCGTGGCGCCGCGGCCCGGCCCGGCAGGCGCGCTACGAGGCGATGTGCGATTCGGCGAACACGCTGTTCGACCTGCCCGACCGCAGCGCGTCCGGCCTGAAGCGGTGCGTCGAGGCCAACCGCGACCTCGTCTGGCTGCACACGATGGCGGCGGGCGGCGGCGGGCAGGTGCGCGACGCCCACCTGTCCGACGCCGACCTACAACGGCTGATCATCACGACCTCCGCCGGCGTCCACGCGCTGCCGCTGGCCGAGTTCGCGCTGTACGGCGTGCTGGCCGGGGCCAAGATGCTGCCGCAGATGCAGGACTTCCAGCGGCGCCACGTCTGGGCCGGCCGCTTCCTTATGCGCCACATCTGCGAGATGACGGTGGTCGTCGTAGGCATGGGCCACATCGGGCGCATGGTGGCCAAGCGGTTCGCCGACATGGGCGCCACCGTGATCGGCATCAACCGCACGATGCGCGACGTCGAGGGCGTCGAGATGCACCCAGACGACGACCTCATCGAGGTCGCGACAAGGGCAGATGCGATCATCAATTGCTTGCCCGGGGCCGTCGGCACCGACAACCTGATCAGCGCCGACGTCCTGGCCGCCACGCCGCCGGGGTTGATCGTCGTCTCGCTGGGGCGGGGCACCTGCGTCGACGAGGAGGCCCTGATCGCCGGTCTGCGCAGCGGCCACATCGCGTTCGCGGCGCTGGACGTCGTGGCCCGCGAGCCCCTGGCCGCCGACTCGCCGCTGTGGGACATGCCAAATGTGCTGATCAGCCCCCACATCATCACGCTCAGCGCTCGCGAGACCGACCGCATCATCGACCT
>JGI20166J26741_11714473_pt1 | contig 21804 bp, 15 predicted proteins | sample TergutCu122P5_FD_26741 | JGI IMG/M metagenome (IMG submission 26741)
CCGAGCGAAGCCTGTCATTCTGAGCGGAGCGAAGAATCTTTCTTTTAAGACCCTTCGCTGTGCTCAGGGTGACAAGTCAATGTCAACAGGATAAAGGGGTTTCGGTCGGGGATGGAACCCCGACCCTACGGAATCCGCGATTTTTAGCTGCGGGTTCCATCACGCACCGCTTAACCTGTTGACATTGGATGACAAGTCGGAAGTTATTTCCCTAACTTCCGATTAGCCTATTCTTTGCCGATTGCTCACATATTAGCATATTATTGGAAGCAGAAATTGTATTGGGGTGATGATCGCCCAACTTCTTTTTGAGAATTGCCAAGGCTTTACCGTAAAACTCCAATGCGCTGTCATACTCGCCCTGAGCATAAAAAACTCCCGCCATGTTGTTATAGGTTCTAGCATTATCCGGGTGATCTTTTCCCAGCACCTTTTCGCGAATTTCCAAGGCTTTACCGTAAAACTCCAACACCCTGTCATAGTCGCCCTGAGCATAATAAACTAACGCCATGTTATTATAGGTCGTAGCGGTATCCCGGTGATCTTTTCCCAGCACTTTTTCGCGAATTGCCAAGGCTTTACCGTAAAACTCCAATGCCCTGTCATAGTAGCCCTGAGCTTTATAAACTACCGCCATGTTGTTATAGGTCGTAGCGGTATCCGGGTGATCTTTTCCCAGCACTTTTTCGTAAATTGCAAAGGCTTTACCGAAAAACTCCAAAGCCCTGCCATAGTCGCCCTGAGCTTCATAAACTAACGCCATGTCATTATAGGTTGTAGCGGTATACGGGTGATCTTTTCCAAGCACTTTTTCGCGAATTGCCAAGGCTTTACCGAAAAACTCCAATGCCCTGCCATAGTCGCCCTGAGCGTAATAAATTCCCGCCATGTTGTTATAGGTCGTAGCGGTATCCGGGTGATCTTTTCCCAGCACTTTTTCGTAAATTGCAAAGGCTTTACCGTAAAACTCCAACGCCCTGTCATAGTCGCCCTTGTTTTCATAAACTACCGCCATGTTGTTATAGGTCGTAGCGGTATCCGGGTGATCTTCTTCCAGCACTTTTTCGCGAATTTCCAATACTTTACCGTGAAATTTCAATGCCTTGTCATAATAACCCTGAGCTTCATAAACTACCGCCATGTTGTTATAGGTCGTAGCGGTATCCGGGTGATCTTTTCCCAGCACTTTTTCACTAATTGTCAAGGCTTTACCGTAAAACTCCAATGCCCTGCCATAGTCGCCCTGAACTTTATAAACCATCGCCATGTTGTTATATGTCGTAGCGGTATCCGGGTGATCTTTTCCCAGCACTTTTTCGCGAATTTCCAAGGCTATATTGTAAAAGAAAACGGCGTCGGGATATTTGGCGGTTTCGTTAAACCCATACGCCAAATTGAAAAACAACCGATGAAAATCCTCGGCAACCGCGCCTTGTCTGCGCAGGTTTTCGCAGACGCTCACGCCGTGGGGCGCCAGCGCGCCGAACCTCTCCCGCGCCTCAGCGGTTGAATAATATTTGTCATAAATCAATTCCGTCAAATTTTCGGCGCAGCTCCTTACATATTCGTTGCCTGGCGCAAGCCCGCTCTTTATCGCCTCCTGCAAAAGCCTGTGCACGCCTATCTCGTTTTTGTCGGCCTCCGATACGTTTATCAGCGAATACCGCCTTAACTCATGAACTGCCCTGTTTAACGCCAGCGGGTCGGCCGCGTCTTTTTTCAGCGGCTCCGGCAGGCGGACGTTGTTCTTTATCAGGCTGTCCACTAAAATTTTATCCGGGGCGTAGTAGGAGCACAAATACAGGAACTGCCTCGCGCTCTCGCTCTTTATTTTGTCTATGGAAATCTGCCATGTGACGTCCACGGCGGTTCTTTCGGAAGTTTCGCTTTCGCGGAGAAGCCTGAAACTGTATTCCCGGTATAATTTCTGATAATCGGAAAAGGACAGATCGTTCTCCGCTATGTACGCCCCTGCGTGTTCCAGCGCGAGCGGCAGATAACCCAGTTCCTTGGCCAGCGGCCCCGCGCCGTCGCGCGGCTTGCCAAGAGTCCGGCGGCGCAGGAAGGCGACGGCCTCCTCCTCGGTAAACAAGCCGATTTTTTGGGGGACGATCCCCAGGTCAGACCAAAATTCATTCCTGGAGGTTATGAGGGTATTCCCCTGCCCGACATGATTTCGCGGGAGATAACCGCGCAGAAGGCCGTATTCCTCGGCGTTGTCGTAAACAAAAAGCCATTTTTGATTGTTTTCGGCCCATTCCCTGATACTGTTCCTGACGTTATCGGGCGTCGCCGCGTCCGGCGGCAGGCCGCAGAATTTCACGGCAAACTCCAGCGCACCGTTGTATAGAGATTCGGAGGTTTCGGCGGTGAACCACCAGACGCATTCGTACCTTTGCGAATATCTGTAGGCGTATTCCTTCGCGATCTGCGTTTTGCCTATCCCGCCCAAACCGTAAATTGTCTGAGTAAGCGTAACAAAATTCCCGTCGGCGAAAGATTCCGCGATGGAATTAAGCTCCTTCTCCCTGCCTGTGAAATACGCGTTTCTGTCCGGAAGATTGTTGGGCGGCAGGCTGCCGGGAAAACGCGTCTTGTTGTTTGGGAAACCTTTGGATTTCCTTTCCGCCGGGCCAGGGCCTATTCCTTGAAGCAGCCGTTCCGCCGCCGCCGCATTATCGTCAAGCCCGGACAGGTCGATATAAGTCCGCGCCTTCAGCAATCCTTCGGGCTTCACGTCCTCTATGCGGACGGGGATGAGCAGCCGCTTTTCACCGACGGGGTCGTCCGCAAAAGCGTTTTGCCACTCCGACTTGCAATACGCGGATTCGAGATAAGCCTTCGACAGAACGGGAATTATTTTTTCGCACTTTTTAAGCGCCTCGTGCATATCGTTGACAAAACTTCCGCCGGATTTGAAATCCCACGCTTGTATAACTGTCGTATAACCCGCGTTTTCAAGGGTTTCGGCTATCCACAATGCCCAGTTTTCGTCTTTGCCCGTGTAGCTCACGAAGAAATTTTTTCTTTCGTTTTCCGAAACGCCCATGGGAACCCCCCGTCTCCCGGTATTCAAGCCCAATTCAAAAGGACGAACCCATTTTACCGCGAGTCCGTCCCAATGTAAACACACCTTGCTAATCTTCGTTATGACCCTTGCATTTCGCGATGTAAATATTTTTTTCGTCAATACTGTATATCAGCCTATGGACATCCGTGATCCTTCTGCTCCAAAAACCAGACAGCTCGTTTTTCAGCGCTTCCGGCTTGCCCAGTCCGCTGTTTCCGCTTCGCTCAATATCCCGAATCAATTCGTTGATTTTACGCAGCGCCTTTTTATCGTTCACAATCCAGTATTGGTACTGCTCCCAGGCAATGTCGGAAAAGATTTTATTCATCTGCCGCCAGCTCCCTTATTTTACATTGCCCTTTTTTCAACTGTTCAATAGAGCGGATCAGCTCGTTGTAGTCTTTTGGGTTTTTTCTTACGTACAAGTTCTCCAGCATATTGGTATATTCTCTTTCGGACATCAAAACAACGTTCTCGCCCCGTTCCCGTGTAATAATGATCGTCTCGAAATCATTTACGGTTTTGTCGCAAATTTCCTTTAGATTTTGCCGCGCAGTCGTATAGTTGATTGCTGTCATTTGAAACACCTCATTCCGGATCATTTTTTTCATTGTACAGTACATTGTACGGTTTGTCAAGAAATTATCGAATATAGTCCTTCCTGAATGTTTTCTCATTAAGAAAACCAGCCTTGCGGCTGGTCTATTCTTGATTGAGACGCCTAACAGTATTTCGGACGCGCTGTGCGCGATTTACTCCGCAACCGGATATACCGACACCTGTTTCCTGGCGTGCTTGCTCTCGAACTTTACCCTGCCGGTCACAAGGGCGAACAGGGAATCGTCGGAGCCGCGCCCGACGTTGGTTCCCGGGTGGATCTTCGTGCCGCGCTGGGTGTAGAGGATGTTGCCGGCGCTGACGACCTGGCCGTCCGCGCGCTTGGCCCCGAGGCGCTTGGCCTCGGAATCGCGGCCGTTCCTCGTGGAGCCGACGCCCTTTTTGTGCGCGAAAAATTGCAGATTTATCTTCAACATCGCTTTGCCTCCCGAGTTTTTATCTCCTTGATCCTGATCTCTTTCGGGTACTCCTCCGCGAGGGAGCGGAGACCCAGCGCCAGCGACGCCGTCAGAAGCTCGGCGTCGCGGTTTTCCCCGCCGTCCCGGAGCCGCGGCATCGAGAAGCGAAGCCATCCGCCGCCGTTTTCGGGGCAGTCGCAGGACAGCTCCTCGCCGGCGAACGCCTCGACGGAGTTCACCGTGTTGAACGTCAGCGCGGAAACCGCGGAGCAGACAATGTCGAGCCCGTGGCCCTCCGCCTCGAACCCGTATACCGCGCCGTTCTTATTGTAAAACAGACGGACCGAAATCATACCGTCAGACGGTGATTTTTTCGATCTTCAGGCGCGTGAAGGGCTGGCGGTGGCCTCTTTTCTTGTGGAAGCCCTTTTTGGACTTGAACTTGTAGATGATGACCTTCTTCTCCTTGCCGTCGCCCAGCACAGAGGCGGTGACCACCGCCCCGTCCACATACGGCCTGCCGAACCTCGTCTCGCCGCCGGCGGACGCGAGAAGGACCCTGTCGAAATCATAGGCCATGCCGACCTCTGCGGACAGCTTCTCGACCTTTATCACGTCGCCCTCGCTGACCTTGTACTGCTTGCCGCCGGTTTCAAAAACCGCGTACATAAAACACCTCCGAACGTGATCGCGCGCATTTCCGGGAACCGAAGCACGGAAGCCGGGTAAACTACAAACTCTCGGCGGTTTTGCCGGATGCCGAAAACATTTGCCGGCGAAGCCGACAGAGGAGGCTGATGTTTTCGCACTCCGGTATTGTTCCGTTTTTCCGGTTATTCCGTATGGCGCGGCATGTAACTCGCCGGATATGGCATCGCGCGTATATGCGGAAAACATTTGCCGGCTGCGCGGAGTGTTTCGGCGCTGACCGGCGGCAAGGGAGGCTGACGTTTTCGCTCTCCTGCGCAACAACGGCGAATTTGAAAACCTTTCCGGGCGGATGGGCGCATCGCGGAAGAAATGACAGTTTCTACGTAAATATTTTACATAATATCTCCGCGAAAGCAGAGTTCAGTATATCACGGGCGGGCGGAGCAAGTCAAGCCGATTTTTCGGCGATTTATTGCGGGGTCATTTCGCCCGCGCCATCTCCTCCCCCTCCGCGTACAGCTCCAGCAGCCTCTCCTCCAGCCCCGTCTTTTCCCCGTACAGCCTGGCGGCGGCCTCGTGGTCGCTGCCGGTCTCTCCGTCCATCAGAAGCGCGTCGATCCGCGCGATCTCCCCCTCGACGCGGCCGATCTCCCGGCGGAGCTTCTCGGCGCGGCTTTTTCCGCGCCTCTCGGCGTCGGCGTCCTCCTTCTTTTTGAGCCAGTCGGATTTGTTCCGCGACATGTAAGCGCTCTTTTCAGGCCCCGCGGCGTCGCCGTAGTTCTCGGCCTTTTTCGCCAGGTAGTCGTCGTAGTTACCCAGGTACGCGGTCACGCCCTCCGCGCTCATCTCCAGCACCCTGTCGGCCGTGTTGTTGATGAAATATCGGTCGTGGGAGATGTAGAGGACGGTGCCGGGGAAGTTCCGGAGGGCCTCCTCCAGAATCTCCTTGGAGTACATGTCCAGGTGGTTCGTGGGCTCGTCCAGAAGCAAGGTGTTCGCGCCGGCCAGCATGATCTTCGCCAGAGCCACGCGCCCCTTTTCGCCGCCGGAGAGGGAGTTGACGGTCTTGAACACGTCGTCGCCGGTGAACACGAAGGCCGCCAGGACGTTTCGTATCTCGCCGTTCGAAAGCCGGGGATAGCTCTCACGGATGTCGTCCATAAGGGGCAGATCCGACGCCGCGAGCTCGTGCTCCTGGTCGTAATAGCCAGTCTTTACGTTCACGCCCCACTTCACGCTTCCCCCATAAGACATCCGGTTCAGCAGTATCCTGAAAAGCGTCGTCTTGCCGACGCCGTTCGGCCCGATCAGCGCCACCTTTTCGCCCCTTTTCACGGCGAACGACACGTCCCGGAAAAGCGTGAAATCGCCGAAGCTCTTCGACACGCTGTCCGCGAAGAGCACGTCCCCGCCGCTCTCCACCCTCGGCTTTAGCATCAGCCGCATCCTGTCCGGCAAGGACTCCGGCCTCTCCAGGCGCTCCAGCCTGGCGAGCCGCTTCTCGCGGCTGTCCGCCGCCTTGACCGACTTCTCCCTGTTAAAGGAGCGGTACGTCCGGATGATCTCCTCCTGCCGCCGGATCTCCTTCTGCTGGTCGAGATACTGCTTCATCCTGAGCTCGCGGTCGATCTCCTTGTGCCTGGCGTAAAAGGTGTAGCCGCCCATATAGACCGTCGACCGCTTATTCTCGATCTCGACGGTCTTGGTCGTGACCCTGTCCAGGAAATACCGGTCGTGGGAGACGATCAGTATCGCGCCCGGATAGGCGCGCAGATAGTCCTCGAGCCATTCGACGCTCGATATGTCCAGGTGGTTCGTGGGCTCGTCCAGCAAAAGCAGATCCGGCTCGGCCAGCAGCAGCCTCCCCAAAGCGACGCGGGTCTTTTGCCCGCCGGAGAGCAGCGCGACGCTCTGGCCCCACTCGTCCTCGCCGAAGCCCAGGCCCTTGGCGACGCCCCTGACGCGGCTCTCATACTCGTAGCCTTTGGCCTGTTCGAACCTGTGCGTGAGCGCGGAATAGCGCTCCATGTGCTCAGCGAGGGCCGCGTCCCGAAGCCCCGCCATGCGCCTCTCCATCTCCCGCAGGTCGCCCTCCATGGCGATCACGCGGTCGAAGACGCGGAGCAGCTCGCTGTAGACCGTGCCGCCGGACTCGAACTCCGCCGTCTGCGGAAGGTAGCCCGCGCGGCTTTCTTTCGCGGCGCTTATCTCGCCGGAGTCAGGCTCGAGCTCGCCGGTTATGATCCGGAAAACCGTGGTCTTTCCGGCGCCGTTGACGCCGACCATGGCGGCCTTCTCCCGCTCCTCCAGAGTGAAGGTCACGTCAGCCAGGATTTCGGCCGCGCCGTAGGATTTTGCTATATGTGTGAGGCTTAATATCATAAAACCATTTCCTTTTTGGAAAAGATACGGTATTATATCATAAATGAGGACGGGGTACCATTAGACTTCATCGGAGATTGATTTTGCGTTGTCAGTTGAGCGAAGCGAAGGGTCTTAAAATAAAGATTCTTCGCTTCGCTCAGAATGACAAGCGCCAATTTCCGAAGAAGTCTATTCTAAAAGGAGGCATGCAATGACAACCGGCAGGTATGTGTCGCGTTTTGACAAGGAAACGGCGCCCGCGGGACACGGCGGGACGATATTGGCGGGCAAGGTGCTGCCCGAGGGCATGAAGGCGCCTTTTGGCGACGCGTGGGGCTATCTGGAGGGCATGTCGATGATGGAGGCCCACTCTCACCCGACCAACGAGGTGTATCTGGTGGTCGGCGGCAAGGGCTACTGTCACATCGGCGTCGAAAGGTTCGAGGTGAAACAGGGCGACGTCATCGAGATCCCGCCGGGAGCGACGCACACCATGGAGTGCCTCGGGGGCGGGGAACTCCTTTGGGCGGCGTTTTGGTGGTAATAATTGTCAGGAAAACGGGTGCGATAATTTGAACGCGATTCTGGAACCCCTCCGCGAGCTGGAGAGCTTCAGCCTCCTGGCCGGCGCGATTAAAAACCGCAAATGCCCCGCTTTGGCCTCCGGCGTGATCGACTCCCAGAAGTGCCACCTGATCGCAGGCCTGTGCCAAAGCCTTGGCCGCCCGGCCCTGATAATCTCCCACTCCGAGCTGACCGCGAAGAACATCTTAGAGGACATGCGCTGTTTTGACCCGGACGCGAGGTTCTATCCCTCCAAGGACATCTTTTTTTACTCGGCGGACGTGCAGAGCGCGGACGTCGTGTCCAAGCGGATATCGATCATCAGGGCCCTGGCCGTGAAAAACGCGAAAAACGGAGACCCGCCCGAAACTGTGCGGACGATCGTCCTGTCCTCCGAGGCGCTGATGGATAAGCTCTCGCCGCCGGGGGACTTCGGGGCGAACGTGATCCGCGTCTCCCCGGGCGACGAGCTCTCGATCGACGTTTTGGCCGAAAAACTGGTGTTTCTGGGCTACGAGCGGGTGGAGCTCGTGGAGGCCCCGGGGCACTTCGCCATACGCGGCGGGATACTCGACGTGTTCACGACGGCCTACGCCAACGCCCTGCGCGTCGAGTTCTTCGGGGACGAGGTGGATTCCGTCCGCATACTGGACACCTATTCCCAGCGCTCCGTGGAAAAGGTCGGCCTGGCGGAGATACTGCCGATGAAAGAGGCCCTGGAGCGCTCCGCCGGCGCCAGCCTTTTCGATTACCTCAGCAAGGATTTCATTTTATTCTTCGACGAGCCGAATCACATAAACAAGCATATGGAAACCGTGTACCGGGAGTTCCTGGAGGCGGTAAAGAACCGCCTCCTGAAGGGCATAAGCGGGGACAGCCCGGACATGGTCTTTTCCCACGCCCAATTATTGGCCAGGGCAAAAAGCTTCGACGCCGTCGTTATGACCTCCATTTCGCAGAATATCAAGGATTTCGCCGTCAAAACCCAGGCCGACTTCACGGTCAAGGCCGTCAGGCTGTTCCGCGGCAGGCGGGACGTCTTCAAGGACGACATAGACTACTGGCTCGGCGCCGGCTACAGGGTGCTGATATTGGTAAACTCCGGCTACAAGGCCGAAAAGCTCCGCGACGAGATAGTGGAGCTCGGGCGCTCCGCCGCGATTTTAGAGGATCTGAACGCCGAAGGGGCCGAGATCAGACCCGGCCTGGTCACCATCGCCCGGGGGACGCTGGACGAGGGCTTCGAGTACCCGCTTATCAAGTTCGCCGTGGCGTCGGACAAGTCGATGGCCTCCGACGAGGACAAGCGCCGGCGGCGCAGGCTCCGCCAGAAGGCCTCCCGCATAGAGAGCTTCACCGACCTTCGCGTCGGGGACTACGTGGTGCACGAAAACCACGGCATCGGCGTCTACAGGGGCATTGAGCAGATCACGGTGGACTATGTCAGCCGCGACTACCTGAAACTTGCCTACGCCGACGGCGGGCACATCTACGTGCCGACCGACCAGATGGATCTGATCCAGAAGTACATCGGGAGCGACGGCGCGCGCGTGAAGCTCAACAACCTCGGCGGCGGCGAGTGGCTGCGGGCCAAGAACAGGGCCAAGGGCGCCGTGCGGGAGCTGGCGAAGGAACTCGTGGCGCTCTACGCCAGGCGCTCCGCGGCCAAGGGCTTCGCCTATTCCAAGGACACGGTCTGGCAGAGGGAGTTCGAGGAGACGTTCCCGTTCGAGGAGACGGAGGACCAGCTCCGCGCCATAGAGGACGTCAAGAAGGACATGGAGGCCGGGAAGATCATGGACCGGCTCGTCTGCGGCGACGTGGGCTACGGCAAGACGGAGATCGCTCTGCGGGCGGCGTTCAAGGCGGCGATGGACGGCAAGCAGGTGGCCTACCTTGTGCCGACGACGATCCTGGCCCAGCAGCATTTCAACACCTTCACCCAGCGCATGAAGGACTTCCCCGTGGGCATAGAGATGCTCTCGCGCTTCCGGGGGCCCAAGCAGCAGAAAGAGTCGATACAGAACCTTGAGAACGGGACCTCCGACATAGTCATCGGCACGCACAGGCTCCTGTCCAAGGACATCAGGTTCAAGGACCTGGGGCTGGTGATCGTGGACGAGGAGCAGCGCTTCGGCGTGACGCACAAGGAAAAGCTGAAAACCCTGAAGGAGAACGTGGACGTGCTGACGCTCACGGCCACGCCGATACCGAGGACGCTCCACATGAGCCTGTCCGGCATAAGGGACATGAGCGTGCTGGAGGAGCCGCCGCAGGAGCGCCAGCCCGTGCAGACCTACGTCCTGGAGTACAACCAGGACTTCGTGCGCGAGGCCATCATGCGCGAACTCGGCCGCGGCGGGCAGGTATACTATCTGCACAACCGCGTGCGCAACATCGCGGAGGAGGCGAACTTCGTCTCGCGGCTCGTCCCGGAGGCCGTCGTGGCCTACGGCCACGGCCAGATGCCGGAGAGGGACCTGGAAAACGTGATGATGGACTTCATAGAGGGGAAGATCGACGTTTTGGTCTGCACGGCCATCATCGAATCCGGCCTCGACATAGCCAACGTCAACACGATAATCGTCCAGAACGCGGACTATATGGGCCTCAGCCAGCTCTACCAGCTCCGCGGCCGCGTCGGGCGCTCCAGCAGGCTCGCCTACGCCTATCTGATGTACAGGCGCGACAAGGTTTTGCAGGAGCACGCGGAAAAGCGCCTCCAGACGATACGGGAATTCACGGAGTTCGGCTCGGGCTTCAAGATCGCCATGCGCGACCTGGAGCTTCGGGGCGCGGGGAACCTTTTGGGCGCGGAGCAGCACGGGCACCTGGAGGCCATCGGCTACGACCTCTACTGCAAGCTGCTGGCGGAGGCGGTCACGCTGGAGAGCGGCGGGACGCCCAAGGCGGACTTTGAGACGACCGTCGACCTGGCCGTGAACGCCTACATCCCGCCGGAGTTCATCCCGAACGAGGCGCAGAAGCTGGAGATATACAAGAAAATCTCTCTCATCCAGAACGTCCGCGACTACTACGACGTCCGGGAGGAGATAGAGGACCGCTTCGGGGACATGCCCGGGTGCGTGGAAAACCTGCTGGCGACAGCCCTTTTCAAGGCGCGGGCGCATTCGGTCGGAGTGTCGGCGGTCAAGCAGAACGGTTCGGGGATCGTCCTGTACTTCAACCCGCAGGAGGCGGACGCGGACCCGCACAAAATCGCGGAGGCCGCGTCGAAATCCGGCGGGAAAATACTGTTCACCGCGGCCCGGGAGCCGTATGTCACGTACAAGATCGGGGACGCGAAAGCGGAAGGGAAGCTTGTTGAGATCGGGGAGTTCCTGGAGGGGATCAGGAAATAAGTTATTAGGCTCATCGGTCACAAAATTAAAGTTGAGGTTTTATAAGAGCGGAGGCTACGAAAAGGTCATTGAAAACGTCCGGATACTGAAAGAAGCCAATTTTTTGGAATTGATCCAGATTGCAACAGTTTTCAGCAAGGAAAATCTGAACCAGCGGTATGAGTTGTATGAGTGTGTAAAAAACATCGGCGCTGATTCGTGGCAAATTCTGACTATGGAACCTGTCGGCAGGGCCAATCAGAACAAGGATTTGCTGCCTGATGTGTCGGATTACATGATTTTGTTCGACTTTATCAGAACGATACGCAAAGAACGAAAATTACACGTAACATACGGGCATAGCCATTTCATAGGGATTGACTATGAAATGGCTATCCGGGACGACTGTTTCACCTGTCAGGCGGGTATCGCGACCGCAGGCATCCTGCATAACGGGGACGTTTTTGTTTGTCCTGCCGTACCCCGCTTGCCGGAATTGATACAGGGCAACATTCGCGAGAGGGATTTTTGCGACATTTGAGAAAACGAATTTAAAGTCTTTCGAGACGAAAACAGAACAAGCTGCGGTAAATGCAAAGAATGTGAACATTGGCAATTTTGCTACGGCGGCGCGTTTCATACGTGGAATCACGAGGAAAACAAACAGAATATCTGTTTAGGGGGATTGCAATGAACGGATTCCTTTCTATCATCGCAAAAATATTTTCCGGGTTGCCAACAAGGCTTGCTAATTGGTTCATCGTAAAGGATTATTCGTTTCTTTTGCCGGGTCAAACGATGGGCATAGCTGTGCGTCCGCCGCAAATAAATTGGGCCATCTCTCTTTTCCGAATAATTACCTTCATCGTTGTTCCGATAATAGGAATAATTGTCGTCATGTCTATAAGATTTCGAAAAGCGCGTAAAAAAGCGAAGATGCTGGCTGAAAACGCCTCGGCGGTACTGCCGGATGAAGATGAAACGATCCCTGCTACACAAAATGACTAAAACATTGTATTCTCCGCCATTGCGGGCTTGACCGTTCCGCTATACTTCCTAAAAAGGGACGTGACCCGTTATGCCTGACAATCTGACCGGCGTCGTCATCGTCTACATTATCGCCGTCAACGTCTTCGCGGTAACGCTGACCTTGCTCGACAAACACGCCGCGCGCCTGGGCTCCTGGCGCGTAAAGGAGCGGACTCTGCTGATTTTTGCCGTCCTGGGCGGTTCCGCCGCTATGTACGTAACGATGCGCCTGGCGCGGCACAAGACCAGGCACGCCAAATTCATGATCGGCATACCGGTCGTCATTGTTTTGCAGGCCGCGGCCGTTTTGCTTATCTGGTGGCTGAAGCGGGGATAAACCCCGGTCAGATCGATTCTATATCGAACATCATCTCCCGTCCCACGGGACGATATTATGCCGCAGATAAAACGGGTTTTCCTCCAGGACCTTGTCTATCCGCGCCAGCGTTTCCCCGGACAGTTTCAGGCCCGACGCCCTGACGTTCGCCTCGACCTGCTCCGGCCTGCTGGCCCCCGTGACGGCGCTGGCGACGATCGGGTCGCGCAGCGCCCACGCCAGCGACATTTCGGCGAGGGTCACGCCGTTTTCGGCGGCGACGGCCTTCAGGCCCTCGACGCACCGTAAGATAGGATCGGTGAGAAAATCCCCGACGCTTATCTCGCCCTTGGCGAGTGGGTTCAGGGCGCGGCTCCCCTCCGGCCGCCTGTCCGACGGCGAGTATTTGCCCGTCAGCACGCCCTGCGCCAGCGGCGAGTACACCGCCTGCCCGATACCCTCCCGTCTGGAGAGCGGGATCGTCTCCGCCTCGATATACCTGTCCAGGATGCTGTAGGAAGGTTGGTTGGCGATGAATTTGTACAGCAGGTATTTATCCGCGGCGCGGAGGCCGCAGGCGATCTGCGCGGCCGTCCAGTTGCTGACGCCGTAATACCTTATGACGCCCTTCCTCACGAGATCGTCCATCGCGCGGAGGGTCTCCTCGACGGGGGTGTCCGCGTCGTACCAGTGACAGTAGTAGAGGTCTATATAATCGGTTCTCAGCCTCTTCAGGCTGGCTTCGGCCTGGGCGAAAATGTGCTTGCGCGACAGGCCCCTGTCGTTCGGCCCGCCGCCCGTCGGCCAGTAGACCTTCGTCGCGATCACGCAGGACTCGCGCGGGAATTTGCCGAGCGCCTTGCCGAGGATCGTCTCCGCGTTGCCGTCGTGATAGGCGTCGGCGGTGTCAAAAAAGTTGACGCCGAGCTCGTAGGCCCTGTCGATTATCTTTTCCGGCGTCGCCATATCGCGCGGGTCGCAGCACGTGATCCAGCTGCCCAGGGAAATCTCGCTGACTTTTAAGCCGGAGGCGCCCAAATTCCTGTATTTCATGCAGTCACATCCCTTTCGCTCTGAATTATACTATTTTGACTATTTCTTGCGAAGCGTTATGTGTTATATTATAATGAAAAGGTAAAAAATAGCAATTATTTTAAGGAGGAGCACGAATGAGAAACAGGTTAATCAAACGCGCGGCGGCGGTTTTATTGGCGGGGGCGCTGATAAGCGGTTCCGTGCTGACGCTTTACGCCGACGCCGCGTCCGCGCCAAGCGGCCTCACCGTCCAGCAGATGTTTCAGTCGCCGGGTTCGCCGATCACCAAGGGAGAATTCGCCAGGCTGATCAACGCCGCTTTGGGGCTTAAGGGCGGCGGGGGCGCGTCGTTCAAGGACGTGCCCGCGGAAAACCCCTACGCGGACGACCTCGCGACGGCGATGTCCACGGGGTACTATGTCGGGGACGGCCTCGGCAATGTGAATCCCGACAAAGTCCTCTCCGGCGCGGAAGCGGCCGTGTCGGTCAACTTCTTTCTAAGCGCGGGGATGGGCTTCGACATGTCCAAAGTAAGCGCCGACGCGTCCATAAGCGTCCCGGAATGGGCCGGGCCGGCGGCCTCGAATCTGCTGGACCTGACGATGGTCCCGAAAGATTTGCTCGAAAAACAGCGGCTTTCCGTGGCCGACGCGGGCGATTTCGCCCAGGCCCTTTACGTGGCCGTGATGTTCATGGGAAGCCCCTACGACGCGAGCCAGGCCTCCCTGAAAGACGACTTTTACGCCTATACGAACCGCCAATTCCTGGCGACCGCCGCGATCACCCCCGGAAACAACGAAGTCTCCAACTTCACGATCGTCAACGATAAGGTCAAAACGCAGATAAGCTCGATAATAAGCGGCATCGTCTCGGACAAAAACCTGACCCCCGGAAGCGACAAATGGAAAATAAACGAAATTTACAGCATGTACATGGACAACGACGCGCGAACCAAGTCCCTCGAAGAGCTGACCCCGATACTTAACGACATAAGATCCGCGAAGACCGTCGGAGAGCTGGACGCCGTGACGGAGAAATACGTCGACATAATCAGCTTCATGCCGTTCTACTCTTTAGGCTTTGCCAGCGACGCCAAAGCGGACGCGCGTACCTGGGCGGCATATATCGCCGACACGGCCCAGATCGGCCTGCCCACGGACTATTACGCCGACAGCCCCCAGACCGCGCCCGTTCAGAAGGCGTTTAAGGACTTTCTCGCCGGCGCGCTGAAATTCATCGGCGAAACCGACAACCTGGACGCGCGGGCGGCCGCCGTATACGATATGTACAAATCCGCGGCCCAGGCGCAGATACCCGCCGCCCGGCAGAACGATCCCGGCGTCATATACACGCCTGCGGACTGGGCCGTGATAAACCCGCTTATCGCGCACTGGAACGGCATGACCGCGGAGCAGCTGGCCGCCGCGCAAAAGATGAACATATACTGCGCCGACATGAACTACGTAAAGTATGTCAACGGTCTTTTCACCGAGGAAAACCTGCCCGTCCTGAAGGACATAGCGGAGCTGGACGTGCTGGACACCTTCGCCTCCTTCCTGGGGGACGGCTTCCTGGATCTGCAGTCCGCCATACAGACCGCGATCACGGGCGCAGCGCCGGCCAGGGACGACATGAGCGTCAGGGCCCAGGGCGTCGTCGAGGCCCTGATGGGCGGCGCGGTCTCCAACTTATACGCCGCCGGTTACGGAACCGCCAAGGTCAAGGACGACATGACGCGGATGGTGGAGACGATCAGGCAGAAGCGCATAGACCTTATCGGCGGCCTGGACTGGATGACCGCCGACACCAAGGCGAAAGCCGTCGACAAGCTTAAATCCATAACGGCTTACGTGGCCTATCCGGACAAGCCCGCCGACGGGGTTTCCTTCGACGTGACGGCGAAATCGGACGGCGGAAGCCTCGTCGGGCTGTATATGAACTTCGCGAAGGCGGGAACGGATAAATTGACGGCCGAACTGCAAAAACCGGTCGACCAGAACATGTGGAACTTCGTCCCGACCTATACTGTGAACGCCTACTACAGCGCGAGCGTCAACGGGATCGTAATCCCGATCGGCATATTGCAGGCGCCGTTTTACGACCCCGCCGCCTCGGAGGCCGAGAACCTGGGAGCTATCGGCGCGGTGATCGCCCACGAGTTCACGCACTCCGTCGACAACAGCGGCGCTCAGTACGACAAAAACGGGACCCTGACAAACTGGTGGAGCGACGCGGATTACACGGCGTTCGCAGCCAAAACCAAGCTGCTCTCCGACGCGCTGTCCAAAATAACGTTCGCCGGGGCGCAGCTCAACGGCCCGCTCATAGTGGGCGAGCAGATCGCGGACCTGGGCGGATTGTCCGCCGCGCTTAGCGTCGCGCAAGACGAGGGCCTGGACACGGGCGCGGTGATGACCTCATGGGCGCGGCTCTGGCGGGACCGTATGCCCTCGCAGATGGCCTCGCTGTACCTGTCCGTAGACGTGCACCCGCCGGCGAAGCTAAGGGGCAACTTCGCCCTGTCCCAGCAGGACGAATTCTACAGGGTCTTCGGTATCCAGCCGGGCGACGGCATGTACACGGCCCCGGAGGACAGGATCAACATCTGGTAGGGAGATAAATAAAGATAAGTCCACTTAAGATGCAAGGGGGTATCGACTTGTCGACCGCATCCTCACTATCCCGTTTTATTCCAATGGCGCCGTATGTGTTTATCTCCGAGGAGACGACAAAGGACGATCTCATACGATATTTGACCGACATCAAACAATGCGGGTACAACTCGTTTCGTACCGGTCAGTCGCCGTTGTTTCTCGGCGAAGGCAAGATAGATTTCACCGTCAACGATCTTTTTTTTGACTTGGCCGAACGGATCGGCCTGTACGTCTTCCCCCACTTTCAACTCCCGTTTTACCAATGGATGGCCGGGGAACCCCATAATATAGACCCGGAACGCTGTCTGTTCGACAGGGAATTCCAGCGGCTCGCGGACGCGTATTTTACGGCGGTTGCGCTCCGTTACCGCGACCACCCAAAGCTCGTGGGTTGGATCGGGATAGGCGAACCGGGGGAGTTTCCGGAACATCTAGCGGACGACCCGTTTATCAAAGAACAGTATATCCGATGGCTGAAATCACAGTACGGCTCCCTTGACGAACTCGAAAAAGCCTGGGGATTCGGATGCCGGCTGGACTACGGCCACGAGACGGTATCCCAATGGGACGGGCAGGAGCGCTGGAAGGGGCAGGTGTTCGAGAAGTACCGCCACCGCAGGGATTTGGCCCGGTTCCGCACGGAATTTCTGCTGGAAAACCTGACCGTGGGCGAACGCGCGATCAAGAGAGCCGACCCAAATCATCCGCTTATCACGGGCATCCATAATCTGTTCGCGAACGCGGCTGAAAAGACCTGGGACTTCGCGCTGCAGGCAAGCCGCGCGGACGGGCTGATGTCGTCTATCCACGGCGGGTGGCATTTTTTCCAAAACAGCCGCGAGTTTTTCATGCCTTTATACGTGCAGGCGCGCATGACGCGGGATTTCGCGAAGGGCAAATTCGCGATTCCCTATGAGACGACCGGCGGACCGAACTTCCGCAGCGCCGACCGGGGTTTCAACATGCATCCCGGCGAGCGCGGGCAGATGATCCTGTGCTACCTGGCGGCGGGCTTGCGGGGCGCCGGGTTTTGGACGTGGAACGCGCGGCTGACCGGTTACGAGGCGGGGGAATACGCGCTGACGACATTGCAGGGCGAGCCCGGCGCGAGGGCCCGTCTGCTGGGGGAATACGCCCGGAAAATCGACTCGCTGAGCGAAGAACTGCTCGACGCCAGGCCCGAAAAATGGGCGGCTGTCCTTTACAGCTGGGAAAACGAGGCGTTCTGCTCGTTCGACAAGCTGACGCATTCAGAAAGCATGAAGAAGGATTCCGGCGCGCGCCGCCGCATGGGCGCGGCGAGAAGCCTGACGAACGCGAATATCCCGTGGGAATTTGTAACGGATCGGGAAGTGACCGAAGGCGCGGAGCATCCTGTCCTGATAGCGCCTGGTATGCCCCTCGTGCCCCGCTCCGTAATGTCCGCGCTGCGAAAATACGTCGCCGGCGGCGGTACGCTCATCGCCGACATGCCGTTCGCGATTTTTGACGAGTTCGGGCGGATACGGACGGAGGGCCGCGGCGGCGAGCAGGATGGGCTGCTGGGCGCGTATCTCACGGACGTCTACGACACGTTCAACGAGCCCATGCTGGTCGGCGGTTTGCCGGTCAAGGGGTGTTTCGGCGAACTCTGCGTGACAGACGCCGAAGTTACGGCAAGGTTTCAGGACGGCAGGCCGGCGGTGGTCGAGCGCAAGCTGGGCGGCGGACGGGTTGTGTTTTTCGCGTTCGAGGTATGCGGCCGATGCTTTGCGCCCGGAGAGACTTCGTTTGAAAAACTTCTCTCAGACGCTGCCGCAAGGGATTTGGCCCGCTCGTGGTCATGCCCCGGCGTTGCCGCGTTCCGGCGGAACCTGCCCGGTATTGATCACTTTTACCTGATCAATTTGTCCGACGGCGAAATCAGCACGGAGCTGCGGGTCTTTGACGCCCGCTACGCGAACGTCCGCGACGTGATGACCGGCGAGGCGATTTGTATCGCTCAAAACGCCGCCGGCTGCGGCATGAAGGTCAATATCTCCAAAGGTTGCGGGCGTTGGCTTCGTTGTGAAAAGCCGACGGAGGGGCAATGACCCAATATACCAGGTTTCGAGGTATTCGGCGTTCGGGAGGTTTAGCGGGAAGACATGATAGCCCGATTCCACGCGGAATATTTTTCCTCCCAGAATTGCGCAATATTACCCGCCGCGCAATACTTTAGTCTTTTCCAAGGTAAATTTTATGAGTAAAATTATTGACAGGCCCCCTATTTTATGTTAATATTTGATAACAAATAGGCACCCGGCGGCTCCCGGCGTAATGAGTGAAATACGCCGGGAGCCGCTTATTTATAATTTAAGGGAGGAATGGGCAAGATGAAATCAAAGAAAAGGCGATTTTGCTTCAAAAGGGCGGTTTCCGTCGCGGTGGGGATAAGTATGATCACATCCTCTCTATCCCTGTTTATGGCCGTCCCGGCGCAAGCCGGGCCGAACGCCGCGGCCTCTCCGCCGGCGGTCATACATATCTCCGATCCGACCTATCCGGATCAGACGCTCTCCGTTCAGGGAGACTCGTTCGCGCCGGACGGCACGACCGTTTCCGCCGGGCGCGTGACAGACGGCGCGGTAAGCGCGCCGCCCGCCGCGCCCGCAATGCCGGGCGTTTCGGACACGGACGGGGCCGGGGCGGAAATTATCCAGATAAACGACAATTCCCTGTCGGCGGTCATCCCGGCGGCGGAGAAAAACGGCATATTCCGCGTCCTGATCACGACCGCGAACGGCTCGTCGGCCCCGCGGCTCATAAACCGCGCCAGCGCCGAGTGGGCTGAAAAATCCGTGCTTCAAGCCGGGCAGCCGGCTCGGATTTTTGGCCGCAACTTCGGAGCGGATCTCGGCAGCACGCTTACGACCGTCAGGGCCTATCTCGCCGGGAACAGCTACGCGGACTTTATCCCCGTCAGCGCTTTCGACAATTACAGCTTCACCGCGGTCATTCCAAGCGGCCTGGGGGACGGCGATTACAAGCTCTGGTACACCAACGGCTTCGGCGGCCAATACGGCTGGAGCGACCCGCTGACGGTCGCCGTGGGCCCCGACGCGCAGTCGGCCTGGCCGTCGGCTCAGTTCAGCGTGCCGGTCGATTGGGCCGGAACCGGTACGGACCCGCTTATGGCCGACCCGACCGGCCGGCGCGACAGCACGGCGGCCATCCAGGCGGTCATCGACCGGGCCGGGGCCAACGGCGGCGGCACGGTCAATATCCCTCCGGGCAGATACGACGTCGAGGGAACGCTGATAATGCCTAAATACACGGTGCTAAACGGCGTCATGGGCGTCACGTGGCTGGTGGAGTCGGACAAGTCCGCGGCGATGGGCCAACACGTGACCCGCTACGCGCTGATAGAGGGCAATTCCGATTTTGTCGTGCAAAATCTCACCATCGACACCACCTGGGTCTTAAAGGACATCTGCGCGCCGATTTACATGGCCGATCCGAGCATGGCCGTACAGTGGTGGATCCCCTGCAAGGTCGAGGCCAACGCGCAGTATCCCCACCCGTGGCCGCCGGACAATTCGGCCTACGGGACTTCCAACACCAGCTATAATCCGAAAAACCCGAACGTTATCGACAACAGGTTGGAGCGGCTTAACGCGTACATGAACGGCGGGACGGTCGTCAAGCGCATGTACGACGGTACGGTCGTCAGCCAGGCCGTCGAGCCGTACCAGGACGTGGCCTATAACGTCAAGGTGCTGAACACGAAGATCACCAACAGGAACGAGGCCGAAAACATCGGCGGCGGGACGCGCGCCGGGGACGAGGCGCCCTCCGGCTGCGTAAGCATGTCCGGCCGCAACATCGCGATCGACAACTGCGACCTTACCAGCGACGGCAGCGTGACCTATTTCTGGGGCTGCGACTGCCTGACGGTGACGAACACGAAATATACATACTATGAGTCGAACGGCGCGGAGAGCTTCAGCGGCGGCGTGCGCAACGTCCTTTGGGAGAACAACTCCCTGGACGGCCGCTCAAACTGGCAAAATTCCGTCGCGGAGTCGTCCGGCTGGTTTTTCCAGTTCGGCAACAGGGGTTCGGAAAACCTTTACATCCATGACAACTACATCGCGAACATAGTGGGCGGGAACCGGGGCGAGGGCATCGCGTTCGACGGGGCCTCCGCCGAAATGGCCGTGAACTATTACGGCTACGCGTCGGGTTCGAGCACGGCGTACACGCTGTCGCCGGATTTCGGCAGGGCCTTTGTCGACAACAAAAACACCGTCGCCGTGCAGCGCGATCCCGGCCAGAAGCTGACCCCCGGCTACTACAAAACATATGTTGCGACCATAATTAACGGAAAGGGAAAAGGACAGACCAGGACGATTACGGACAACACGGCCGACGCGTTTGAGTTAAGCGCTCCGTGGGACGTCATCCCGGACGGCACCTCCGTGTTTCTGATCCAGAGGATCATAAACAACGCCTACGTCATAGGCAACCACATCGACGGCTGCGAGCGCGCCATATTGCCGTGGGGGGCCTGCCATAACTTTGTCGTCGCGGAGAATGTTATCTCCGGGACTCCCAACTACGTCAACAACCCCAACGACCCGCAGAAGGAAAACTGGGGCATAAAGGAAAAGACCATCCGCTACCCCTGGGGCAACTCGATCCAGGGCAGGACGAGCATGTACAACATGTATCTCGGCAACACAATCTTAAGCGGCGGCATTTCAATGGACGGGAACTCCATTAGCCTGGACATAAACGGCATATACATTGACGGCACCATGCAGATGCGCTCGGTGTTCCGCGGCAACTCCCTGCAAAACGGCGCGCACTTCACGCTGATGCGCGAACCCTACGACACGAATGACCAGCAGATTTCGCCCGAAATAGACGGCGAGGTCATAGAGGGCAACACCGTCGCGACCGGGGACATGGCCGTGGAATTCGCCGCGCCGCCGGCCGGGACGGGCAATCTGAAAGCGTACAACACCGTCATCCGGAACAACACCGTCGGGACCTCCTCCGTAACCTCGGGGCTCGCCTACAACACCGTGATACGGGATCAGACGGTCAAGTACGCCGCGGCCGGCGCTTCCGCCAGCTCTTCCATCGGGCCGTGGGCAGCTCCGAACGTGGCGGTGAACGGCGTCATCGGCGGCGGCAACGGGTGGTACAGCCGGCAGACGACCGACGAGGATTTCTGGTGGCAGGCCGATTACGGGAAGTCCGTCCCGATAAACCAGCTGAAGATGTATTTCTACGCGGGCGACGACAAGAACTATACGGACCCTGTCGCCGGTCAGCCGGGCATCCGCGGCAACTTCAAGATAGAGGGCGCGAACGACAGTTCCGCCTTCGACAACGGGACGGCGGTCCTGCTGTTTGAACAGGGCCCGACGCCTCTCGCGGGCGATTCGGTCACGATACCCGTTCCCGACGGATCGTACCGGTACATACGCGTGTCCAAGACCGTGAGGGAAGCCGGCGACCTGAGCCCCACCACCGGCGAGCCGGGCACGCACTTCTTCGCGATAAGCGAATTCATAGCGAGCTACTCGATATCCTCCGGCGCGGCGAACGAACCTCCCGCCGACGCGTCCGTCCTACTCGCCGCGATCAGGCAGGCCGAGGCGGCGGCGAACGGCTCGTCGTTCACGGAGGACAGCATGAACTCGTTCTGCGCGATAATCTCCGCGGCCAAGAACGTCGCGTATGACCCATACGCCACGCAGTCCCGGATAGACGCGCAGGTTCCGCTGGTCAACGG
>JGI20166J26741_11715584_pt1 | contig 21791 bp, 25 predicted proteins | sample TergutCu122P5_FD_26741 | JGI IMG/M metagenome (IMG submission 26741)
TCAGTTCCCTTTCCATGCTCGGCTCCTCTTCAATTCCTATCAGCCTAGCATAGCACTCCTAGCTCAAAAATTCAAGATTTATTTGGTGGATCAATATCATGCGAACGGGTTCTCGCTTAACTCGAGACATAAAATGTCTTCTTTTTGTTGGGAACATATATTGAGAATAAACTTGCTTTTCATATTCCAAACTCACGTTGTCTATCCACCGACCTCGCCCATCCATACTCTGACGGATGTTTTCACCCTTCAGGTAATTTCCCCAGGCATCCGACGTGAACTGGCAGCCCTGATCGGTATTCATTAGCTCCGGATGGCCATACTCCGTCACCTTCATTTTTTAGCTCGTATTAATCCTTTTCTTAAATAAGGAGGCATAATATCGTCACCTGGAAACACCATATATCCTTTGGAAAATTCCGTTGCGAATCCGTTTCTCATTAATATTTCATTTAATTCTTCTGCGTCATTTTGTTTATGATAGGTGCAAAGTGCAAGTTTTACATTTGCTCTCCGCAGTACCGATGTGGCTCCTTTTAACATCGAAACTTCTGCGCCTTCTATATCTGCTTTTATAAAATTCACTTCATTATTGTTAAAATATTCATCAATAATCACATCGGTTTCACTTGAAGCATCGGAAACATATTTATTGATTATTTTAACTTTTTTCTTCCATGGCTCAAAAGTTTTCTTCAATGCCGCAATCCAACGCTGATCGCATTCAACTAAATGTATTTCTTTCGCTTTATCTATCACCATGAGAGGGAATAAACCTTCGGCTGCCCCCAAATCCGCTACAACATCGCCTTGCTGAACCTGAAAATTTTCTGTTTGATAGCAATGAGGCGAATTTATATCCTGCTCTACTAAAAGCCAATTATAGTATCCTTGGATTTGTTTAACATTCATGCTTTGAGGGAAATACAAGCGCTTATTATTGTAACATACATATTTCATTCCACAATCCAAATCCGAATGAACCTCAATATCTTTCCAATAGTATTTATATATAAAATCGTAAGGGAAAATAACACATGGCCGTTTTTTGAGAAATTTAAGGACCTGTTGTTTTTCCTGATCATTGTTCTTTTGTAATTCCGATTCCAGAAAAATAATAATTTTTTGGGTTAGATCGTATATTTTTTTCTTTCTGATGTATTCTTTCTTGTCAAAAAAACGAACTAATTCAATTTCCATCCAAACAGGTATTATCTGTTTACGTTTAATAAGTTTCATTATGTTATTATTCATAATTCAGCGACTCTCCCTTTTTTGAACCAACCTCCTGGTCGGTTAAGCTATGCTTTACTGGTTCCCATACATCGTCTTCGGCGGTCTACAACACAGACTCATGACTTTCTTTCTTCTACCTCATCTCGTTTTTGGTGTCCACTTTTTTCAGACTACCTCACTCATAAAAATATCTCAACTCCAAATAAATCCCGGCATATCATTAAAGAATATCCAACGTCCCCAATATAAAAAAAGATAGAGTAAAATAAACCCGAGTGGCAGATAATACAGTCCGGCATTAACTGTTTTTTTATGTATAGTCTTTTTTAGTTCTTGCGATACAGCAGCAATGCTGTACCCTAAAACTAAAAAATAAAGACTCATCAGCGGTCCTGCAATGCGTCGTAAAATTTCAAAATAAAAAACCGCCCTGAAGAAAATAATTCCTAAAACCATTGTATTATACAAGTATGTTATGGTTGGATTATTTTTTTGTTTTAAGGCCCTGTAACCCAAATATATTATGCTGCAATAAAATAAAGTATCCAGCATAAGAGCATAGAAACCTTGTTGCCATTCGAGATGAGCGGCATCTTCCGAAAGCCACATATCGGAACGGTCAATATAGGATTGAAATTTTGAATCGCCGAGCGAAACTTTTCCTACTATGCCCACTATATAATCAACAATAATATTGATTCGGGTTTTCGTAACATCCGGAAAGAAAACGAAAAAGAGATAAATTGGGATGGTTGCTTTCCAATCAAATGGTTTTTTATTAGCAAAGAGATAACAAAGAGCGATGGTCGCCATTATGATAATGTTACCGCCGTGTATCGTTGCCGCAAGAAATACGGAAGCCGCGACGCCAAGCCATTTTTTATTGTGTAGAAAATACAATGCCAGGAAGACAAAATTGAATGAAAAACCTTGCCGAATTGACCAAGTGACGGAATAGATGCAAGCCGGTATCAGCAACGCATACATATATTTGGAATATGCGCCATAACTGCGTATCAAAACGAAAGCGCAGGGAACGAATACAAAACTGTAAAAAATAAAGGCGGCGACATAATTAAATCCTAGTGTATTTAAAGCCTTGTTGAGCAATAAGAACCCCTTATTTTGTTCAATAACTTGCCAATCAAAGGTGGTGAAGGCATTATCGAACTGATATTTATACCATAAATAATCTACTCCCCAGCCGTATCGCATACCGGTTATTAGCGCAAATGCCATTATGGGAACAAGCGCGTAAGCCCAATATCTTGTATTGTCTTTTATGTTATAGCTGATTTTGCCCCAAACATGAAAAAGAACAAAAAGAGATGAAAAAAACAATATGTGGTCTATGGGTGACATTAATTAGTTTCTATTGTCCACTAAGATTCATTCATATTTGTTTGCCTGCAAATAATTGTCATCGACAAAATCTTTTGCATTGCTGCTCCAAGTCGGTTTTATATCTAATAAAATCGGTTTTATTTGCAAAATCAAAATTTATTCCAATTTTATCAGGGTATTCAAAATTTGATTTTATATTTCCTTTCGCATCAATATCTATTTTATTAAATAAATCTATTAAACCACTTAGCCTATATATCTCTTTTTTTTCAGTTAATCCGCCATTCAGAAAAATGACAGGTACACCAATAGCAAGACAAGGCAAGGCAACATGTATCCTTGACGTAATAACAAATTTAGCAGATGAGATTTTCATCAATTGATTTTCTGCTAATTTTAAACCTTCTTCCGGGGACGACAATCTATTTTTACTTATTTGTGTAAGATAAGTAGCATTTTCTAGTAGTTCTTGAGTAAATATCTTATTCATTATTTTTTTCATAAATTTTTTGCGTGGAAATATTTCTTTAAATCTGCCGCTCATAATTCTTTCAAATATTACTTTTGAAGAATGTCGTGATTCTTTATATCCAAACAGAGAATCTATAATCAAAATTTCATTTGAGACATATTCTCTTTTTATGCTGTTTCCCAATGTGAGTGTTAAACAACCGCTAAAATAGGCATCAACGCCTGCTTTTTGCAGAATTTCCATCGTGTGTAAATCTCTACAACCTATAGGTTCGTGTTTTTTAAAATAATCAATATTTTTTTTAGATACCAATTCTTTTTCAACAGTGTTATTTATATGGAAAGAAACAAACAGCGGCGTAATATCTTCAGATGGCGGCCAGTTTTGTGGATTATCCATAAACCAACCATTGAAAATTACGCGAATATTTTTCCCGTGATATTGGTTTGTTTTCTCCCGCGCAACGATAGTAATGTCTGTTGACGGTAAAAATTGTTTTGCCGCTAATGTTTGAATATGATCTCCCAAGTTTACCGTAACCGTATTATACAAGAGCCCGAAATTATTACCTTGCCCATTCATGCTCATCCCCTCATTTGTCAGTTGTATTATTTTGTTTCCCGGTTTGTTTTTATGACGAGCCGCCGCGTATCGTCACTTAATCCCATAAGCCATGTTAGCGCTGTGTACAAAACTGCAAATATGAACATTTCAGCCATCAGTGTTAGAAACTTCGGGTCGGAATGTCCAAATACTTTTTGCACTGTGGTAGCCAGTAGAAATACTACGATCGCAGCAAACGATGGTTTGCAATATACATCAAAAAAATAGCGTACCAACGAAAAATTGAATATTTTTGAATATATCCAGGTAATAAATAAGGCACTTCGCAAAACTCGAACGGCGCTGATGCAGAGCGCCACTTCCAGCAAACCCCAATGCCAAAACATGGTGCCGAGTAATGTTCCCAAAAAGGTTAAGACGAACATGACCACTGAGCTATAGGCGAATGGGGCGATAGTGCTTGTCCCAAGCGCCGTGAAATATATGACCCATTGAATGCTTGCCAAAACATAGCCGATAACCAAGACAATGACCACGCCATTCATTTCGAGAAATACTTTGCCCAGCCAAAGGGTGATAATGTCTTTGGAAAAAATAGTTATGATTAGAATACAACCATAACCAAGGCAAGCGACAATCTCCCCAAAGACCCTGATCCTTCGCGCCAGATTGTGATCCTTTTTCGTCATTTCATGAGCGGCCATAGGGGTTAGTTGTGAGCAAACAGACGACAACATCATGGTGACACATTCTGAGATCAAAATTGCGGGCGCGAACAGTGCTGTCGTTTCCTTGCCAAGGATTTTTCCCATGATTAAAACCGGTACTTGGATGGACATAGTGAAAAACACGCTTTGCGTCATCGCCATCATACCGAAGGAAAATAATGAAGGCAGCCGTGAGAGGACAACTTTTTTAGGGCGAAAAAAAATATCCTTACCCTGTTCGTTATGGCTAATCAAAATCGTTAGTAGGTAGCCGAAGATATTGGCGAATAAAGTCGCGAGACCAAGGCACATTAAGGAAGGCGCATATATTCGGTAAAATAAAAATAATAAACCAAACCGTAGCCAGCTCACAGTGATATTTATAAAATTGATGTAATCGAAACGGTGGCTGGCCATAACAATATTCGAGAAGACCAGCAAATGGAATTTTTGAAAAAAGACAGCAGCAAGACAAACTAGCAAAATAATTGTTTCGTGCCGGTGTGTCGGTGAAATTTCATAAAAGCTAAGGAAAAATGGTGTTCCAATCAAAATAAAGAATGCACCCAATACACCCAAACTACCTAAAACAAGTTGCGAGTTACTGGAAATAATGGCCAATTCTTCTTTATCATTTTTCGCTATTGCTTGAGAAAAAAAACGTAGTAAGGCGGGCCCCATGCCCAAATTTAAAAAATCCAGTATGGCGATTGCCGAAAGTGCCAGCACACTGATACCATAGACCTCTTTACCCAAGTAATGAAGGTTCATTGGCAGGGCCAGAAAACCTACCACTGCTGTGCTTCCTTGCGCCAGCCAGCCGGACCCAACATTTTTTATGAATTGTTGTTTATGGTCTGTCATTGGTTTCTGTGTCCAGTTCCGCTATTTCTTCAGACGTCAGACCAGTCAATTCAACGATCGCCTCGATATTCATGCCCATTTGCAAAGCTTTTGCGGCAACGGCCATGGCTTTTGTGTGCTCGCCTTCGGTTTTACCCTCGGCAAACCCATCGGAATGGAGTGTCCTCTCGATGCTGACCGTGTCCCAATATTTGTCATACAAGAGCATTTCCGCTTCCGAGTACGTTCCCTCTTCCAAATATCCGAGCGCTTCGCGGGTATCCGCTTCCTCAAATAAGTCTTTGGGAACTTCGTGTGTGGCATCCTGTATATTCAAAAAATCAAGCCACAATTCATGAAGTTTCTTTTCTCCTCTGTTGCTTGGCTTAAACTTGGGAAGTTCGATAAAGACAAATTCAAGACCTTCGATTTGTTCATTCGTATCTTTGATATTTACCATTTTGTAGTGATGGTAGTAATCGTCTAATTTTTCCGGTTGAAAAATGTCATTGACAAATGCCAGGGCGTAAACGGGTTGTAATAATTTGTAATCTTTTCCTTTGGCCAATTGCTTGACGTAGGCTTTGCAGGCGTTGAACTGCACACGGGAGGCAAATGAGTCAGTCCAAAACATCTGCATTTCGACGATAAATTGGCGACCGGTTTGGTCGGTACAGCGCACATCGACAATCGAGTTTTTCTTTTCGGGAATGACAGGAGTCAATTCCGCCGGCAAGTATTCGATGCTGGCGATCGGATTCTCTAACGGCAGCATACTGTTGAGCAAACTCATGCACAGATGTTTGTGTTCGCCGAATATGCGTTTGAATGTCAAATCATTTTTCGGGTCCAAGTAGCGTGTCATGTTCATTTTCCCCGTAAAATACCCAGCGCCGCGTTTCCTTGCGCCAGCCAGCCGGGCCCAACATTTTTTATGAATTGTTGTTTATAGCCTGTCATTGGTTGCTGTGTCCAATTTTGCTATTTCTTCTGACGTCAACCCCGTCGCCGCCGCGATAATATCCACGGCGATGTTTTTGCTTAACAGTACCCTGGCGGTGGCAAGCGCTTTCGTCATCTCGCCTTCGGCGCGTCCTTCGGCTTTGCCTTCCATAACTTAACACCTGGTATGGTTTCAAGGGAGCCTCTCTAACCAGAACTGCTCAATCACTACGTTGTCCACTGTTTCGTTTCCATCAGTGTCTATCATATCCGATAACTTTGATAATTCCTTCCTGTACCTGCAAAATTTCAGTAGACGTAATATGTCCAACTCGTTTTATCAAGCGATCTTTTGATACGGAACGAACTTGGAAACAGTCGATTGACGATTTCTTGGTTAATCCGTTTTGGTTGGAGGGATTAATTTTTATCATCCATGGAGCTATGCTGTAATGGTTTTTCCAATCTGTGATTGGGGCAATGATTTTCAATGGTAATTTACCTAATTGATCATGACTGACAATAACAGCGGGACGTGTTTTATTCATTTCAGCACCGACCGTAGGGTCTAAATTTATCAGCCATATTTCACCTTGCCTCATAAAAATCCTCGCAATCAAGTTTCGTGAATACAGTTAGGCTGTCATCAGTGATATAATCTTCGTATAAACGCTCCGCGGCTGCTTCCATCGAAGGTTGTACTCCATGCCGCACTGAACGTATGATGCATTCGGCAACCAGCATTTGTTGCGATAGTGGCAAGCGATTTACATTGCGTATGATTTCTAATAGTTCCATATTCTTACTCTTTTTTAAAATTATAAAATTCCAGGTCTTTTTGATTTTCTCATCATTTTTTCATTTTTCCTTTTCCCGTAAAATACCCAGCGCCGCGCTCCCTTGCGCCAACCAGCCGGACCCAACATTTTTTATGAATTGTCGTTTATGGTCTGTCATTGGGTTTCTGTGCCCAATCCCGCTATTTCTTCTGGCGTCAGACCAGTCGCCGCCACGATAATATCCACGGCTGAGTGTCGGCATTGTTTAACCTTCCAGAATTTCTTAATTTCTTTATTCTTCATTTTCTGGTTTTTTATGTGGACATGCCAAACCGGGCAACCTTGGCCAACGGATTTTCTGGCATCGCGGCGGCTAATAAGCGGTCCATATGTTCGAGGGTTGAGTATTCTTCCAACAGTGCTTTGTAACTGCCTTGGTAAAAGAGAAGATTTATACTGTTTTCTAGGTATGATGTCTCAAAGTAGGGAAACAATCTTGGCGGGCCACCGCCGCTCTCGTCAAAATAGCGTGTGAAATCATGAGAAATTGTTTGTTTCAACCAGCCTTTCGTACTCATCATTGAATTTTTTGCATCTTTCCAGCTTGCGATCGTTTCTGATAAGTTGATGGAAGTCATGGTAAAATCGCTTGAAATTCGACAAAAGGACATCAGATTTTATGGTATAGTCCGCGATGACATCTTCGTCTAAATCTCTCCATTTTGGGTAATATCTATCTCGGTATTCATTCTCCACGCATGGACTTTTATCGTATAACTCGAAAAAGCCAGCAGCCATATGTTTTCGCAGACCGTCCAGGTTTCTTTCACCATCCTTTTCATATCGACCCAATTCGATTGAAAATTTAATTGGTATGACTCCCATTATACCTGTGCCCATGGCTTCCTCCGATGTTCAAAGGTTGACTCTCCTTTTAATTCATCTCCCTGCTGTCTTTGCTCGGCCACCAGTCTTCCCGCATGATTTCGTTCAATCCCTGAACTCGTCCGTCTCATAGTAGTACGACTGATCGATACCTTTCATGAAGATTTCGCGGCTGTCGATTGCATCGGTTAACGCGGAGCGCAAAAGCTCGCGGATTTCCAAATCGTTCACCGGACTGCGTTCCATAGCGGAAAGGTAAGCTCGCTTCTTGATCGAACTCCAGTCCACGCATTTTCTCAGATTTTTTTTCAATATAAGGTCAAGCCAAATGCGCCCGCTGCGCCCATTGCCTTCCATGAAGGGATGGGCGACGTTCATCTCGACGTATTTGGCCACAATTTCCTCAAAGGTGGTTTCGGGCATCTGCTCGATTTTCGCCAAACTTTCCCGCAGATACAGGCTGCTGGCGAAGCGGAAATTACCTTTCGATATATTGTGGTGGCGTATCTGCCCGGCAAAAACATACAGCCCATCGAACAGATATTTGTGTATCCGTTGCAAACCCCGCACCGTGTCGGCTTCCACACGGTTTATCTCGCCGCTGTCAAACAGGCGGTAGGCGTTTTCCTTGCTTTGCTCATCCGTGCTCTTCATGGGCTTTTCTCGCTCTACGCGAAAATTTACTGGCTTCCCGTTTGACTCCTGGTCTATCTTCCCCCGCCAACCGTTATTTCCCTGATTGTTTTTAGCAGCAGAATCAGGTCGAGTTTCAGCGACCAATTATCAATATAGCGCAAATCCATCTCCATCCAGCGCTCGAACGAGGTGTTGTTGCGACCGCTGACCTGCCAGATGCAGGTCAGCCCCGGTTTCATCGACAGGCGGCGACGCTGCCAAAGTTTGTATTGCCCGACTTCGGCGGGAATGGGTGGGCGCGGGCCGACCAGGCTCATGTCTCCTTTCAGGACATTGAAAAGCTGCGGCAGTTCATCGAGGCTGGTGGCGCGCAGAAAACGGCCAACCGGGGTGATGCGCGGGTCGTTTTTCATTTTGAAGACCGGGCCGTCCATCTCGTTTTGTTCATCGAGGGTGGTCTTCAGATTTTCGGCGCCCGCGACCATGCTGCGAAATTTATACATCTTGAAGATGCGGCCATTGAGGCCGCAACGTTCCTGCGAAAAGAATACTCCACCCGGCGAGGTGAGTTTGATCGCTATGGCGATGAGCGCCAGGAGCGGCCAAAGGATAAGCAAGCCCGCGGCGGCGCTGATATAGTCAAAGATGGATTTGATGAACAGTTGCACCGTCTTGCGCGGCAGGGAAGACAACGTCATAATCGGGACGCCGAGAAAATCATCCAGTTGGAGATTGGCCGTTTTTGGATAATAACGAATTGAACGGATCTGGAAATCGGGCAGGATGTGGATATTGATGCCCATTTGTTCGGCCAGGAAAATATATTCGCCAATATCGGCGACCTTTTTCAACGGGATACCGAAAACCAATTCGTCGATGGGCTTGGTTTTCAGTATGGTTTCCAGGGCATCGATAGTGCCGATAATTTTCACCGCTTCATACACCCGGTCACCGACGGTTTCGGCCATAGCCGGGAGTTCCAGGCAGCCAACCACCTGGTAGCCGCAACGCGCCGACCGGCGCTCCGTTTGGCGGATGAAGTCCACGACACGATGCCGCGAGCCGATGATCAGGATGTTCCTCTTGTGACTTTTCAGATAACCGGCGCGAAAACGGAGAAAAAGATACTCGAAACTTGTCAAAAACAACACAAAGTAGCAGGAAAAAATCACGAGTAGAAGGCGGCTCTCACCCCAATGGTGCAGGAAATAATCGAAGAAAAGCATACCGGCTATGCCGACATAAACCACTTGCGCGCTCAGACACAGCGTCTTCAACACGCTGATTGCCCGGCGTTGCCGGTAGAAGCCAAAGAAACGCAGGCTGAAATGACAGGTGATTATAAGCAGAACCAGGTCCAGCCGGTAATAAAGATAGTCGTTGTCCAAGCCGCCAAGACCGGGCGGCAGATTTATCTTGGTGTACATGGCCGCGTAAAAGGCGGCGATCAGCAAAACGGTATGCGCCACCTGGTGCAGCAAGACGGGCAGGGTGTTGTCACGGCGCCGCATTGTTTCCTCTGGCCTGTTTTTGCCCGTCGATGCCCACTAAAAGTCCCAAAAGCGCCGCCAAGACCACGGCGTTGGCCGGGATATGCAGATTGAAATCGACGAGGGAATGCAGAATAATTGTTAGTATACCGATGCCCGCCCCTAAAGAAAGTCCCCACACCTGGCGGCTGGGATGGGCCGCCAAACGAATTACCATACGAATCAGAATAATGATAATCCATAGGACGATGGCGGCGACGGCCAATCCCAATTCGGCAGTATACTGTAGGTAGTCGTTGTGGGCATTGAAAAAACGGGCGATGATGCCCGGTGGCTGCCAGGCTGGGAAGAGGGTGGCGAACGAGCCGGGGCCAGTGCCTAAAAATGGATGGGCGGCGATCATATGCAGACAGCCTTTCCAGGCGATGGTGCGCCCGGCGAAATCGAGCACCGTGTCCTCGTCGGTCAGGGTCAGGAGGCGCTCGACGATATGGGTGCCGCCGAGAATGAAGAGAAAGGCCAGCAGCAGGCAGCCGGTGACGCAGAGCAGCAGCTTTTTCCGCACAAAACGTTTTTGCGCCAACAGCACGATGAGCATGACCAAAAGCGCCGCCGCTAGCGAAAACCAGCCGCCACGGGAAAGGGTGAGGATATGAGTGGCGGTCAGCAAAATGGCCAGATAAATGAGCAAAAGCAGGGTGGCGCCGCGTCGCGTTCGCGTGAGAAAGAGAGTAAACACCAGTGGGATGGCCATTTCCAGCAATCCGGCCAGGTGGTTGTGGTTGCCATACGGCCCGCTGGCCATGCTGTCGCTGGGCAGATCGGCGTATTGCCACCAGCCCGGCGTCAGTTGTGGGCTGAAGAGTTTTACCAGAGCCAGCAAGGCCACGACAGTGGCCATGGTAATCAGCAGGTAGACAACTTGGCGTTGCCCGGCGCGGTTTTCGCTGAGATGCCGGGCGGCGTAAAAAATCACGGCGTAGGCGGCGAGCAGGGCAAAAGCCTCCAAGCCATCGGCACGGGCCTGGCTAAAGGCCAACGACAGGCAGAAAAGGGCGGCCAGGGCGAGAAATGGCTTATCGAGGGCGGTTCTTGGCATAATCACCGCGCCGGTTAACGCTTTTTCCAGGCATAACGCCGCCATAAGCAGCGCCGCCCCGGCCATCAGCGCCGCCTGCGCCCAGGGCTGCACGGCGCCGCGGGCCAGCGGCGCGAAAAAGAGCAGAGCGGCGAAAAGGGCAAAAGTCAGCCGCTGGGGATAGGAAGAAAAGGGCATGGCTACTTTTGTAACTCTTGCAGTTTTTTCGTGAAATCGGCGTTGCCGGGCGCCAAAGCCGCAGCCTTTTTCATGGTGGCGATGGCTTGCAGTTTGGCGCCTTCTTTTTCGTAGGTCATGGCCAGTGCCCGGTACAGTTCGGCGTTATTCGGCAGCAGTTTGATCGCCTTCAGCCAGTCGGCTCGCGCGGCCTCCAGTTGGTCGTCGTTCCAGCGGTTCCAGGCGCGGAAATTGTACAGCCACGGGTCTTCCTTTGCGGCTGCCGCTATCGCCTGGTCCATCGCTGCCGCCGCTTGGCGGTATTTTTTCTGTGGGCGCAGCGATTGGGCAAAGAGATAAAAATTGCTGCTGTTTTTCGGCTCGATCACCGTCGCCCGCTGGGCGGCCAATTCCATGGCGTCCCAATTTTGCTCCCGCCGGGCCAATTCGGCGAGAAAGCGCAGCGCCTCGGCCTGGTATTGTGGCTCCTTGACCAAAACCAGGCTCGCTTGCGCCGCCGCCGTATCGCCCAACTCAACCAGGCAGGCGGCCTGGACGATGCGCCGCGCCTCCGGCAGCCGCATGGTCTTTTCCGCTGCGGCCAGCAGATCGAGAAAAGGGCGGAAGCGCTTATTTTCTTTGTAGATTCGCCACAATTCGCGCAGCGTCTGGTCGCGGCTGGCGCTCGAGCGCAGCGCCTTCAGCGCCGCCTGTTCTCCTCGTTGCGCCGCATCGGCGTCGTTTTGCCGCAGATAGAGACCGGCTAGGCGGCTGTAATCCCATGATACAGCGGGCTTGTTGCCACCGTCCGCTGTAGTCGCCGCCACCGCCCGCAGCAGATAGTTTATCGCCGCCGGAAAATCGCCATGCCCTTCCGCCAAAAGCGACAGGGCACGGTAGGCCACCACCGGTTTGTTGTCCGCGGCGATGGCGGCGCGCAAACCCTCGGTCAGAGCCGGTTCCAGTTTGTCGCGCCAATCCTGCCGTTTGCTCAGGTCGCGCCGTAAGGCGTCGGCGGTTTGCGGCGCAATCGCCGCCAGATGCCGCGTCAGCTCTTGTAAGCGATCCTGACCGGTGCCGTTCAGGTAGCGGATGAAAAGAAAATGCGCTTCGATGCCGTTCGGGCGCAGGCGCAAAAGCTTTTCGAATTCCGGCGCCGCCTGATAGGGGTTTTTCTTGCCCGGGGCCAACCAGGCGAAACCGCGCTCAAGGGCCGCCGTTGTCTGGGCCAGGCCGATTTGGGCCGAGACACTGAGTGGCTGTAAACGCAAGGCGGCGCGAAACTGGGTTTCGGCATTTTTCAGGGCCGCGAAGATGGCGGTTGTTTCTGGCGCGGTGGCGGCTTCAGCGAGGAAACTTTCGCCAAGCGTGGTATACAGCCGCCGGGTGTCGTCCGCCGGAACATACCAAGGCGCGGTGGTGGGAGAGGGCGAAACGCCATAATCCGCCGCTGCCTGGAGGAGCCGCGCCCGCGCCGCCGGCCAGTCGCTTTGTTGCGCCTCCAGCAGATTCAGTCCTTTTTGATGTTGAAAACGGGCGCCCGCCAGCCAGATGAAAAACACCGCCAGCAGCAGTGAAGCCAACGCGGCGACAAGCGGCGGCCACGACGATTTGCTGTCAATCGCCATAGCTGTAGTAGTTGTAATAGCCGTGGGAGCGGAGATCGGCGCGGTTGAGCACGCAGCCGATGACATTGGCGCGGGCCGTGCCCAAACGGCGCAGGGCGTCGGTGGCCAGCTTGCGGTTGGTTTTTCCCGAGCGGGCGATCAGCACCACGCCGTCGGTCTGCGGCGCCAAGAGCAGCGCGTCCGAGACCGGGATCACCGGCGGGCTGTCGATTAAAAGCAGGTCGAAACGCTGCCGCAGTTGCGCGAGCAGAAATCCGGTCCGCGTCGAGGCCAGTAATTCCGACGGATTTGGCGGGGTGGCGCCGGCGGGCAGCACGAAAAGATTTTTTTCCTCGGTGGCGTGAATCATCTTGTCGATGGCTTCGCCGATGCGGGACGGAGCGTTTTCCCCATTGATATATTCCTGATACAACTGGTCGAAATCCGGAGCGGCGGCGGTCAGCGGCTGCATTTCCTCGCCGCTGATATTGTGGACGCTGAAGGCCGCCTCCGTCATGCCGCCGGTGACGCGGAAGGACTCCATCATCTGGTGCGCAAGCGCTTTGGTCAGCTCCTCTTTGTTCACGAGTCCCAAACCGAGCAAAATGGCGCCCAATCGCCGCGCCGATTTTTCCTGATGCCCCAGCGCCTGCCGCGCCTCTTTCTCGGTGAGAATTTTCGCCTCCATCAAGACATTGCCCAGTTTTTGTGGCTCCGGACGGTTCTTCCAGTAAATATCCACGAGACGCCCGTCGGCCAGCAGCAGGTCGGCCTCGTTGGCGTCATCTTTCAGACTGACGCGGCAGGTCTTGTTTTGCAGGCGCAACAGGGTGAGAAGGTCTTTCAGGCCGTAATCGGCGATGTTGCCGTCGCTGATCGGCCTGCCGAAAATATCGCCGACCAGATTGGAAAAACCCTCGGCCTTTTTCAGATGGAAGCTGGAGGACAGCCCGCGCTTACGCATATCGGCGTCAATCAGCAGCACCCGTTTCCCTGACTGGGCGATAGTGAAGCCAAGATTGGCCGCGGTGGTGCTTTTGCCCTCGTCCGGCAGCGAACTGGTGACGATCAGGCAATGGAATTCCTTTTCCAGCATGGAAAAATGCAGATTGGTCCGCAATGTCCGATAGGCTTCGGCATAGCGGGATTTGATAGAATAACGGGCCAGGAAAGCGTCGCCGGCGTTCTGGCCTTTGTTTGATTTCGGTCGCGGAGACATCTCAGGCCTCATTACGGTCGTCGGCGGTGGCTTCCGGCACCATCGCCAGCACCGGAATATCCAGATAGCGGATTATATCGTCCTCGGTTTTCAGGCTTTGGTCGAAAAGCTCCAACGCCAGGGCCAGGCCGCAGCCGCCGGCAAGACCGAGCAAGAGACCCAGGGCCAGGTTCAACATCTTCTTCGGTTTGAAAGGTCTCTCCGGCAGTGTCGCCAGGCCGACGACGCGGATATTTGAGGCGTAGCCGCTAACCAGGACGTTCGATTCCTTGATTTTGGCCAAGAGCGTGTCGTACAAGCTCTGGCTGGTGGTGACGTTGCGCTGAAGAATGTTGTACTGCAACTCCTTGCTCCCGGTGTCGAGGGCGTCGCCCTCGAATTGCGAGATGTTTTTCTCCATCACTTCTTCTCTGGCCGCCAGCACCGCTCGCTCGCTGCGCAGGTTGGCGACTGCCTTTTCCAGCTCGTTGCGCAGCTGCGCCCGGACTTTTTCGATTTCGCTGGTCACCTGGATGATTTTTGGGTGTTTACCGCGGTAGACCTGACTGAGTTTGCTCTGATCGACTTGAAGATTTGTCAGGGTGTTGTAGATGCTGTCAATGGCCGGATTGCCGATAATCGAGCGGATATGCACCATATCGGCGGTATTGCCGCTGTAGCGCCCGATTTCCTTCAGCTTCTCGTCGAGTTCCAGGCGCTTGTTGCGGGCGGTGAGGTATTCGGTATTGAATTCGCTGATCTTCTGGCCGATGACCTGCTGTTTGCCCTGGACGGAAAAAACATTGTTGGCCTTTTTGTATTCGAGAAATTTTTGCTCGGCATCTTCGAGCTTTTTCTTGGTCGAGTACAGTTCGTTGTACATCCAGGCCACCGTGTCTTTCGAAGCTTGCAGGCGGTTGTTGACGTTGAACTCGATGTATTTTTTCGCCACCGCGTTGGCGATATCCACCGCCATTTTCGCGTCGCGGTTCTCGGCGTCGATCTGCAACAGCCGCGTGTTGCGCGTTGCCACGATACTGATGCTGTCTGAAAGGGTTTTCACCAGGCCGTTCAGCTTTTGTTCTTCACTCGGCTCTTCATCTTTGTTGCCGAACAATATCTTGATATTGGCGGTAAATTGTTTGACCAGGCCCTTGAAAAAATTCGATTCAAGTTCCTGTTGCTGATCGAGCTTCAGTTCACGAATGACCTCGGCCAGCACTGGGCGCGAGGTTATCAGTTTGAAATGGGTATTGAAGGTGAGTTCCTCGTCCTGAAACGAGCCGCCGCCCAGGTCTTGGCCGGTCAAGGGCGAGGTCTTCTGCTCCTTGTCGATGACGAGAAGCGTCGTGCCTTTATACATCGGCGTCATCAGGACGGTGACGAGGATGGTGAGAGCAACGACGAAGGTGGTGACGGCGGCAATCAGCCCTTTGCGTTTTTTCAGTATCCGCGCGTATTCGGCGAGATTAATCGTTTCTTCTTCCTGTTCCTGGACAGGCTGCGTCTCTTGCATGATTGTTCCTTAATGGCGTTTCGCGCCGGTGTCATTCTGCGCGAAGCGAAGCGCAGTCGCAGAATCCATTGGGAAAAAGACTGGATTCTGCGACTACGCGCAGAATGACTGTTAAAAACTTTTGATCCTCAATTTTTCTTACAGCCAGGATTCCGGAATGTTCAGCCGGTCGCCCGGTTTCAGCGGCACATCCTGAATGGCGCCTTTGGTGACTTTTTCCAGGTTGATCTTGATGATTTTCTGCTCGCCGTTTTCCGTACGCACGAGGGTGGCGCGGTTCGGGGCGGCGTACTGGGTGAAACCGCCGGCCTCGATGCAGGCGGCCAAAGCGGTCAAACCCGGCTGATAGTCAACCGGCGCCGGTTTTTTCACTTCGCCGGAGACATAGACCTTCGATTCCGAGGTGTTCAGTCCTTTCGCGAGAGGAATATAGACCGAGTCGCCGGATTCCAGCCGGACATTCAGACTCATGTCGCCTTCATCGAGCAGCTTTTGCAAGTTGATCTTTTCCGGCTCGGCTTGCCCCCCCCCCCCGCGATTATCGTCCTTGCGCATCAGGTAGGCGACGGTGCCGCGTTCCGGCGTCACGCCACCGGCCTTGGCGATCAGATCCATGATGGTGGTCGAGGAAGTCATTGAATAATTGCCGGGGTCTTTCACCGCCCCGGAGATGGAAAATTGCAGGCTTTGATAGTCCTTGACCTGGATGTGTACCTGCGGATCGACGAAATACTGAGCCGAGAGCGGATTGGCCACCTGCCGCTCCAGCTCGGCGGTGGTCAGTCCTTTGGCTCTGGTCGAGCCGATGAAGGGAAAGTTGACCAGGCCCTGGTCGGAGACGGTCAGATCGACCTTTACCTGCTCCTCGCCGCCGGCGAAAATCGTCACGCTGATAATATCCCGCGCCCCCAGTTTATAGGCGGGTGACGCCGCCAAGGCCAGACTGGGCGCCAGCAGGATGAGAAAAAGCAAAAAATTCCGGAACATCGCATCCACCTCCGTTTTCAGGCTGATGGGGGGAAATTTTTTTTTTGCGCGTGGATTTGCCGCCATTCAAAACATAAAATTTCAGGCAGGAAGCGATGCCTGGCATAAAAGTGTTGGCTGCGGGGCGATTGGCGGACCACCCCGCTCTACTCTAAATTGCTGTTATTTGTGTCCGAAGTCGTAAGAGTATCCCACCTTGCCCATGATGAAAACATCGTCATACGATTGATAGGTGGCGTCGGACTCCTGTTTGCGATAACCACCTTCCACGCCCAGTGTCAGGTTGTCGATGATTTTGTAGCCGACCTGCGCCGACAAAACGTACAGGTCGTCAGTGCGATCGTTGGGGTTAAGCTGGTAGTTACTGTTCTGGTACAAGAACAGGCCGGAAACATCCAGCTTTGGCCCGAACATGTACCCGCCTCTCAGTTCCAGCCGCGTCGCCGCGTAGTAGGAGTCACCGGAGCCATAGTTGTTCAGGTCATGGATCACACCCAGGCGGAAGAAGGAACGCGGTTTCGTATCTTCTTCCTCACGGCGGTCTTTGCCATCGAGCATGAACTTCCAGGTCACGCCGTCGAGATTGTCGTAACCGCTGTAATCGAACGAACGCGCATAGTAGCCGGCCCCGGTGGTGACGGTGAAATAGTTGAATTGTTTCGAGGCGTTCAACGTTATCTGGTTGGCAAGGTAATCGGAGGACAAGCCATCGTAAGCGCCCTTCCATATCTGGTATTCGAGATAGACGGCGGTTGAGCGGTTCAGGTTGTAAAACGCATCGACCGCGCCGCGGTTTTCCGTATAATCCTCACCGTCGTTGTCGCTGTAGCGGATCAGACTGTTCTGATAACGGGCGCCAACGCCAAATTTGTTGCCGAAATCGTAGTAGAGATTTGGCGTGAAGGCATTGGTGGTGTATTTCGACCGGCCTACCTCTTTGCTGAATTCATCGACATACTGCGGATCGCGCGTGATACGCAGCCCGTTTTTGACGCCGGCGGTGAGGCGGTCGGTGACTTGACTGGTCATATCGACGCTGGCCTGGCCGCCGGTATAGCTGTAATCGCTGACCTTGTTAACGCCGTAGGGCGGATTGTCGCTACTGCGATAGTCGTGCCGTTCCAGCGTGCCATCGGCGGTGATCTTGGTTTTCGCGGTTTTGTAGATCACCTGAAGGCCAGGTGAGATGCCCAGGGTGGTGACCGCCACCTTGTTGTTTTCGGTGCGGTAAAAGTTCGATTCGTAGCTGAGCGATACCTCGGCATGCGGCGTGATAATGACCCGTCCTTGCGCCAGGGCGTCGGTGCCGCCCAGCGTCGCTGCCAACGCGCTGAGAACGGTAATAAACCGCCAGATTCCTCTTCTCTCCATACCTTCATTCCTCTTCGAGGTTATTGATTGCCAGCGCTTGTCTCTTCCCGGCTGCCGCCGCAAGCGTGGTTTCGTAATAAGGGCGGGCGCATGGACCCGCCCCTATATGTCCCGCCTGGGAGGCAAGCTCAGATGCCGCTGGCCCGGCGGCGGTCGCCGAAGGGGCCGACGTCGGCGCTGTCCCGCATGATCGCGGCTGGATTGAGGGTGGGACCGCCTTCATAGGCTTCGATGCCCGGAGTAGCCATCAACGTGGAGCAGACATCGAGCAAATCCTGCTTCTTCTCCGTCACATATGTTTTCCGCTTGTCGTCGCTGCAAATGGTTTTCGCCGCCGCCGCCGCGATATCCGCCGCCCGGTCGGGGAACAATGCCGCCAACTGCCGCACGATTTCCACCGCCTGATCTGGCTGCGCCTCAGCGAGGGCGCCGGCAATAGCCGCCGCTGTGTCGGGCTTTGCCACCGCTATCGCCACCGCCACCGCCGATTTTGGGTCGGCCTTGACCGCTTCGAGGGCCGCCTGCACCGGCATCATGCCGGCTTTTACCGCCTCCTGTGCCACGATATCGGCTTTTTTGCCGGCGGCGATGTCGCCGGCAATATCGGCGTTCGCCAATTGCGGCGCCGCCAGCATCAGGCTTCCCAGAACCAGAGTCGCAAACGTCTTTTTCCAGCCATTTCGTTTTGCCATTGTCGTTCCCCCATTGTTGTTGACTTCATCTCAGGCCGCGCACATTGAGGCAGCCGTCAGCTATCTTACTGTATCTTCGTTATCCGGCAACCAGTTTTCATCCAGTTTTCATCCATAATTTTGGTAACGACATCGGTTTCATATGAGGTGGTCATAAACTCCTCCATCAGCAGGCGAGCCGCCACGCTCTGTCCGCCGCGGTGCCGGTCAGCAGGGCGCGGGGATTTTCCCGCAGCAAGGCATTGGCCATTTCTTCGCCGCAGAGCTTTTTTATCCGCTTGGCCGCTTTTTTCAAGCTGGCCTTGCGCCCTGGGTGCAGGTCGCTGGCGACATATTCCACCATCCGCCGCCGCAACAGCGATTCGGCGAAATCCCGCGCCGCCGGGCCAAACTGGCCATCGAGGCTTCCGGCGGTGAGCTGAAAATGCGCTCCGGCGTAACGCAAAGTTTCCGCCAGTTTCGGGTCGCGCAAGAGCGCCGGGTTGCGTTCCGGATGGGCGATGACGACCAGCGTGCCCATGGCGGCGCATTCCTCGATCAGATGCCGCGCCCCTTCGGCGAGAAAAAGCGACGGCAATTCGAGCAGCAGCGCCTGGACGCCGCCCAGAGCCGGCAGATGGCCTTGCCGCCAGAGCAACAGGGTGTCGCCGCCCATGGCGATTTCACCACCAGGCAGGATGCGAAGCGGCAGGCCGTGGCTGGCGAAAAGCTCTTGGCAACGCTCGACCTCGTACTCGATCGCCGCCACGTCCGCGCCGTAAACGCCGTTACAGTGCGGCGTCGCCACCACCGTCTCGACGCCTTCGGCCACAAGCTCTTTGGCCATCTTCAACGTTTCGGCGTCGTTCGCCGCCCCATCGTCGAGGCCAGGTAAAATATGGCAATGCAGGTCAATCATTTCCGCCTCACTGAAAATCGTTGCGTTGGCGTACGTCGTCAAACAGATACTTGTCCACATAAGTGGCTAAAATCTCGGCGCTGGCCCGCGGCGGTCGCGCGGCGAAATAATGGTCGATGACCGAGTGGGCGAACTCATGGGCGATTATCCCCTCGTTGATATCCCGGGCGTTGATATAGACCGTGTTGTATTCATAAACATACCAGGCCCGCGCCGATCCCTTCCGCTTGAATACCTGCAAAAATATCGCCGCCAGTTCGTCATCGTCGCGGGCGACCCGCAGCACTATCTTCTGTTGCGGTGGTTTGCGCATGTCGAGAATGTGTTGCACCTTGTCGTAAATGGCGTCAATTTTATGCAGCAAACGTTGTTCAACCGATGCCGGCGCTGACGAGGAGAACCAGCCGCCGGAATCGCCAAAATCAATCTTCTTGTTCAGGCGGGCGATGTCGTCCGGGTTGCTGAACACCAGCCGCACGTAATTGCTTTCCAGCATCGTCGCCGCCGCCGCCCAGGACGAGACCGGCGCCGCCACAGCGAACGTTCCGGCGAACGTCAAAGCGATAAGCCAGGCCGCGAGCCGGGTTCGCCGCCGAATTTGCCTCACAGGCGGAATTCGCCGCGCAGGGCTTTCTGACATTCCTCGATCCCGTCGCAAAGGGGACTATCCAATTCCCGCGCCTTGGCCGCCAGCCGTTCCAAGTTGCCATCCAGCCGGGTCAGTTTGCCGTTGAAGCTGTCAACCATGGCGTTCAGGCTGCCGGCCATTTCGGCGAACTGGTCTCCGTCGCGGATGTGGATTTTTTTCTGCAAGTCGCCGTCGGCGATGGTCTGTATGTCGCGTTCAAAGCGGTACATCGGTCCGGCGATCTTGTGTGAAACCAAGAGCGTCACCACCCAGACCGCCAGGCCCAAAACGCCGGTGGTGACCACCGTTGTCCACACCACCGACGGCAGAATGGCCAGCGAGGTTTTTTGGATGACCAGACCGCCGCTGTCATAGTTCGAGGTCAGGGTGTCGGCGCCGCCAAACCAGCCGAACCAGGTGAGGGCCACCGACAGGCAACCGCCGAAGACGAGAACCAGCAGAAAGGTGACGATGAAGCGGGTTTGAAAGGCCCGGTCGATAAAATATTTGCGGCGCGACAAAACCGGTCTGGCCATCATTTCACCTCCATGGGCGCGCCCACGGCTTTTGTCTCCGGGGTTGGCATGGCTTCCTGGCGCAGTTGCGGGTCGGCGATGGTGATGCGCGCCTTGGCCCGCAAACCGTCGCGCCACTGGTTCATGGCGGCTTCGACCTTTTCGTGTTCCACCATCTGGCGAATGGTATCATGCTGCTCGGCAAAAGGCCGATCGGGCAAATCGCCTTTGTGCGCCTGATACCAAGCGGCCATTTCTTCTTTCGTCACCACCGTGCTCCGGCGGATTGCCTCGGCTTGACTCTCCAGCAGGTCGCGGATCAGGGTTTGTTCCCAAAAGCGCTCGATGGTTTCGCGAAACCGCTCCTTCTCGTCGAGCTTGCGGGCGCGGGCCTCCTGGACCAGCACCTGCTGGTCGATCAACTGGTGGAGAAATTCGCCGCGCCCCTCTTTGGAAAGCTGGAAGGTTGGATCGACCTCGGCCTCGAATTTCAACAATTGGCTGAATTGTTCCTGGCTGAGCGTGAAATTGTTGACGGTGACCAGCGCCGCGGCGGGCGGTCGCCGTTCCTCGGAGCAGGCGGCGGTCAACGCCAGCACGCAGGCGGCCAGGACAACCACCCGCAGGGAGTGGCAGGGTGATGGAAATGACGCGAGCAATTTCATGGACGCGAAAAAAGTGGAGGAAGGAGAGTGGACATCCGCGCCTGGTTCAGGCATGGCGTGGCGGGTGGAAAAGCATGTACCTTTTCCCGTGGAATGCCGGTGCTGTCAATCCATCGCAAAGGGGGTATATATGAATAATATATGTACCTGTGTGTGTGTGTGTGTGTGTGTGTGTGTGTGTGTGTAGCAAATATGATGCCGGAACCGCAGCTCGCGGGGAAATTATCGCCGAAACTTTTTTTCCGGAAAAGTGGTGGAAATTGGTTGCTGTCATAGCGGCTCGACGGGTGTGGTGGAAGAAACCAGGAATCTGGTTCGAAATTTCCCGGAAAATGCGAAACCGTTTGGCCCGTTTGATGCCGCAAAGTACTACAAATGACGCATCAAAAAGGGGCAACAACATGTGCGTGATCTTTACACCTCTTTTTCCTGAATGTAAATACTAAAAAATTCGTTTACCGTTGAGCCTTTTGCAAAATGAGCAGTTTTCGGTGTTGGGTGCAAGTCTCATCCACTGATCTTTGATGATTGAAGGCTACCCTGCGAGCCGAAGCAACTGAT
>JGI20166J26741_11717806_pt1 | contig 21765 bp, 13 predicted proteins | sample TergutCu122P5_FD_26741 | JGI IMG/M metagenome (IMG submission 26741)
GATGACGGGGACCGTTTTCTGGATTCAGACCGATAAGAGTTCACTGTTCCCGATCCGCACGCGCTTCGTCAAGAAAATCCATCGTCTGGGATTTCAGATGTTCTACAAGCAAACTATCTCAACTCCTTTGGGACGGTATCCAAGGATTTGCCAGACCGTCTCGGTCGTCTTCTTTGACAAAACATCTGTCTATATAGATCTTTCGGGATCCCGCTTGTATCTGAGGCGATTCTTTCTAATTCAGCAGAAAGATAATTCCTGAGATTCCGGACAGCAGCCCCCCGCGGATTGAACTCGAAGACTCGTGTCTTACCAATCAGATAGCTTACGAGTATCCCATTCGTTTCAAATTTGCGCAATTGTTGTTGAACGCTGTTCAGCGGAATATTGAACGTCCGGGCGATCTCAGCGCCATATCCTGAACCATAGGACTGGATGAATAATAGCGTGCAGGCGGCAGCTTTACTTCCAAATACTATTTCTGACTGGCCAGCGATCTGGCAGGTTTTCGTAATGGATTCTGACACTGTCTCAACCATAATGTCCCCGTGACTAAAGTACCAATAATTATGGTAATATTACCATAATTCGACGCTGGTGTCTACGATCTGCGCCCTGGCGCTGGTCTCTGTAGCTTGGCGGATGCGGGCGGCCAGCTGGGGGGTCAGGGCGCCGCGCCCGATCCGCCAACGCCAGTTGTCGCCGCCTTCGGTCCCCGGGGTGTTGAGGCGCGCCTCGGAGCCCAGGCCGAGCCAGTCCTGGATCGGGATGATCGTGATGGGCGCCTCGCTTGCCAGGGCGGCGCGGATCAGGGCGTCTGGCAGATCGTCTGCGCCCAGGTGATCGGCGATCATGCGACGCTCCTGTGCAGTGCGGGAATCCAGCCAGCCGCGCAGCGTGTCGTTATCGTGCGTGCCGGTATAGCAGACCGAGTTCCTGGTGATGTTGCGCGGCAGGTGGGAGTTCTGCTCATCGGTGTCGAAGGCGAACTGCAGCACCCGCATGTCCAGAAAGCCTGAGTCCTCGACCAGGGTCCGGGCAGCCGGGGAGAGGTCCCCCAGATCCTCTGCGATGACCAGCAGATCCGGGCAGCACTGTTTGATCAGGTCCGTGAGCGCCTTGCCGGGACCGGGGCGCCACTGGCCGGCGCTTGAGTCATCAAGAGGGATGGCATAGAAGTCGGCGAAGGCGCGGAAGTGATCGATCCTGATGCCGTCGTAGAGTTTGGCCGCCTGCGTCAGGCGGTCGCGCCAGAACCGAAACGTTTCCTCCGGCTGCGTTTGCCAGTCATAGACCGGCTCGTCCCAGATCTGTCCGGTCGCAGAGAAGGCGTCAGGCGGCACGCCCGCAGAGGTCGCGGGACGACCATCGGCGTCGGTGTCGAAGATGGAGCGTCTGAGCCAGAAGTCGGCGGAGTCCTCGGCGACGTAGATCGGGAGGTCGCCGATGATGCGTATACCTTTGTCGTTGGCGTAGCGCTTCAGATCGTGCCATTGCTGGAAGAAGCGCTTCTGCTCGTCTGTGATGGTCGCGATCGCTGCTTTGTGGCGTTCGCGCAGGGCCCCCCGGGTCGCGGCGTCGGGGTTGCGCAGCTCGTCAGGCCATGCGCGCAGCGGGCGTCCGGCCTGAGCGTTGCGGACCGCGACGTACAGGGCATAGTCGTCCATCCAGCTCTCGCGCGCTGCTCCGGGGTCATGTGGCTCTTCCGGGGCCATGAGCCGGGGATCGCCGGCGAAGGCCGAAGTCGACTGATAGGGGCTCAGGGTATCGCCCGTCGGACCGATGGGCAGGATCTGCCACCAGCTCTGCCCCGCTGACGCGAGGAAGTCGACGAAGTCATACGAGGCGCGTCCCAGGGTGGTGAGCGGATAGAGAACGCCCGCGCCGCGCTGCCGGTTCATCGCAGCTCGAAGACCTGCGCGCTGCAAGGCTCCAGCGTGATCGTCAGCCATCCGGCCTCCAGTTCGGCGTCGACCTCGCCCGTCAGGTCGCGCGCGGTCGTGGCCTGCCGCAGGATATCGGCGCTCCCATCCAGGACGACCGACAGGTCGATCGCGACCTGTTGGGGCGCGTCGGTCGGATTGACCAACATCAGCAGGGCGTCGGCGCCAACGGTGCGCCCGAAGCGATCCCTGCCGTCTGCGGTGTAGCGCAGCACGCCCAGCACGCAGCTGTTGATCGCCAGGAAGCTGGCGTATCCCGTGGCCAGCACCGGCCGGGAGTTCCGTAAGCGACCGAGCAGCTCGTACCAGCTCGTGATCTGGGCGTCCTGGACCGTCCAGGTCCGCCGGTTGAAGGGATCGAGCAGGCCGGTCATGCCGACCTCATCGCCGTAGTAGATCGTCGGCATACCCGGCAGCGAGTACTGGATCGCGGCCGCCAGGCGTTGACGCTTTCCGGCCTGGGCGTACTCGTCTTCGCTCAGTTGGAACGCGGCCTGATCGGGGCGCGACATACTGTCCGCATCGACCTCTGAGGCCAGAACGCTGCGCTGGCGGCAGACATCGTGCGAGGACATGAGGTTCATCAGGCTGTAGTACATCGGCGGCGGATAGACCTGCTGTTGATGCAGCAGGAAGCGTCGATAGAGGTCGGCGTCGATCGTGCCTTTAAGGAACTCGATGGTCCGCTTCAGGAAGGGATAGTTCATGACCGCGTCCAGCCCGTGCCCGAGCGCGTAGGTGCGCCGGCGGCCAAAGGCCTCCTTCTGTGTCGCGTCCTCCCAGACCTCGCCTAAGAGGAAGGACTCAGGATCGGTCTCTTTGATCGCCGTGCGCATGGCTGCGATCGCATCATCGGGAAGCTCGTCAGCGACGTCAAGGCGGTAGCCGGCGGCGCCTTCGCGCAGCCAGTGTCTCATCACACTGTTCTCGCCGCTGATCACGAAGTCGCGCCAGCCGGGGTCTTCTTCGTCGACCTCCGGAAGCGTGTCGAAGCCCCACCAGCTCCGATAGTGGTCGGGGAACTCAGAGAACTCATACCAGCTGAAGTACGGCGAGTCCGTGCTCTGGTACGCGCCGAGCTCGTCGTAGCGACCGTACTTGTTGAAGTAGCGGCTGTCGTCGCCGGTGTGTGAGAAGACCCCGTCTAAGATGACCCGGATCCCGCTGGCGCGGGCCTCAGCGAACAGGCGTCGCAGGTCGTCGGCGCTTCCCAGTATCGGGTCGACCTTGAGGTAGTCGCCGGTGTTATAGCGGTGGTTGGAGTCCGACTCGAAGACCGGATTGAGATAGATCAGGGTCACGCCCAGACTCGCCAGATACGGCAGACGCTGGCGGATGCCCTCCAGATCGCCGCCGAACATGTCGCTGGGGCTATAGGCAAGCTGTCCCGGCCGGGCCTCATACAGGGGAAGCTCGTCGAAGTCCTCATGCAGGAAGATGTCGGAGCGGCCGATGCTCTGATGATACGCGACGCCCCTGCGCGCGTTCTCCAGGTCGCCCCTCTGGAAGCGATCGGGAAAGATCTGATATATGATCGCGGACTTCGCCCAGTCGGGAGTATCGAAGTCAGGAGCATAGGCCGTTATCTGGAACGCCGGCGGAACGTCAGCGCTGACCTGCCCCGGACCGACCGGATACGGCGGCTGGCATCCGTAGTAGAAGACGCCGGCGTCCGGCAGTCTGATCTCGAACCAGTACCAGAGGAGCTTGCCTCCCCCGCGTTCTGCCGGGGTCACGAGGTAGCGGCTTTGCAGCTTCCCCTCTTCTGCCCACATCTCGACGCGATCGATCTCGTCGCCGTCGTCTCGCTTCACGCAGAGTGTCGCGCCGGCGACCTGGAGATCGCGGACCTCCAGCGCAAGTCTGAGCTCGGTCCCGCAGGGCACCGCGCCCAGCGGGCTGCGGAACATCTCTCTGCTGGAGTCATGCATGACGCATCGATCATCGACGCGCCGGTCGCCGACCATGAACTGCGCCATCAATCGACCGCCCTGAGATGCCAGATGTGATCGTTATAGTCGCGTATCGCCCGATCCGAGGAGAAGTAACCGGCCCGTACCGTGTTCATCAGACTCATCCGACGCCAGCGCGGCGTGTCTTCGTAGGCCTCCATCAGCCGTGAGAACTCCCGGTCGTAGGAGTCGAAGTCGTGCAGGACGAAGTAGCGATCTGCATCGCCTTCGTTGAGCAGCGCGTTATAGAGGTCGTGGAACTGCCGGTCGCCCGGGACCGGCAGCTGGCCGGAGATCAGCGTGTCCAGGACTCGTTTCATCTCTGGATCGCTCTCATAGAGGGCGCGCGGATCGTAGCTGTGCTGCTCCCGGATCCGGTCGAGCTCTGCGGCATGTGCCCCGAAGATGAAGATGTTGTCGGGCCCGACCGCATCGTTGATCTCGATGTTGGCGCCGTCCATCGTGCCGATGGTCACCGCGCCGCCCAGCATGAACTTCATGTTCCCGGTGCCGGAGGCCTCCATGCCTGCCGTCGAAAGCTGCTCGCTGACGTCGGCCGCCGGTATCAGGCGCTCGGCCACCGAGACGTTGTAGTCCTCGACGAAGACGACCTTCAGGATGTCGCTTGTGACGGGATCCGCCTCGATCAGGCGGGCCACGGCGCAGATGAGGCGGATGATCTCTTTGGCCCGGTAATACCCGGGCGCCGCCTTCGCGGCGAAGAGGAAGGTGGTCGGCGTCACCGCGCTGGCGGGATCGTCTTGCAGGCGGTAGTACAGCCGCAGGATATGCAAGGCCTTGAGCAGCTGACGCTTGTATTCGTGGAGGCGTTTGGCCTGTATGTCGAACATCGTATCAGGATCGACCTCGACGTCCTGCGTGTAGCGCAGGAAGCGGGCGAACCGCTCTTTGTTCAGGCTCTTCGCGCGCGCCGCCGCGTCGCACAGCTCCTGGTCGTCCTCCCAGTCGCGCAGCTGTTCGAACTCTTCGAAGCGCTTCAGGAACCCACTGCCGATCCTGCTGCTGATCTCAGAGGTCAGCCCCGGGTCAGCCTGGGCCAGCCAGCGCCGGAAGCTGATGCCGTTGGTCACGCCGCAGAACTTGTCGGGCAGCAGCCTGCTGTAGTCCGCGAAGGTCTGCTCTTGTAAGATCTGGGCATGCAGCTGCGAGACGCCGTTGACCTTCGCGCAGACCGCGATGCAGAGATTGGCCATGTATACCTGGCCGTCGTGGATGATCGACAACCACTCCACCTTGCCCGGATCATCGGGCCACTGCCGGGCGAGGCGCTCGCGGAAGCGCTGGTCGATCTGGACGATGAGGTCATAGATCCGCGGCAGCAGCTCGCGCAGCTGTGCCTCCCCCCACCTCTCCAGCGCCTCGCTGACGATCGAGTGGTTCGTGTAGTTGAACATCCGCGTGACGATGTCATACGCTTCGTCAAAGGACAGACCTTCCTGGTCGACCAGGATCCTCATCAGCTCCGGGATGGCCAGCGCCGGGTGCGTGTCGTTGATCTGGATCGTGTAGACATCCGGCAGGCTTCTCAGGTCACCGCCGTGCTCCTTGTGGTGGTTGACCAGGAACTGCATGGAGGCCGAGACCAGGAAGTAGAACTGTCTGAGACGCAGCATCCTGCCCGGAGGGTTGTCGTCTTTGGGGTAGAGCACCTGCGATATCGCCTCGACGAGCGTGTTGCCTTCCGAGGCCTTCGCGAATTCGCCCCGGTTGAAGTGCTCCATCTCGAGCTTGGTCATCGCCCGCGCTTCCCAGAGTCTGAGCGTGGCCGGCATCGCGCTCTGATAGCCGATCACCGGCATGTCGTAGGGGTAGGCGACGACACTCTCGTAGCCGACATGCGCAAGCGACGTCCCCGTCGCCGTCACGACCTCTTCCAGGCGCCCGCCGAAGCGCACTTCGACCCGATCCTCGGGCCGGGGGATCTCCCAGGCGTTGCCGGATTCGAGCCAGTCATCCTCGACCTCGCGCTGCTCGCCGCCTGCGATCTGCTGACGGAACATGCCGTGCTCATAGCGGATGCAGCAGCCCGTCACCGGCAGCTCAAGGGTGGAGAGTGAGTCCAGGAAACAGGCCGCCAGCCGGCCCAGGCCGCCGTTGCCCAGCCCCGCGTCAGGCTCCAGCGTCTCTATCCGCTCGAGATCGAAACCCAGCTCCGCCAAAGCGTCGCGGCAGGCGGCGTACAGGTCCAGATTGATCAGGCTGTTGACCAGGGCCCGCCCCAGCAGGAACTCTGCAGAGAGGTAATAGAGTCGCTTCGCCTCGTGTTCGCGGACCTTGCGGTTGGCCTCGACCCAGCGGTCCATGATCAGGTCGCGTACCATCCCTGAAACGGCCCGGTAGACATCGGTCGGCGTTGCGTCTGCCGGCGTCACCCCCACGGCGCGCCGGAGTTTCTTCACGATCTCCTGTTGTATCTGTTCTTTATCCATTTATCCCTTTATCATCGTCTCGTAGAGTGCCTCATACTGACGGGCAGACCTCTGAAAACTGTGATCGAGTGCCAGGGCGTTCTTCCGCAAGCGGCGCATCACCGCCTTGTTCTGGTAAACGCCAAGCGCTCTTCTGATCGCCTCAAGCATATCATGAGCGTTATAGGTCGCAAACGAGAAGCCGGTCCCCTGCCCCGTGAACTCGTTGTAGGGCTCGACCGTGTCGATCAGACCGCCGGTCTCGCGCACGATGGGAAGCGTTCCGTAGCGCTGCGCGATCATCTGTGAGAGCCCGCAGGGTTCGAATTCGGAAGGCATCAGAAGGAAATCTGCCCCGGCGTAGATGCGATGCGCCAGCGCCTCGTTGTAGCCGATGTAGACGCCGGTCGTGTCCGGGTACTTCGCGGCGATGTAGTTGAAGAAGTTCTCATACGAAGGGTCGCCGGAACCCAGTAAGATGAAGGCGACGTCTTCGCAAAGCAGCTCCTCAAGGACGTGGCGCACCAGCGAGATCCCCTTCTGGTCGGTCAGGCGCGACACCATCGCGATGATCGGCGTCGTCAAGGCGGTCGTCAGTGCGAACTCATCACGCAGGGCCTTCTTGTTACTGCGCTTTCCGCGCAGATCGGCGACGGAGAACGGCGCCGCGATCCCCGGGTCCGTCTGCGGGTCGAAGTCCTCGGTATCGATCCCGTTCAGGATACCCGAGACCTCGCCTCGGCGCGCAGAGAGGATCCCCTCCAACCCGAAACCGGCCCAGTGACCCATGATCTCGTGAGCATAGCTGGGACTCACCGTCGAGATCCTGTCCGCGAAGACCAGGGCGGCCTTCATCATGTTCGCGCTGCCGGCCAGCTCAAGGTACTCCGGCGTGTTGTAGAGTTCCGGGACATCCAGCAGATCCTGCATCTGCTCAAATCCCATCTTGCCCTGGAACTCGATGTTATGGATCGTGAAGAGCGTCGGTATCTCGCGCCCCAGGATCGCGTTATAGCGCGTCTTCATCAAGAACGGGATCATCCCTGTGTGCCAGTCGTTGAGGTGGAGGAGATCCGGCTTGAAGATCCCGGATCCGTCGATCAGGCGCGTGGCCTCGCAGACGGCCTTGCAGAAGAACAGGTATTGCTCGTTTTCCGCGTCGCCGCCGCGATAGATCGCATCGCCGAAATAGTCCTCGTTGTCGATGAAGTAATACGTGACGCCGCTGTGCTCAAGGGTCTCGACGCCCAGATACTTCCGGCGCCATCCCACCGCTATCTCCGCCTGCACAAGCGGCTTCAGCTGAGCTGCCCAGGCGTCCTTGATCCGGGCATGCCGGGGCATCATCACCCGCACATCCAGACCTGAGGCGACCAGCGTTTTCGGGAGCGTATGGGCGACATCGGCCAGCCCGCCGGTCTTGGCGAACGGCATGCTCTCTGACGCTACGAACAGGACCTTCGGGGTATCGGTCACACTCGTCTGCCTTTTCCGACCACGATGGGGTGGCTCCCGTTGCCGATCAGCCGGCTGCCGCGACGCACCGTGACGTTCTTGTCCAGGATGACGTACTCGAGCTGGGCGCCCTCGTTGACCATGGTGCCGGCGAAGATGATCGAGTTCTTCACGCTCGCACCCCGCCCGATATGGACATCGCGGAACAAGACCGAGTTCTCGACCTGACCGTCGATGACACAGCCGTTGGCGATCAGCGACCTGCCCACATCGGCGAGCTGAAGATACTTGGCCGGTACGGAGTCCTTGACCTTGGTGAAGATGCGGTTGCGAGACTGGAACAGCTCCCCCCATACCTGCGGATCCAGCATCGCCATGTTGATCTTGAAATACGAATGGGCGGACTTCAGCATGCCGACATAGCCCGTGTGCTCATAGCCCATGATCCTCAGACGATCGAGGTTGTTCCTGAGCAGGTTCTCGCTGAACTCGTATTCGCCGCGCGCGTAGCACTCCTCCACCAGCTGGATCATGAGATCCTTGCGGAGGATATAGGACTTGAGGCTGCGCGACGTCAGCGCGGTGTTCATGGGGTTGACCTCGATACTGCGGACCCGCCCCTCATCAGACATCTCAAGGAACACTTCATGATACTGCTCATCGACCTCATGATCGTCGCCGATGCGGTGGTAGAGGACGGTGATGTCGGCGCCGCTTTCCACATGGAAGTTCATCATCTCGGTGTAATCGATGTTGTAGATACTCGAGATCCCCGCGATGATGCAGTACTCCTGGCGCACTTTCCCGACGAAGTCGAAGGCGCTTCTGATGGACTCAACGCCTCCCCGGTACACGCCCGGTTGCTCTCTCAGAGAATAGGGCGGGAGGATGAACAGGCCCTGGTTCTTGCCGGACATGCCCCAGAACCTCCCGGAACCAAGGTGGTCCATCAAGGAGTTGTATTTCCGGCTCACGACCACCCCGACACTGTGGATCCCGGAGTTATGCAGATTGGAGAGGGGGAAATCGATGACCCGATACTTCCCCGCGATGGGCAGCGCGGCGACTGTCCGGTCATCGATGAGCTCGCGCAGTCCGATGATCTCGTCACCCGGATAGATCAGGCCGAAGGCTTCCCGTATCACGATCCCAGCTCCGTTCCGGCAGGCACCGTCGCCCCTTGATCGACCCGGACGCCGTTGGCGATCACCGTTATCTTCTTCTCTGGCGCAGGCGCTTTTCCGGCGCCGACGATCGCATCTGCTTCGACTTCGACCTCTTCGTCGATGATCGACGAGAAGACCTGGGCTCCGGCCCGTATCCGCGTGTCGTCCATGATGATGCTGTCTTTGACCAGGGCGCCTTTCTCCACGAGCACCCGCGGCGAGATCAGACTATGCTCGACGGTGCCATAGATCCTGCAGCCCTCGCAGATCATGCTGTTGGTGATGCGGGCGCACGAGTCGATGTACTGCGGGGGGTCGTTCGGGTTGCGGGAGAATATCCGCCATCCCTCGTCGTAGAGATCGATCGGCGGCTCGTCGCTGAGCAGCTCCATGTTGGCCTCCCAGAGGGACTCGATCGTTCCGACGTCCTTCCAGTAGCCGCCGTATTCATAGGCATACAGCTTCTCGCCGGCATCGAGCATCGCCGGGATGATGTTCTGGCCGAAGTCGTTGGAAGATCCCGGATCGGCCTCGTCAGCTGCGAGATAGGCGCGCAGCGTCTTCCAGTCGAAGGCATAGACGCCCATGGACGCGAGGTCGCTTTCCGGGTGCTCCGGTTTCTCCGCGAACTCGGTGATCCTCATGTCGTCGTCTGCGCTCATGATGCCGAAGCGCGAAGCTTCTTCCAGCGGCACCTTGATCACCGCGATCGTCGCGGCGGCTCCGTGCTTCTCATGCGCCGCCAGCATCCACTTGTAGTTCATCTTATAGATATGGTCGCCGGAGAGGACCAGCAGGATATCCGGATCGAACTGCTCGATGAACCCACTGTTCTGGAAGATCGCGTTCGCCGTCCCTGAATACCACTCCCCCGATTCCCCCACCGAGTAGGGCGGCAGCACGTAGGCGCCGCCGGTCATGGTGTCCAGGTTCCAGGCAGAGCCGGTGCCGATATAGGTGTTGAGCTCCAGGGGCCGGTACTGCGTCATGACGCCCACCGTGTCGATGCCGGAATACGCGCAGTTGGAAAGCGGGAAATCGATGATGCGGTACTTGCCGCCATAGCCGACGGCCGGTTTGGCCTTCTCTGCTGTCAGGACTCCGAGACGAGACCCCTGACCACCGGCCAGGATCATCGCGACTGTTTTTTTCTTTCTTGGCATGATACGTTCCGCATCAATCTGCATCCGACGTTAGCGGCCTCATTCTATCACAAGCGTCGAGGGTCCCTGAAGACGGCGCCGGCGCGATGTCGGCGATCTGATAGTCATAGAACAGCGCGGTGTTCTTCGGCACGACCAGGGTGGCGCGATACGGCAGACCGTTGAGCTCGCGATCCTGCGCCGTGACCTCACGGGCGACTCCCTCTTCAGTGCTTGCCAGCAGCAGCGTCAGGCGGCCCGGCTCAGGCAGGGCGACGTCATAGGCGGCGAAGTCCTGAGGCGAGAAGTTATAGACACAGACGACCGAGGACGTCTTGTCCGTGCGTCTGAACGCGAAGACACTGTTCGCGCGGTCATCGACGTTGAGCCACTGGAAGCCGTTCCAGTCCTGGTCGTTGGCGTGCAGCGCGCGGTTTTCGCAGTAGAGCGCGTTCAACGCCCGGACCCAACGCTGCATGTCGGCATGGGTGTCATAGTCAAGCAGGAACCAGTCCAGCTGCTTGTGGTAGTCCCACTCGATGAACTGGGCGAACTCCGCTCCCATGAACATCAGCTTCTTACCCGGGTGGCCGATGAGCCAGGCATAGAGGGTCTTGAGCTCGGCGAACTTATCAAGGTAGTCGCCGAACATCTTGGAGATCATCGAGGCCTTGCCATGCACGACCTCATCATGGGAGTAGGGCAGGATGAAGTGCTCAGAGAAGGCGTAGGACATCGCGAAGGTCATCTTGTCATGCGCGCCATGCCGGAAATAGGGATCGCTCGCCATGAAGTCCAGCGTATCGTGCATGAAGCCCATGCTCCATTTGAAGGTGAAGCCCAGACCGCCCTCGTCGACAGAGCGGGTGACGCCCTCATACGAGGTCGCTTCCTCGGCTATCGTCATCACCCCGGGATGGGCGGCCTTAAGCGTCGAGTTCAGCGCTTTGATGAAGTTCACCGCAGCAGCATCGACGTTGCCGCCCTCATCGTTCGTGACGCTGCCCGGATGGCGTCCGTAGTCCAGGTAGAGCATCGAGGAGACCGCGTCGACGCGGATCCCGTCGATATGGTAGTGCTCGACCAGATCCAGCGCGCTGGAGACCAGGAACGAGACGACTTCATAGCGCGCGTAATCAAAGGCGTAGGTACCCCACTCCGGATGCTCGCGCAGCAGGCTGTCGGCGGGCTCATAGAGCCAGGTCCCGTCGAAGTGAGCCAGGCCATGGCTGTCCCGGGGGAAGTGCGCCGGCACCCAGTCGACGATCACGCCGATGCCACACGCGTGGAGATAGTCGACGAAATACTGGTAGTCCTGCGGGGTCCCGAAGCGGCTCGTCACCGCGAAGAAGCCCGTCACCTGATAGCCCCAGGAGCCGTCGAAGGGGAACTCGTTGATCGGCATCAACTCGACGTGGGTGAAACCCATGTCCTTGACATAGGCAGCCAGCTCCGGCGCAAGTTCTCTGATCGAGGGGAACTCATAGCCGTCTTTGACCCTCCAGGATCCCAGATGCAGCTCATAGATCGCGACCGGCTCTGTGAGGATGTCAGCTGCGTCGCGTTGTTCGATCCAGGCGGCGTCGTCCCACGCGTATCCCCCGATCTCCCAGACCTTGGAAGCCGTGCCCGGCGGCGTCTCTGCGTGCAGCGCGTAGGGGTCGGCCTTCAGGACTACCTCGCCATCGGCGCCTTCGACCCGGAACTTGTAGTTGTCCCCCTGCTTCGCCTCAGCGATGACGCCGATCCAGAGCCCGCGATAGCGCCCCATGGGGTGGGCTTCAGGAGCCCAGTCGTTGAAGTCACCGACCACACTGACAGAGGTGGCATCAGGCGCCCAGAGGCAGAAGCGCCAGGCGTCTTCGTCAGGCAGGTACCGGCATCTGAAGATGTCGCCTGCCCGGTGCGAGGTACCCGCGTAGAACGCGTCGATCTCAGCATCGTCGGGATAGAAGCTCTGTCTCGCCTCGCTCATGTCGACCGTCTCCCTTGATGGATTCTACATACTGGTGGGGGCCGAAACCCCTATCAGGCCCAGAACAGTGCGCAGCGCCACGCGTGCAGCGTCGATCTCATAGAGGCGTGCCGCGGTCAGCGCCGGATCATCGGCGACGACCACCTTGCAGCGCCCATAGAACTGATGGAGCAGGGCCGCGAGCTCCTCGGCGTAGTGGGCGACCCGGAAGGGCGCCCGGTCGCGGGCGGCGCGCTCGACGAGCTCCGTGAAGCTTCCCAGCTTGCGCATGAGCGCGATCTCGCTCTCGTCGGTCAGCAGACTGAAGTCCGGGGTCTGCGTGATGAGGCTCGCCGCGATGGCGTCGATGTCGGCGCCGGCGTCCGCGTCCACACCAGCGGCCTTGCGCAGGATGCTGCAGATGCGTGCATGGGCATACTGGACGTAGTAGAGCGGGTTGTTGGCGCTCTGATCCTTGGCGACCTCGATATCGAAGACGAGCTGCTGATCGCTCGAGATGCGCACCAGATGATAGCGCGCGGCGTCGGTACCGACCTCGTCGATGAGCTCCTCGAAGGTGACCATCTCGCCGGTGCGCTTGGACATGCGCACCGCTTCGCCGCCGCGCATGAGCGTCACGAGCTGCCCGAGCAGGATCTCGAGCTGGTCGGGATAGCCCAGCGCCGCGACCACGGCCATCATCCGGGGGATGTAGCCATGGTGATCGGCGCCCCAGATGTTGATGACGCGATCGAAGCCGCGCTTGAACTTGTTGTCATGGTAGGCGATGTCGGCGGCGAAGTAGGTCGCCACCCCGTCCTTCTTGACGAGCACGCGGTCCTTCTCGTCACCGAAGCGTGTGGCGCGAAACCAGATGGCGCCGTCGTCCTCGAAGATGTATCCCGCCTCGCGCAGACCCTCGATGCTGCGCTGGATCGCGGTCTGGCCGCCTTCGTCGGGCACGTGGAGCTGATGCTCACTGAACCACTCGTCGAAGCGCACCCCGAAGCGGTCGCAGAGCGACTTCATGTTCTCGAGCACCTGGGCGTAGCTGCGCTCGCGGAAGTAGGCGCGACGCTCGTCGACGGGCGCCTCTGCCCAGACAGCGCCCTCCGCGTCGATGATCTGACGGGCGATGTCGCGGATGTAGGCGCCCTTGTAGCCGATCTGCGCCTCATCGAAGGGGCGGCCCAGCAGCTCCAGATAGCGCTCCGCCACGCTCTCGGCGAAGATGTTCATCTGGTTGCCCTCGTCGTTGAGGTAGAACTCGCGCTGGATCTCGTATCCCGCGTGTTCCATGACCAGCGCCAGGCTGTCGCCGAGCGCCGCCCAGCGCCCGTGACCCACGTGCATGGGGCCGACCGGATTGGCAGAGATGAACTCGATCTGGACGTACTCGCCTTTCGGGGCGCCGCGACCGAAGTCCGCGCCGGCCTCGCGAGCTTCGACGAGGATGTCGGCAAGCGCGGAAGTCGAAAGCGTGAGGTTGATGAAGCCGGGACCGGCGATATCGGTGGCAGCAAGGTCGGGGTCGGCCGGCAGATGGTCGACGATGACCTGGGCGATCTCACGGGGGGCACGTCCCGCTTCTTTGGCCAGACGCAGGGCGACCGGGCTTGCCCAGTCGCCATGGGACGGGTCGCGCGGGCGCTCCAGCTCGATGGTCGGGAGCGCGTCCAGGGCCAGCGAGCCGTCCGTCCTGGCAGCCGCGACGGCGTCAGTGAGCAGCGCGGTCAGATGTGTCTTCGTGTCCATCGCGGAGGAGTCCTTTCCTGCTTGAAAGTGTGACAAAGGGGGCTGACCCCTCTGTCACACGTTCCTGCTTGAGATGTCTGTTTCCAGTATGGCACAAGAAGTTCGAACGGGCGATGAGCAACGATAGATATCGCGCGCGCTGGCGAGCGGAGCCGAGTGTGCGACCAGTCGCACTTGCGGCGAGCGCGCCCATCTCTGTCCGAGAATCACGATAAAACGACATTTAAACCCAGATCTGGCGCTGATTTCGTCCCGATTGTCGTACAACCGTAGTTTTCAGACAGGAAATGTCTTTAAATCGTGATTCTCGGACAGGGTTCAGAGCTTTTGCTGCAACCTTCCGAATCGCCGCTGGCCGAGCTCCCCCACATACCCCGAGAGGCATCTATCCGAAAACAAACAGGCGGCCTCCGAATAGGCCGCAGGGCATTATCCCTCTTAATCGAGTCTCTTGTAGAGGATGAGGCGATCGTGGCCGCCGTACTTCGGTTTCTCAGCAACTACCTGGTAGGAGAGCTCTTTGAAGTTATCCAAGCTGATGCTGTTTCTTGGATCGACAGTGCACATCGAATAGACAGCGCCTTCCTTTTTCGCCCTTGACTCTGCTCGCTGCACGAGTTTCCTTTGAAGACCTTGTCCACGATACTCTGGCAGCACGGCGACTGATTCCATATGGACCACTTTGGAGAGCTCTGCATCAGCGATCTTGATATCGCGGCCAAGATTGTCAGCTCCATCTCTCGGGAACCGTGCGATGATGAAAGCTGTGAGTTCTCCATCTGGCTCAAACAAGAGCCCGAAACTTTCAGGCCCTGAAGCGCACCATCTCATAATGTCGCAGAGATCGTCAACGATGTATTCGCCATCTGGAACAGTAATGGCAGCAGCTCTCATGACTTGTTGAACAGTGCGTGCATCAGCCTGTGTTGAAAGCCGAAACAAAGGCCTGTCATCTTCAGCGCACGAAGTCATCGTAATCCGGATTATCAGACGCAAGCCTACTTTCCAGTCCTACGATATGATGCTTGGTCCGATACGAAGTCCAGAGATGATCTAAAGTATACAAGTTGCTATAACTGATAGCATCAGTGATGATCTCGAGTTGTTGGCAGTCCTTGTTGTTTATGGCAAGAACATACCTCTCGCGGAACAGGTCATCTAACAGGGCGATATCCAAAACGTCGCGTCTGATCAGAAGATACATCGTTTCAAAAAACGTCAGGTATGCGATCAGGGCAACCCTGTCTTCTTCCTGGATCCTTTCATTGGTATAGAGTTTTTTCAGGATCATCCTGATATCCTCGTTGCCTGCGAACTCACTGTTCAATGCCAGGATGAATTCACCTTCGGCCATATCTTTCGAGCGGCGCGTCTGGAACCAGATAGCGACTGCACCGATCACAGCCGTAACGGCAACAACCAGGCTTTCCAGACCTGTTCCTTGAAGGAAGTAGAACGCTACAGATGCCCCAAGTACAAGCACTGCAGCGATGATGGTAGTTCGATATCTTCGTGTCATCCTCATGTGAAATAACTATATAACAACAAGGGACCCGCTGAAAACAGCGGGTCCCTTTCACAGCAGAATCAGTGCTCCTAGAACGAACTGAACAGCTCCAAGGACCCGTTGAGCACCATGATCAGGCCCCAGACTCCCAAGGCGCTGAGCGCTGTCGCGAAGACCCACTCATATATCTTCATGACCGGTTTGAAACCCTGCTTTATCCGGTGGACGATGAAGACGATGACCCCCGGGATGAAGAGCAGGCAGGTGAAGGCCATGACTGAAAGGCCCGCCCCATACAGCAGCCAGATCGCATAGAGACTGGCGATAAGTCCGATCACTATCTGAGCAACACGACCCTTGGTGATATCTCTCGTCTTGATCATATACTTCACTTGGAAAAACGCACTGAAGGCGTACGGAAGCAAGATAGCAGACGAGCACATGGTGTAGCCGAACTTATAGGCGCTGATCGCGAAATAGACCAACACGAGGAAGACCTGCACGATGATAGTCGAAAGCGTCAGGGAGAACACCGGCGTATCCCGTTTGTTCAGCTTACCGAAGATAGCCGGGAAGAGCCCTTGCTTCGCTGCCAGATAAGGCGTCTCAGTACCGAACAGAGTCCACGCAAGCCAAGCACCAGAGATCGAGATGATGACGCCTGCGTTGATGACTGCCGCCCCCCAGTTTCCCACGATCGTCTTCAAGATCGTTGCCGTTGCCGGGAACGAGTCTATGGCGGCAATGTTCGCCTGAGACATGACGCCAAGAGAACTGATCGTGAAGATCATATACAGCACGATTACGCCCAAGAGACCGATTATCGTCGCTTTACCAACATCCTTCTTGTTACGCGCGCGCGAGCTGAACAACACAGCGCCTTCGATACCGATGAAAGACCAGAGCGTCGCCATCATCGTTGATTTCACCTGAGTGAGGATGGAGGGCATTTTACCGACATCAGCAGCCCAGGAGATCGATTTCAGGCCCCCGAGGAAGTTCGCGGAAAACGTATGGAAATTGAAAGCGAAGACCACACAGATAGCGAACAAGATCAGTGGGATGGCTTTTGCTATCGTCACGACGATGTTCACGAACGCTGCCTGTTTTACTCCAGCTACGATCAACATCTGCACCAGCCAGAGGACCACCGACGCAACAACGATACCCAGAATGGTCGGTCCCGTCCCTGCAAAGATCTTGATACTATCAGGAAGAAAGTATTGGACCGCAGACAAGAGGCCGACTGCATAGGCTACGTTCCCAAGAAGCGCGCTCAACCAATATGCCCAGGCGTTGCTGAAGCCCCAGAACTCACCGAAACCTTCTCGCGCGTAGCTAAAGACACCGCCCTCGAGCTCAGGCCTTCGGTTCGAAAGGTTAAGGAAAGAGTAGCCCAGCGCAAGCATCCCAACAGCCGTGATGACCCAGGCGATGATGATCGCCAGCCCTCCCGCCCCTTCTGCCATGTTCTTCGGGAGATCGAACACGCCCGTGCCGACCATAGCGCCGACAACGAGTGCTACTAACCCGCCGAGACCGACAACCTTCTTTGTATCGCTTGTCATGATACCTCCAAGTCCGCAGTCTAATACTTACCTAACGTGGCGGCGATGACCGCCTTGATCGTGTGCATGCGGTTCTCCGCCTGATCGAAGACGTGGCTGGCGCTGCTGCGGAAGACCTCGTCGGTGACCTCCATGCAGTCGATGCCGAACTGCTCTTTTATCTGGCGGCCATAGACCGTGTTCGTGTCGTGGAAGGCCGGCAGGCAGTGCAGGAAGATGGCGTCGGGCTTGCCCGTCATCTTCATGATGTCGGCGGTCACGCGATAGGGCGTGAGCAGCGCGATACGCTCGGCGAACTTGTCCTCCTCGCCCATCGAGACCCAGACGTCGGTGTAGATGACGTCTGAGCCCGGCACCGCCTCGGCCGGGTCGTCGGTGATCAGGAACTCGCCGCCGCCTTCGGCCGCCGTCTGCTTCGCCAGCTCGACGATCTCGGGCGCCGGGTGGAGCTCCGCCGGTCCGCAGAGATGGATGTTCAAGCCGACTTTCAGGCCCGCAACGAGCAGCGAGTGCGCCATGTTGCTGCGCGTGTCGCCCATGAAGGTGAGCGTGACGCCGTCGAGCTTGCCGAAGACCTCCTTGACGGTCAGGAAGTCGGCGAGCATCTGCGTGGGATGCCACTTGTCCGTCAGGCCGTTGTAGACCGGCACGCCGGAGTACTGCGCGAGGTCCTCGACGTCATCTTGAGAGAAGCCCCGGAACTCGATGGCGTCGAACATGCGGCCGAGCACTTTGGCGGTGTCCTCCGTGGTCTCCTTCTTGCCGAGCTGGATGTCGCCTGCGCCCAGATACTCCGGGTGCATGCCCAGGTCGATCGCGGCGACCGTGAAGGCGCAGCGCGTGCGCGTCGAGCTCTTCTCGAAGAGCAGGGCGATGTTCAAGCCCTCGCAGTAGCGATGGGGCTGCCCCGCCTTTTTGGCTGCTTTGAGCTCCGCCGCGAAATCGATCAGCGTTACGAACTCGTCTTTCGTGAAATCGACCTCTTTCAGGAAGCTGCGCCCCTTGAAGTCTTTCCGTGGATCTGCCATATCCTTGCCTTCTTTCTCTCTTCTCTGAATGCCTTGAGAGGATCGGGGGCGGAAGTTCGCCCCCGATCCTCTCTGTGTCCTACAAGTCGATGTCCTCGCGGATGATCGGTTGCGACATGCACCGGGGACCGCCACGGCCGCGACTGATCTCGGAGCCATGAAGCTCCAGAACGGTCATACCATGCTCGCGCAGGACCTGGTTACTCACGACGTTGCGATCGTAGGTGACAACGACTCCCGGGGCGACCGCCAGCGTGTTGCTCCCGTCGTTCCACTGCTCGCGTGCCGCGATCACCGGGTCGCCGCCGCCGCAGGGGATCAGGTCGAGCTCGTCTTGATGCAGATACTTCTTCAGGGTACCCTCAAGATCGGTCGTATGGTCAAACGACAGGCCGCGCGGCGAATCCTCATCGGCCTCGATAACGAAGACGTTCATCTGACCGTCGCTCGTCAGTATCGCGGGATGAACCGTGAACTGGTTGTAGTTGACCATCGTAAAGACCGTATCGAGGTGCATGAAGGCCCGCGTTTCAGGGATCTCAAGCGCCAGAACACGCTTGATGATGTCCTGCTGGCTGAAAAGGTTGCGCGCGAGGTTCTCGATCGCCGGCGCCGAGGTCCGCTGGCTGACGCCTACCGCGATGGTCTCGCGCGACAGGACCAGCTCGTCGCCACCCTCGATGTTGTAGTGCTGATCGCGATCGAGCCAGATCGGCACGTCATGGGGCGCGAAGCGCGGATGATGTTTGAGTACATAGCGCATGAAGAGCGACTCGCGGCGACGCGCCGCCATCATCATGCGGTTGATCGTCATGCCGCTGCCGATGCTCGCGGCTGGATCGCGCGTGAAGTAGAGGTTGGGCATCGGGTCCAGGTAGAAGGGATAGCGACGCTCCATCAGGTCCTGCAGACCCTGATTACCGCGGCCACCGACGTCGACCTTGCGCAGGCCCGTCATGATCGTATCGACCAGCGCATGAGAATCAAGTGAGAGCAAGTACTCCCGCACGAAGTCCTCGTAACCGCCGACCGTCGCAGACGACTCGCGCAGGATATCGTCGACGAAGCGCTCGCGCAGACCGTCTTCGGCATCGAGCGCCTCGGCGGAAAGGTTCTCAAGATAGAGCACCTCGACGCCCTGATCGCGCAGGATCTGCGCGAAACCGTCGTGCTCTTTCTGCGCGACGGGCAGGAAGGGGATGTCATCGAAGAGCAGGCGCTCCAGATAGTCGGGCATGAGCTTCTCGATCTCACGTCCCGGACGCTTGAGCAAGACCGTCTTGAGCGGTCCGATCTCTGAGTAGACGTGGATAGGCTGGTCCATGACTGGCCTCCTTCGCTCCAGCGGGGATCGCGTCCTCCTGGATCTCCTCACGCATGAAAATATGCCATCATGTTACCGAGAGTTACCTATGGCTACCAAAAACTCTATACAAAGCACACAATAAAATATGCATCAGCCCCGGAGCTGTGCCCCTGTCTGGTCCTGAAGCGCCTGCACCAGTTTTCCGTGCTGTGCCTCGACCTCCTCGGTCGAGAGCGTGCGCTCATAGTCGACATAGAACAGATGGAAGGCAAGCGACTTCTTGCCCGCCTCGACGCCCTTGCCGGTGTAGACATCGAAGAGCTCAACAGAGGCAAGCGGGGTCTTCTTCCCCAGCGCGGTGATGCGGCTCGCAAGCGTCTGAGCGCTGACCTCCTCATCAACGACCAGCGCCACGTCGAGCCTGATGCCGGGATAGCGCGGGGGCGCGACCAGCTCGAGGTCGGCGCGCGCGGCTTTGATGAACTTACCCAGGTCGAAGTCGAAAACGCTCACCGGGAGGTCGATGTCATAGTGCGCCAGGAGCTCCGGGTGCACCTCGCCCACCACGCCGGCCACGCTGCCGCCGAGCTGGACCTCCGCGATGCGGCCCGGCTGCAGCCAGGGGTAGCTCGCGTCGTCTTTTGGTGCCTGGAAGCGAAGCTTCGTGATGTGGAGTGCGCGACTGAGGTTCTCGTAGATGCCCTTGGCGTCAAAGAAGTCGAGCGGTACCGCCGGATCGTTCCAGCCGGCGTCACGCCAGGCCCCTGCCAGGACCACACAGCCGCGCTTACGTTCGCGCGGGAGCCGGCGTCCGGGAGCCGTCGTGAACACCGTGCCGATCTCATAGAGCTGCACGTTACTCACCCCATGGGCAAGGTTGTAAGCAACGCTGTGGAGCAAGTTCGGAAGCAGCGACTCGCGCAGGATGGACTGCTCAGATGACATGGGGTTATGGAGCTGCACGAAGGGACGGTCCGCCGTGGGCGTCCTTTCAGCAGCCGCGTAGTCGGCCGGATCGCCCAAGGGCAGGGTCATCGTCTCGCTTACGCCGCTCGCGCGCAGGATCTGACCGACGCTGCGCTCGAGCTTCTGCTCGCGGGTCAGTCCGCCGCCGTGAGCACCTGCCCCGGGCAGGACCGCCGTGACCTTGTCCATACCCCAGAGGCGCAGGACCTCCTCGATGAGATCGACCTCGCGCTCCAGATCGGGGCGGAAGGCCGGGATGGTCACGGTGATCGTGCCATCTGCGCTGTCTGCGACCGGATCGAGCTCAAGGCGCCGCAGGATCTCGAAGCAGTCCTCGAAGGGGATATCGGCGCCGACCAGCGCGTACAGGCGCTCGTGGCGCAGCGTGAGGCGGGGCGCCTCGTAGGGCTCGGGATAGACGTCGATGATACCCGGAGCGACCGTGCCCCCCGCGATCTGGGCCATCAGCGCCGCCGCGCGGTCGAGCGCTGCCGGCGTGAAGGTCCGGTCGACCCCGCGCTCGTAGCGCATCGAGGACTCCGAGAGCAGGCCCAGGCGCCGCGAAGTACGGCTCGTCGCCTCAGGATCGAAGATGGCGGCCTCCAGAAAGACGTTGGTCGTCGCGTCACTGATCTCGGTGTGTTCGGCGCCCATGACGCCGCCGAGCGTGATCGGACCGGCAGGGTCGGCGATGAGCAGGTTGTCGGGGATAAGGACGCGCTCCTGACCGTCCAGCGTCGTCATCTGCTCGCCTTGCCTGGCGCGCCGCACGATGACCGCGGCGCGACCGGAGTCATCTTTCGTGATCGTGTCGAGGTCGAAGGCATGCTGCGGCTGACCGGTCTCGAACATGACGAGGTTCGTGATGTCGACCACGTTGTTGATGCTGCGCGCGCCGGCCGCCTCGACCCGGGCGGCCAGCCAGGCCGGCGAGGGGCCGACCTTGACGCCGTAGATGACGCGGGCGGTATAGCGCGGGCAGAGATCGGGCTCGTCGACGCGCACGGTGACCGCCGTCTCGATCGGCTCGCCTGCCTCCTCGACGACGCCTGCAGGGGTCGGCGCCGCCTCGACGCCGAAGATCGCGCCGAACTCTCGCGCGATGCCGCGCATCGACAGGCAGTCAGGGCGGTTCGGCGTGATCTCAAGGTCCAGGATGATGTCTCCCAGGCCGTAGTACTGCGCGAAGGGAGCGCCCACCGGCGCGTCTGACGCCAGGATCAGCAGGCCATCGGCTTCATCGCCCACCCCGAGCTCGCGCGCCGAGCAGTTCATGCCATAGCTCACGACGCCGCGGAGCTTCGACTTCTTGATCACCACACCGTCGGGCAGAGTCGCTCCGACCGTGGCGACCGGGACCTTGTCGCCGGCTTCGAAGTTCTGCGCGCCGCAGACGATCTGCAGGGGCTCACCAGCGCCGATGTCGACCTTGCAGAGCCATAAGCTGTCAGCGTTGGGATGCGGGTCGCGCGTGAGCACCTGGCCGACCATGACGCCATCCAGGGTCTGACCACTGCGAATCACGCCCTCGACGCCGGTGCCGGTCATGTCGAGGCGCGACGTGAAGTCAGCCAGGCTCATCTTCTCAAGTTCG
>JGI20166J26741_11720028_pt1 | contig 21728 bp, 15 predicted proteins | sample TergutCu122P5_FD_26741 | JGI IMG/M metagenome (IMG submission 26741)
TTCGAAAAGCATGCGCAAAATTTAAATACCCCCGCAGAATAATTCGGCGAGCTGGGATTTACAAATGGGATTTAATTCGGTACGCTAAGGGTTAAAATCTCATAACAGATTTTTCATATGGTACTTAGGAAAATGATCGAAAAACTGCACTCTCCTCATAAACACTGTCTGTTAAATCATCACTTTTCTTCCCACTTGGTGCATGCACATTCAAAACAAAGATAATACACCAGTGACCTCTCAGAACTAAATGATGTCTTATCACTAACAAACTCTACTCTCTTAACTGCTGATTCTATTCTGTGGTGTACAAAAATTCCTATTCCCAATTAATGATTTTTGTTTCCTTTTCCATAAAAAACTGTGCCCCCTTTGTCCCACCTAATTTCCTGTACACACACTAAAACTAATTTATATCTTGCTAATTCTCTGGTGACTGTTGAAAGTGAACCTGACCTATACAGACTCCTTACATTCCAAGTACCAAATCTCATGTCCCTTTTCCATTGCTTAGGTTGTATCACAGGATCAGTTCAGCAGGCCCAAGGCAATTTTAACCATTTCATAACAAGGCCAGCTTTTACAGTGAGAAATTATTAGCACCTTGCCCCACCCCCAAGCTGGTGGACTAGCCCTTGTTGCCTTTCTGCGACAGCTTATTCAATATATTCATAGCTGCCTTCTATATTGGAGGCCATTCTTCCATCTGACACCTGAGGACATGCCATGCCATGGTGACAAGGACCCACTTACCATGGCATAAACTGTCACAAGATTACCCCCATATATGGTACACATTACTACTTTTACTGTTTTGATACTCAGATTAAAATTTATATGTAACACTTTGCCAATGGGTCATGTATAAAGACATAATTGCTATGCTTTGTGTTGTCAATGGATCACGTATTTTGACATTTTCATACACGACATCTTATACATGCATTTGTCAATTGCTCTGGTTCCCTTACCACTTCATGGTTACTGACAGCTTGAAGCAGGATATATGGGTCTCAAGTTACAAACACAAAGACCCTTCCTGACCCCCCATTCTTAGAACTATACAACTGCAACCAAGTGATGACAGATTCAGATTTCCTCTCCAGTTCCTGTCATACTTCCTTCAGTTGACAAATGGCTTATGCAAATGATGAGCAACATCCTTGATGCAACAATAGTGAAAACAGGAAGGAACAACACAAAAACCTAGACATAAATAAACCTTACACTGCTGTCCATTACTATAAATACATGAAGGGCATAGATAGGGCAGACAAGTACCTTAGTTATTACAAAGTGCTGGGGGAAACCATCAGATGGTTGAAAAAGGTAGTATTGTATCTGCTATAATGTGTCCTTCAATGCATTTTTTGCCTACAACACTAAACACAAACCAAAAACTGAAGTACAAGAACTTCCTGCATGAGATAGCATGGCCTTGCGTATCCGAAGTCCAGAATCCAATCGAATCCAGTTCTAATGAACTGCATTGGCCAGAGAAGCAACTGACACCAAGGGGGCCTAAACAGGAACTACCCAAGCAGACTCTCTGCAGATTTCAGCAAACATGAACTGGACTAAACTGCTGCTGTTGGGAAGGGCAAGAAGAAGTATCCTGCAAGACAGTATAAAGTGTGTGCTGCACCTAAGAAGTGAAGTGAAACTACATGCAGTTGTAAATTGTACATTGTTCTGCTTCACAAAGGGTCTTGTTTTGAGAAATACCACTCAATTAGGAACTATGAGACTCTTCATATGCAGTTTCTTCTGGAGTATCATCTATACAGTCAAACTGCAAGGAAAAATATATTCCAGGGTTGAACATGTAAGAGTGTAAAATGTCCAGGGAACTGGAAGCATTTAATTACAAGGCCATCCACTTGGCAATGTGTTAAAAACCACATAAATCTTTCAGTGTGGAGTGTTGAGTATACTCAAATGCCATGCACATCATACGCTGTGGAGTGCTGTATATACTCACAATACACAGTGTTGTTTTCCTTCATTTATTATAATATGAAGGCTGTTGGGGATATCATCTTGATCTTTGTAACATTGTGTAGGCATTGGAATGGTCTTCATTTTCAGGTCAAAAATTCTGTTCTATCACCGTTTCTTCAGTCATTACTTAACACGTTTTTTTTAAATAGTTTTTGTGGAATCAACATGGTTACACTCTAGATATCCATCTGCTGTGCTGTAATCTGTGACAGGAAATGTGTAACTAATACAGCAATAACTGATACAGGAATCCATATATTATCCATGTGCAGATTTGACTTCATATTTCTAATGGCTTTATCATCCTATGCATCCGTATGCTGGCTTCTAAAATATCTCTGTCACTTTTGAATATGAAGCCGTATCTTCCAAAGTGTGTATGAAAACTTGTATCAGACCCAAATAACAGCAGACACAGAAAGGGTTTCTTTTCACTAAGAAACTAGCCCTCAAACATTTAGGGAAGAGTGGAATTGTTTTCTTGACACATTTTCGAACATGAAGAAGGTCATAAACTCTGACCCACAGCACTAAAATGTACAGATCTTGCAAAAATTGCTTGGGATATTTCAAATATAACAAACTTCTTACAAAACTGAATGTAGCTGTAGGACTGTGATGCTGCTCTGTGTGTAAATGGGAGTTCTGAGGCCCACCATAAAAGGAAAAATTTCTGAGGTAATGTAAATTGCATATTTATTACCTACAGTCTATAGGAAATTATCATTCCAAGTTTAATTTTCATAAAGAATACAAAAGTTTTTTTTAAAGGAAACCCATCTGAAATGAAATTAACTAGTCAAGACATGTTGAGGCTATTTGAAGAACACCTCTGTATTTTTTTAAAACTTCAAAATTAGATGGTACCACACAGTTTATATTTGTAAGAAACAGTGACCAAGGACTGACAAACCTTGGACAGACATGGAAATGTGGAGGCAGCTTCAAAATGAAAATATTTATATTTACTGAAATTACCCAATTTTGGAAGTAAACAAATATATCCAATGGATCATGTCTTGAATACTGCTACCATAGTTCTATTTAAACATTCTGTTAATGAATAATAAAACAGCAAAGTTGTAAGTAAGTGTCATGCTATGAAGGCATACAAGACCTGAAAAGAAAGTATCCAGACTGATGATGTTAAATTAACAATACTAAACTTACCTTAATGATGGACCAATCCATTTCAAAACAGACCACATCTGATTAGATACACTTATTTCAGTTCACTCTTCCACTGCTGGAAGCACCTCACAAACTCTGTTTTGGGGATCTCTAAAACTTGTTTCATTCCACCAATTTTGACTGTTTCCAACTCTTCATATCATGTACCTATCAAGGTGTACTTAATTTGGAGGAAGAGGGAAAAGTTGCAAGGATCCACCTGGAGAGTGTGGGGCTTGACATAACTGTTGCATTTGGTGTTTGGCTAAAAACTGCTACACAAGTTGGGAGAAGTGAACTGGTGCATTGTTGTGATTTCCCATGCACCAGACTGCCATTTTCTTGGTTGTGTACAGTAAACTGCATCATGCAGACATACTAGTACTTCTAAATAAACCGCTGGTTTACAGTTTGGCCTTCAGTACATTCATGGTGCAAAATACCTTCTTGATTGAAAAAAGTGATAAGCATCATCCTTGCCTTGCACTTAACTTGGCATACTTTCTTGGGTAATGGCAATGACGATAGTTTCAACTGTGATAATCACTGTTTAGGTTTGGGGTCATACCCGTACACCCATGTTTAACCACCAGTAACAGTCTTTTTAAAGAAATTTTAGTCTGCTCCTATAAATTGAAGCAAATCAGAGGCTACTAACAGGGAAAAATTTCCCTGACACAAATCTCATGCCCAAATCTTTAATTTAAAACCACCTGGCAAGAGCCAAGAGAAATTCCTAGTTCCTCAGCTACTTTCCTAAAGGTTAATCTTCAATCTGCTCTGACCAAATCATGCACTTTTGCTATCATTCTTCATTGCTTCTCAACTAAGTATGTCCAAAACACTCATCACTTTCTACAGATATGTGCTCATCTTCAATGTGATAAAACCACGCCAAAACTTGAGTATGGCTCATGACCTTGTCTTGAAAGGCAGTTTTATCACAAGTTTGGTCCCAGTTTTCTTGACTTTTGCACAAAATTTGATACACACATTCTTCCATACTCTTGGATATCAGGAATATGATGCAGGCACAAACACGACTGTTTACCTGTGATGACTGTGTCAGACTGAATGGCTGCAGTGAGGTCTTGCTGACTCAGGGCAAACAAGACCACATCCAGACATGTCCAGAAAAGCCTGCCACAATGTGATGTAAGGTACAAGAGAAATGAACTCGATGCCTATACGTTTTGCTCAAGCCTCATGTGTGGATGTGAAAATACAGCTCTAAACATTCTTAACTATAGCATTATACAAAGGTGAGTGGTCAGTTGTATGCCCTGACTTTCCCTGTACAGACTGGATAGAGGCCCCAGATTTGGTTTGGTCATTTGAAGAAGATAAAATCTCTTACTGCTGCCAGGAATCACCCTCTGATTCCTTCTTTGTCCAGTTCATAGTGTATTCATTTACTAATAAAACTATTCTGGTTTAAATATTAGATGTAGAGCTGGAATGTGTCCAATAACTTAACCTCATGAAGGACAGTGGTCACTACATGTACCACATGCTTTAACATTCTGTTCTCCGTATTTTTGCACACAATTTAGTTATGGATTCCATGTGATTCTCTGAATAAACAATGATTACTTCTCCATACAACATTAACCAGTTGGCCTTGTAGTGGAGATGCATTTTAGTGTAATCTGAGTTTTCATATACTGGTTAGATGAATTTCAGGCTTCAAAGGGTTAATCAATGATGATAAAAATGTGTATTACTACACTATAATACAGGGTGGTGTTTACATAACAGTACAAAACCAAATTAGAGATGTCAGAATATGTACTATGAACAGCATCCCCCCCAATTTCTCTTGACTGCTTAAATGGTAGAAAAAATATTTTATTCTCACCCTGGAAAAGAATTGGTCCAGCTTTTGTTTCAGCTGTGTTACATCTGCCCCATTGCTATTAAGAATAGCAGTGAATGATCCTTTAAAGAGGCGGAACATCTTGTATGACTGTTGCAAAACAGCAAGGTATACATTATCTTGAACATCATCACTCTGATACTCCCAATATTCTGTTCCATCCTTCACTTTGACCACAAATGGAATATTCACCGTCTGGAAACAGAGATATACAAGATTAAGTCTGAGCTACTTACAGCAATGAACATTAAAAATGTGTTCTTGTGGGATATGATACTAGTACCTATGTACCAAATGACAAGATGTCACATCCCAAACAACCGTAATATTAACACACAAAATTTATAACAAGCATCTGCTTCTGTAGTAATTGCATTGTTAATTTACTACCTTGACCCCTTGAAATTAATTTGTGGTTTCCTGTTAAAAGTACCATGGCCAGTTTAACATAATGTTATATCAAAGTAACATGCCAAGGAAGAGTTCGAACACTCATATAAACACATTTACATGATTAACTTACGACATTCTAAGACAAGTAATTACCATGACCATCCAGAATCCTCGTTCTGCTTGATGATAAAGCTGCCTTGTCTTCTGTGTATGTAGTGCCTCACAAAACTGATCTGGATTGAAGGTACTGCAACAATTTTGAGCACAATATATACAGCATCCCACTCATCATGTCCTTGACAACAGCAACTCTTGTGGGAGGTTTATTTATTATATACAAAGTCCAAATCCACTGCCATGAATTCAGAGTCCACTTTTCCTTTACAGTTCAACTTACCTCACAGGTGCACGCAATTGAGGGAGGGGGGGGCTAACCCACCCCCAGGTTGAAATTAAAAAACACAAGATTTTGTGGACACAATGATAGCCAACATTTTACTTGACTTACCTTTCAGCCAATATCAGCCACTGAAATTGGATGATGACTAGCATATTAGAATTTTGAAAAATAAAATAAAAATACGTAGGATGTCACAGATGAAATTACAAACACAAGATCAGACCTTGTGATTTAAATTCAGTCAGTATGTCATAGAATATGTAGTTCTATTTGTATGTGTATAATTGCAGATGCTAACAATGTTATGTTAGTTATACTTAAAAGAGTTTTACAACATAATTTTTTAACTATTCTGCATATTTTTCTTTGAGATGGTACTGTTAAAACGGGATATTTTATACAAAACTTTTGATGGCATTTTTCCGTGATGCATACTTTGCAAAAGTACTACAAATGAACACTCTTTATTCAATAGAAAACATTTCTCACATACACTGACAACCTGATGTGTATGAGACACAACACAACTGGACAACCACCTCATGCTCTGTCACTTATAAGAGGATGTCTTGGCAGACTTGCCTTGACTCAGTGAGCTTTTCCCCTGTGCACAGAAGCACAATTACGAGGATACATTGCAGTCATTACCTGCCTTAGACAACTTGACACAATTTTATTCTGAGCAATGCAGCAAAGAAATCACAACTTACACTTATTTTATTGCACAACCCTCTGATATTATGGCCCAGAGTTGGTCCAACTTTTTTTTTACTTTTCTGTGCAGTCCTGCACTGGCCTCAGTATGGTTTTTTTACATTTTCAGTTGTGGTCCTACACTAGATTCAATCACGATACCTTTGGGATTTTTTTTTTTTTTTTGCCCTAGTGAGAAAGGAAATGGCACCCATATTTTTCTGCAAGATTAATTTAACTTTATGGGATCATGTCGGATATAAACACTGTACCTCATACATGCTTAACCTGAGTAGTGATTTGATGGCAGGCATGTGCATAAATGGAACGTGGCTAAGGTTGTTAATGATTCAAAATTAGCATCGAAATAACTATTAATATAACAAAAAAAGTGATGTGTGACATGCATATGCTACCTCAACATACATAATTACTAAATCTTGAGTAACATGCACACCTTCATGAATGTGTTTACGATGTAAGTCGATGGGCAACTGTCTGTTATATTTACATTATTCAAGTATATAACAATGGTTCTGGCCAAAATACATTAATACTGCAGAATTTTCATAAAGCCTACTGCAGCTATCAACAGTACATTTGGCCATACTATAAATATGTCACTTTGGTTCAGGTATATACTTACAACCCTTACAGTCATTTTCAATTTGCACTTTTACTGAATTTGCATACTACAAAACTGCAAAGTTCTTGAAACATGACTACATTTATATCAAGATACTAAATTTGGTAGAATAAGTCTGTGTCAATAGGTGACAGTATGTAAATGTATTTCACTGTTTTTGGTAAGAGTAGGTACTGCAATATACCAAGGCCTTGTTTTATACCTTTTTGCTCTAACAACCTTTGCCAGTTGACACCATTTCTTAATTTGTGCTCTCTATATTCAATTTAACATCCTTTGGCTGGCTGCATTCGTTTACACTAATTCCTTATTTCTGATGGAATATCATTTTTGATTTATGCCTTTTTTTATTTATGCCCACTTTATCAGGAACATAACTGAGGCACAAAACAAGGTCTTGGTATACTGAATTAAGCACACCTTCTAATGTCAACTACTACTGCAACTTTCTGCTGCTGTTCATAACTAATACCAACTATGACCACTGCTAAATAGCAGAGCAATATCATCTCAAGCATACCTTCCAAAGCAGATTACTGCTGTCTTCTGCTTCTAATCATAACTAACAACAGCTGTGACTGCTACAATATACATAATGTCAGCCTTATGTATTATACAGTATCTAGCACTTACTCTGAGAATTTGACAATAGCTTCACTAAGTCCAACATTTTTCATCTGTGTATCAAAATCAGTCTTTGGTGGATAATAGAATAAGATCTTTTTCTCCTCCTGTAAAAGACAATTAAAATAAATAATGTTAAAATGAGTCAGTTGTACAAAACGAATCACCTGTGTTTTCTTATGGGGTACTTAACAATACTGTCAGAATGGAAAACTAAACAGCATCAATGATAGAGTGAATGATCAATGACAAACTGAAAAGGATTTGGAAAGCTGCAGTCACGGCATAATCAAGGTAATACCCCAGTCAGTGCCTACAGGGAATAATGAAAATATTTCAGTTGGGAAAGGCAGTGTCCTGACCAAGATTTGAACCAAACAGTTCCTGAATACAAGTTTATAGCATTACCATTATGCTAACCCATTCAGTGTCTCCAGCATTCATGGCAGTGTGATTCTTACCTGTATAACCAATAAGTAGAAACATTTTACACTCTGGTCCAAAATACATATCCTACTGGTACACTGCATTAATTGTGGTTGTTACTGTTGCTGCAGTGATTGTGGTGGTGGGGATAAGTAACACCATGGAACAGAGTCCTTCTTAGGAAGCTAAAAGGTCCTCAGCTAGTCACAATCCTCACATCTTATGGAATTTGGAGTTTCATGACTGCATTTACAAGAGCCTGCCCCCTGTCCCTATACTGAACCAGATCAATCCAGTCCATGCCCCCCACCCCAACCCACTTCTTTTAGATCCATTTTAATATTATCCTCATTGCTATGCCTAGGTGTTCCAAGTGGCCTTTTCCTCTCAGGGTTTCCCTGCCAAAACCTGTATGCACCTCTCCTCTTCCCCCATACATGCTATACGCCCAGCCAATCCCATTCTTCTTGATTTTGTTGCCCGAATACTATTTAGTGAGGCCCAAATATCTTCCTCAGCGTTCTTTTCTCAAACACCTGTAGTCTATGTTCCTCCCCCAATGTGAAAGATCAAGTTTCATACCCAAACAAAATAGGCAAAATTATACTTCTGTAGATTTTTATCTTTGTATTCTTTGATAACAACCTGGAAGACAAAGATTCTGCACTGAATGACTTCAATCTGCTCTTAATTTTTGTGTGAATGCAATTTTGATTTGTTATGGTTGTTCCCAAGTACTTGAACCATTCCACCTTTGCAAAGGATGATGATTATGATGGTGATGGTGGTGGTGGTTGTTGTAGTTGTAGTAGTAGTAGTAGTAGTAGTAGTAGTAGCAGCCATCCTTTACCAGGTCTGAACTGAACTTGAACTTGTTACAGTCTGTAAGTGAAAGGGCTGAAGAATCTTTATGTGGGACATCCCCGTGTGTGGTGAGTATAAACTGGTACAATTAATCGTCAATCACACATAATGAAATACAAGTTACTGTTATTTATTAAAAAATAATGGTGAGCAAGGAGCTACATGTTTCGGCTCATGAGAGCCATCATAAGGCTTGCAAATACGGTACAAGTAAGACGAAGAAAGATTTCTGAATTGGGGTAAAGCATTTTCAGCATTCGGTGACGTGCATTATATAATGTTAACACGTGAATTCTTAACACATTGGCCCCCCCCCCCCTTAAACTAATGTCAGGTTATGTTTGGACATAGTGTGGTATGCCATCCATTATTTAATGTGGTTTATAAATAATTTTCGTTAAGTGGCAACCTCGTTTTGGAGATATAGTATAAGTTTTACTTTCTACTCAAACACTATTTTACTGTGCGCAGCACATCCGGCTTTTTTCTAAAATAGTTTCCTCTGATAGCGTGTCTGCTGCTATCTGCGCTGAACTATTTATTATATTGAAAGGTACAGAAACAGTAATGGATTAATGAAACATGATTCATTAGTAAATACGTAACTGCAGCAGCTCACAAATAATTTGTACAACAAGATTTATCCTACTGTAAAATGCAGCAGTCTCTAAATTCATAGGATTTGAGATATAATTGTCCACCAGGGTTTACAAGTGACTTATAGCCTGTTTTCTGTGTATGACGGTGTACAAAGCAGTCAACCGTATGGTGCTTAAACGACCACATTCACTATTCACACTTACCTCTCCCTCTTTCTGGCCGAATGACGAGTTGTAAACATAGAAGTTTTGGAGATTTATTTCGGACTTTGTTGTCATTATTCCATATTTCATAGACACTACATCTAAATTATCCTGCCATGGATTAAGCACGTGATAACCTACAACTACGTTCAATATAAGAATCAACACACCATCGATCCTGTAGCAAAATGTATCAACTGTATCAATTAGCAACGAGTAACATTGGCAAACTCTGATCCGTGATTGGCAAGATGGGACAAGGAGGTATTAAAATGTGTACGGTTTCCATGGACGAAGCAATGAATGTTACGTGTCTATAGGATTCTGACTGGTATATCATCACATCTAAACCCATTAACTTGAGGGACTTTCGCGACAATGCCAGTGTTATTAGACAGATACAGAATGACCGTCACGGGTCACTTCTACTGTCACACGTGTGATGTACATCATTCAACAAATCTGGCGTGAGATTTGAGTTGACACAGTTTTCAAACTGTCTTCGTAACATAATACGTTCGCTAATCTGACTCGAACATGTGTTCAGCAAGAACGTATTTAATTTTGTAGTAATGTTATTTTACAAAGAGGCCTGAAGCCTAAGGCCCATTCTATTACCGAAGAGCGTAGTGTGGATTAATTTTATTACTTTTTAATCCATGAGATGATGGCAAAAGTGCATAAATTTAGTGATTTTAAATAAAAACTAGCGGCTCATAACATCCAGATTTTTTCGTTTGGCGATCGTTTGCATCGATATCTAATGTACCGAATAATTCGTTGCTACGTCTGTGGCAGAGATGTCTCTCGATGACCGTTAACAACCGTAATTTCGATTAATCGTTTCACTACGGTACATCGACTGTGCTGCGAAGTGTTGCCATCTACGTGCATGTGGGACTGCCGCAACGACATGGAGGGTGTGGAGTGCGGTGGGTAAAAAGTTTCAGAGCGACTTTCTTTCGATTTCGAACATTTTCATTCCTCTCTTCACATGTCACGGTAAGATAATCATGTCAAGTAATTTGAACAATAAGCTGTATTAACTTCGCACGCTTCTCTTACTTGAGAGAGTAATGTTACATCTTATGTATACGTTTAAATATACACGAAGTGTGTCCCTCTTACTTGGCTAGATGTTATTTTCTATCCATCCGGCTATATTTAACTCAATGCATTGTGGGACCCATAAAAATATTTTAGACAAGAAGACATAAGTTTTCGCCTAACGCAATCGACAAAGTGCGTTTAGTATTTTCTCGACACAAATCACCACGTCTTCAGGTTATTCGTTAATGTTTTGTAAGTGCAATATGAGCATGTCATACACACACATAGGCATATTTGTGTCCCGATTTGTGATATGGGGCCATTTTACTTTTTCTCTTATAGTGAAATTACGACAGAGATCTGCCTGAGGTAGAGCTTTGATCTTTTGATTCGACTACATATTGCATTACGACCCGTTTGGTGAGTTTCTGAATTTGCATTAGTGCTTCTTTGTGTGCTGACAAATTTTTGAACTAGGTTCTGTACTCCGGTATTAAAAATTAACGTAGCAGTAAGTTAGTTTTAACAGTTATTTCTAGTAAAGTTCAAACATTTTTGTTGTCGGGCCGATGGGGAAGCGGAACGCATGCATATTGTTGCATGCGTTGAGTTACAAATGAGAAACGAGTCATTTAGAATGTGCTGTACAGACTTTATTTTTACCTTTCATCTGGCGGTATTCCCCCAATTTCTGACTTTAAGACAATTGTTACAATTGACAATTTTAACCAAATTCCCGGAAATTTCGGCACGTTAGCGCGCGCGCGCGCGCGCGCGTGTGTGTGAAGTTGAAATGTTGTTAGGTTTGCACTGCATCAAATATTACCGTTGTGTTACGATTTTACATTTTCATTACATACGTAGTTTAGTAGTCATGCTTTCCTGAATAGCAAGTGATGTCATGCCATGCTGTCTCTGTCTGTTGCCGTGCTTCAACTATAACAAGAAAGACTGCAAGAATCGTAAGACTGAAAAATAATTTAACAATTCATACCACCGAATGTAAGGAGATGCATTTTAAGGCATTGTTTCTGTCGATTGCATATAAAAGTTAGGGATGTGGAAATTATGGAAATGCAACAACGCTTATGAAAGCAGGCAGGCCTGGATTAGTTTAGGGCTTATACCTACTTGACGTAGCGCCACATAATGAAAACTGTGCATTTTTAACCTCCATCATCATTATCTTGCTAACATGGAACTGGGAACCTTGATGAACCGTTCCGGTCTCACACAACCAGAAGTCTCTTTAACGGTCTCCCCTGGTTTTTTTGCCTTTTGGCCTTTAGTTTTTTATTATCCTCGGTAATCTAATTAATCTGTGTGTTGTCCAAAACTGGGGTTATGTTTAGTTCTTATGCATTTTGTTTTTGTTTTATAATCTGTCCAAGTGTATCCTGCTGTTTTTCACATATATTTAATCTCTGCAGCTGTTATTCTTCTCGCATCTCTTGCTTTAATGGTCCAGTTTTCACTACCTTATAACAAAGCTCGGAGGGTTATTGTATTGCATAATTTTATTCTCGTTTTCTTTAAAGTTTTCTGTGGTCTAGACATATGGTTTGTAATATTGGTTATTTTCAAATAGTTATTCAGTTTGTTTTCAACTTCCACTTCTCTTTCAAAAGATATCAAATTTCCTAAGTAGTTAAAGGAGTATATTTGTTCTATAATTTTGTTATCGATTGAAATTTTACTTCTGAGTGGCTCTCGTCCTTTAAATGCCTTCAGTTTTGTTTTCACTACAGATGTAGTTAAGCCGTGTTCTGTTATGATTTTATTTAATTTATATGCAGCTTTCTGCAAGTTGTCTTCTGTGTTAGATATTACAACTTGGTCGTCAGCAAGTAACAGCCTTAACATTTGCTGATTTTTTAAAATGGAGTTTATTTCTTGTCTTCTTTCTTACATTTAGTTATAATTTCATCTAAATCAATATTAAACAGTAGAGGCGAGAGAGGTCAACCTTAGCATACCCCTTTATTAATTTCAGCCACTTTTGATAGTTTGGAGTCAAATTACTCGTATATTAATATTTTGTTTTGTGTGTATGTATCCATTATTGCCTTTAATATCTGGAATATTTCTAGATTTTAAAATGTCAAATAAAATCTCTCTTTGCCTACTATCATATGTTTTTTCATAATCTGTACAAACAAATATGTTTCCAAATTATATTTCTTTCGTTTTTCAGTTAATAATTTGAAGCAAAATGTTGGCTCTCCCCACGAACGTCTCTTTCAGACTCCATTTTGTGTTTCTGTCTTACCTGTCCTGAGTAACTCTTCAGTTTTATATTAAGGATTTTAGAGTATATCTTATAGCAGGCGTTTAGAATACTTATTTCTCTGTAATTTGTAGGGGTTTACTTAAAACTGTGGAGCGTCAATTAATGTTAACTTTAATCAGAAATATAACTGCAGCATTTTTAAAATTAAAATATGTGTACATTGATGAATATTTGTATGAAGATCGTGCATTTGAGGGCCTCAAAATTGAATACAGTTGCGAATGTTGACATGGGCACTGATTCTCGTAGGTAGAGCCATTCTGTCAGTTGCAGTCGTATGTGCGCTCATAAAGCACGAACATATTGTTCTTTGATGGCCCAGTCCTCGCTCAGCTGGTCAAGAAATTTTCCGCTTTTGACGGAAGTCGGAAGTACAGTGCTTTGAAATTTTAAGTTCTGGTAGCGGCGAATACAACGACTGTGATATTTTGGTATGTGATGCCCCCCCCCCTTTTTTTTTTGTTCATATCTAACGAATTACATAGCATCACACCCACGAAGACCATAGCATTCTTTATCTATTTATAGGGTCCTGACATCCTATCGTGAGCACGTACAATCCATTCCACACCTTCACGCAGTATTTTCTCATTTACGTGTAGGGCTAACCAAGTAAATTAATCGGAATATAAATATTTCACCTTTGGAAGGCGAAGGCAGGTGAAGTGCCCGGGGGGGGGGGGGATTTGTGAGAGGTTACATATATTAAATGAAGACAGAAAATTCTCTCGGTTCTGATAGCCAGACACGTGTAAGCGTACAAAATCAAAGACCCACATAGGTTTGATTAGACGCCCAGAATATTCTCTTGCGCCCACAGAAAATGCACAGCAGAAAGGAATGCACTTAGCGTCTCACGAGGCTGCACTGTAAAAGGTCACTTTTACTTTATTAGTTTGCGACATTCTGTAAGCATGTCGAAATATTTCAAAACCAGTGCATTGATTGTGCATTGATTTGTACAAAAATGTGAAAAAGCCGGGATAGCTCAGTCAGTATAATGACTAGGCTAGGGGCTGGGCAATCGAGGACTCGGGGTTCGATAATCTGTAGGGGTAAGAATTTTTTCGTTCTCTTCACCGTCCCTACCGCCTGAATGCCCAATCAGCCTCCTCAGTGTGCAAAAGGATGTATTGCTAAGGAGTAATGCGTCCGGAAGTACGGAGCTGACCATTGACCTCTCTCTCTCTCTCTAGTGTCGATGTTAAGAATGAATGGAGCTGTAACTCCACTGCTTCTGCCCGTCTTTATTCCAGATAGGACCAAGGGTCAAAGGATTTCTGAGTGTTCTGAGTAGCATGGTCTCGCCCTAGACCTTTGAAGAGTTGTCGAGAAATGCGTGATGGGAGTTGCAACTCGGTGTTTTCTTCTACGTACCTGGCTCTCGACACACATCTGTTCCATCTCTGCCCTGCATAACGTTACCACTTCCATTGGCTTGCTACAACAATCGACCACACCTAAGTAGCATACTCATTTCCTGGCGGTCTACCGTGGAACGAGGTTTTCCTTCAGCTTCCCAGTTTTCTTTCAGCTTCCCCATTCACCTGGTGAAAACCATATCTACCTACCTCCAATCACAGACATTTAAAACCTCCACCACTCTGCCACATGGGCTTGTAGCATGTTGGCTGGACTGGCTGAGGGTGGTCTTCTGTCCCGCGTTTTCTTCAGCCGGTACATGACAGACATGGCAGAATCTTCGCGCCACGTCCAGTTAATTCTCTATGTGCATGACACGGTCATTATTGCCACGTCCTGCTAGCAGACACTACTCTTCGGCTCCCTGGAGGCATGTTTTAACTTCCTTGGGAACTGTTTGCGGAACTGGAGTTCGCCATCAGTCTCGAAGAGACTAGGCAAAGTGGTACAGGGCGTGATCCCACCTCTTCATTTTGAAATATCTATTTCGTCTGCGTTTGAGAAATTTCTGATTTTCTCCATGGCACCCTCTTATGATGTAACCAGGTCTGTCCGGAATACGAAGTGATAAGATACGATATGAAGATTGCGAGTACTGCAGAACATACGCGGAAGCTAGGTATTGTTGTCGGTACATTGAAAACCGGGCTGGGACAGAATATATCTCTTGTTCCTAAATATAAAGACGGATTGTGGGAGCCACACTGTCTGCTCTCCAATGGATATCGGGAGCTCTTTCCTCTCGGATAAGGACGCCGGAGTGTGAAGCAGGCCACTTAGATCCATATAGTATCGAGGTTAAGAATGGGTTGACCAATGCCTCCACTTCCCCATACGCCTTCGTGGTGTGCAGAGGGACTATTTGTATTTTACTTCATGTAACCTATATATTTATGTGTTCTATCCATTGTTTAAAAGGTTTGTATTGTCCCGGGCTTACCATTTCTCTCTAACCCACATGCTGCACTAGGACTGCTGCAGTTTTAATGTTGCTGATCAAAGGTACAGTTGACAAAAATCTGGATTCGGCCCAGATTTTTATGGTCACGTGCTTGTTTAAAAGACTGGACAACTTCAAATTTTAATGACTATTATCCAAATAAACACTTCGTAACTAGGCACCACGAAGGCTGCCAATCATCCTGTGCCCAACCGGGCCGCATCACTGCGCATATTCGCAACTTGCGTCTATGAGCCCAATTTTCTGTCGACTGCCTTATCTTAGTATGACTAGTGATTATAAAATTTCCCTCTGTTAATCTTAACAGCACGTGAAGTAGATTATAGGGGAGTGGACGTAAAGTTATTCCGGTGATTAGTTACGTACCACACCATAAAGGAGTAGGGGAGGTGAAGCGCCAGCTTCATGTCGCGGCCACTTTATTCTCGTGGTAGAAACGTAGCATTTCTAATGTTACTGCGATCAGCTCCCGCTGATTGACTAGCAATTTGGCGTCTTACTGTGGAAATCATGGTTCGTATGTACGCGCCTGCAGACCTGCTCTCTCTCAGATTTTGTGGTTTTCCATGAAAACAAATGTCGGGATAGTACGCTAAAATATTCCACGACCCTCTCCTTCCACATCCTTTCCTATTTCTTACTAACATATTGTCTTATCCCGTGGCACTTTATGGCCTTAGCAAATGACGGCTTTGTTAAATACGCATATAATAAATAAACAATTATCTAACCCAGGTGTGCACAGATATTCCATAAATCTAAGCGACACCTTAAACTTCTAGGCGTCAGAAGGGTGACGTGAAGCAAATTAAATGTTAAGACCCACACGTTTAAGTGCCATCGTACAAAATTAGTCGCCGTGGCGAGCTGGCATCCAGGATTTGTGCCCCTTGGATCTCGTGTTTCTTTTTCTTTATATATATATATATATATATATATATATATATATTGTGGACCGTGCATCGTATATTTGCGCAGTAAGAACCAACAGGAAGCAATATTTTACTCTCAATATATTTCAACAGTTAACCTCTACATGTTTCGAGCAGGTTTACTGCTCGTCATCAGGAGGTACATTTCTGTATATACAGCAATTGTTGTGCGTCATGCGTTTCTCTAGTTTTAAGTGAGTTTACTGCTATGCAGTGGTCCATGTAGATGACATACACTCGTGTATTGGCTGTGACCTAGGCAGCATCGCTGGGTAAGAAGCACACGTCCACGCTGTGAACAGCTTGCCTAAAATAAACGCCAAGCTTGGTGCGCTGTACGCGGAAATCCCCCTGACGGGACGCAGTAGCCATCAACAGCATCCCTTGTGTGGATTACTGAACTGCATCACACAGATAATATCCAGCACCAGTATAACTCGCCTGAGCTATTTCCTTTTATTCCTCCGTAATATAACCATTTAAAACTGGGTGGTTAATACATGCATCAGCTGCTTGAATGGCAGCCGACTTTGCTGTATCAGTATAGTGATTGTCCTACGGTACGACCAATGAATCTGTGTTCATTTTCCGGAACGGGCAATAGACTTTTTTCTTTTTTTCAACAGCATCCACAAATCATCTGGTTCCCACCCAACTTCCTGTTAATCAGATACCGGGAGCCCTTTCGTCTGATCAATTAACTGCATCTAATGTCGAGTTTAAGAATATCTCCACTCCCTCGTATGCCTTTTTGCCGTGGTGTTTAATATAGCATTTACGTTCATCCTGTCATCCGCTTTAAGGTTACAGAGATTTCCATTTTTACAACAAAGTGTGCTCACGTGCTCTGTGTGTTTTTGTGACTAGACGTCGATTATTTCCCAAAACAGCAGTAACCGGCTGTTCTTGGTAACGGAGACAGGTTGCTTTCTGTGAGGAGGCGAGAATTTGTACTGTACATGTTATTTGTATTGACTTCAGTGTTCGAGGAGTTATACCTCGTTTCGGAGCTGTTCTGCTTCAGTGTTGACGCCGTCGTGGCCGGGTTTGTACCCATTGCAGTAGCGTTGTGGGGAGCGTTCTTCTTTCATGGCTCTTGATTCTAATCCAATCACGTATCCAGCCGGCTTTCTGGGGTCTTCTGACCAGAGCATACTGCTAACAAATTGTCTTGACCATTGTCACAGGTCGAAAATCCAATGAGCATTTCCCTGATGGAGAATGGTTGAGACATGAGCACAGGGACCTTCACAGAATGTTTTGAGCCTCTGAAGTGCTGTTACCAAATTTTCTGCCGGCGACATGACCATCTCTAACACACGGGAGGGCAGTTATGGATCCGAAACAATAAGTAGGTAGGACCAGCGCAAACATCCACACTTCTGTTTCAAATGTATTGCTAGAGAGTTTGAAACTTTATATGTTAAATTAAGAAAGAGGAAATCCGTAAAATGTTTTTTGTGGATGGGTTCTAACACCTTACACCTGTGCTTAATGAAGAACCACACCCCTGAAGGAATATGGAGAAGCGGAGTTATATCTTCGTACATTTTTAGGCGCTTTCGCAAAATTAAAAAAAAAAGCTACTATTAGCTTCGTCATGCCTGTCCGTCCGTCCGCGTGGAACAACTCGGCTCCCACTGGATGGATTGTCATGAATTTGATATTTGAGTATTTTTCGAAAATCTGTTTAGAAAATTCAAGTTTCGTTAACATCTGACAAGCATAACAGGCTACTTTACGTGAAGACCAATATACACTTTTTATCATATATCGCTCAGTTTTTCTTAGAATGAGATATGTTTCAGATAAAGATGTAGAGAAAATCAACAACTGCAGTTTATTCAAAACTTTTTTTTTCTCCGAAAATCTTGCCGTTTATGAGATGATGTGGAAAAATATGGTATAGCCAGACAGGCCACATGAAAATATAATAGGGCTCATGCCCTTTGCATGCTGGACAACTAAGGCTACAGACTCTGTTAGAATATTTAATACTAATTGCTCTAGTTCTGCAACAATGGTTACTCGAGCGCGCCTCAGTGTTACGTCATAAGTACATACATTGCCTTTTGTTATGTCCATGGAATAATTTGTTAAATTGTGCGGATAGTTTGGCAACCGTTGGAAGGCCGGTGGTGGTCGTGACCCCGGTTCGGTCACCCCCTGGTCCCTCTCCTTCTTTTTCTTGTTTATATTTTATTTCTCTTTTTTACGTGGCCTTGGGCAGTGGAAAGTTTTTCCTGTCCTGGCGATTCACTTGCACTCTGACCGAGTTGGGTTTTTAGGGTGAGATCTGGAGAGGTGATGATGCTAGTAAGACGACGAGAGTGGGACGCTCGCTATACGGACTCATACTCGGCGAGTGCTTAATTGTATTGCCGGTTTACGGTTTGTTTTAATCCCGTAGTCTGGCCATGGACTGGCTACCCCTTCCTCCCAGGAATTAGGTAGGATTTGGCTTATGTTCACTTTCTTGGTGTGTGGTGTCAGTTTCCTTCGTTTCTCAATTGTATTCCATTTGACTTGTTTTATTTTATTTTGTCTCTACGATTATTATTAATAATCGTATTATTTCTTTTTTCTTCTGCTCTTGGGGCCCATTTATTTTGCCTTCTTGTAATATTTTCATTGGTAGTACTTCGATTTGGTGTTTTTCTTCGAGGGGAGATGGTACATTATTAAGCTGGCTCAGGCAGTAGATCTCGCTTCTTCCCCAGGAATCCCCATCTTACAGGAACTGCCAAGGGTTGCCGTGGCACCACAAGGGATATTTTGGTGGTAGCTCTGGCGGGCCATAACAAATTGGTGACAGCTGGTGTTGGATATTAAATTCCGCACCGAATTTTCAGACTTACTGTCTACAATTGTTGGTTTTAGGGAATAATCTATATTTTGATTACAGCGAAGTAGTTAATCCTTGCCACCGTGTAGCTATGTAGAATAGTACAATTGGCAAGGCATATAATTGTTTAGTATACAGACTATGTTATTTTGTTTTGTTGGTGAAGTGTGTTTGGTGTATATTGGCGTGATTACGTTCGAAGTGCTCCAGATTCCTAGTATTGCTGCAACTGCATCAGTGTTTGTTTGATTTATTTGACCGTTAATGATCTAATTATTTGGAAGGGTTGTTTTTAGGCAGAGGCTAGGATTTAGTATAACATTCTATACAATATTTTCAGCGCGTAGTGTTTTGTTATTGTGGACTATCATTTAATGGAGAATTATTTCTCAGTGATAGTGGAAAAGTGTCAAACGCGGATCACATTTCGAATAACTACCCCCCCCCCGGTCTCTTATTTGTTGATTACTTCTGTAACATGGTTTGTTATGACATGTCTGAAGTAGCAGAAACTGAAGTTCTCCAGCTACAGATTGAAGAGTTGCGTGCGTAACTGAATGCACTCAGGATAGGGGAGGCTGGCAGTCACAGATCATACATGGCCACAGATCATAAATATGCCATGTTAAAAACGCTTTTGTTGGGTATTGCCATAATGTATTGAACACAGCTGATTGAAATTCATAAAAATATGTTTTTTTTATTTTTATTTTATGTATTCTACTGTTCATATTTTTTACATCTGCCAGGAAGCAGCTCCAGCATCTGTTAGAAACTAATCAGCTATTTTGTTCCTTACACTGTTCGCTGTTAACACCCCACGCACTGATTGTCCATCACGTACATCTTCAAGACCAGTCACTGTCAAAGCGTCTTCAAACTTATGACCTCTCTTGCGAACAAAATTGTGCAGAACAACACTGGCCTTAACAATAACGACTTCAAAGTGAGGACTGACATTAAGCGGTCCTGGAAATTTATCCATTTATTGCTCAAAATGCCGAAAGCACATTCCACATACCTTCGTGTTCTGCACAAGCGATAGTTGTACACTCTTTTTTTTTAACACCCAGGTTAGATCCACCAAAGGGTCGAAGTATATTTCCGTTTAGCGCAAATCCCTCATCTCCTACAAAGAAGTGTGGTACATTTGGACCTTCTGTTCCTGAAAGAGGTCTCTCACTGGGTAATTCCAACATATCTGTCTGAATCGATGTCCATAGCGTAGATCGTTTAAAAATTGTAGAACCACAGTCTTTTCCGTAACTACCAATGTCAACGTACATAAAGCGGTAGTTAGTGTCTGCCACGGCCATTAATACCACGGGGAGAAAACATATTTGTAATTATATAACATCGAGCCACTGTGTTCCGGTTTGATTACTCGAATGTTTCCCATCGACGCACTATGAGGTATTTGGGCGATCTGAGCGGCCAAAATTATCTGTGTTGTTGAATCGGTTCGGAAAGTGTTGTACGACAAATTTGTAGTATGTTAAGCGGTGGGAAATACGTTTTAAGAAAACACATACTATTTGTACATTTCAAACGTGTTATTCAACATGAAGTACATGACACAATGACGGAAATGGTTGAAGTAGCTGATGAAATGGTTAACCGAACGATGGCTATTGCCATGTTTCGTCATCAGAGGACACTTGTAGTCCCTCCGAGGGCTCGTCATCATGTGAGTCCTCTGTATCTGGGTTTATATGAGGTACAGCACGAAGCAGCATGTCTACCGTTTCTGTCAGGAAAGGTTGTGTTTTTTTTTCCGTGGTACAAGCCTCCTACCGGTTATGACTGGGTCTGAACTTAACAGTAGCCTGTTAAGCACATCAAAGTTGCAAGACACCCTAGAAAACTCCCTTGCAACGTTTTGTCGGTATAGGCGGAAATATTTATTACGTGCCTCAGCAGCCTCTTCTGAGAGTTGGACAATGGGGAGCAGTGCGTTCTCTATTACAATGGCACCGTGAATTAATATCTTGTGCATGGTTGGTTTCATTGGATGCCACGGATATAATCGGACATATATCTCTGCAGTATCAGTAGCATATTTAGAATACTTCTCTGTGTTAATTTTATGTCCACTAGATATGACTTCTAGAATCACTTTGAACCGGTATATGAGATTGACATCAATGCCTGTGATTGCCCCTGCTAACTCTGGATCTGCAAAAAATCTTCGGCTCTTGTTACCATCATTGGTATTGCCACATCCGGGCTTAGGAACGTCTACAAGTAATCCCATTTTAGTTCGAAACTCCTCCTGGATTTCCATCTTCCTCTGCTTCACAATGACCTTCTCATCCTCTGATCGCAACTGCCA
>JGI20166J26741_11721139_pt1 | contig 21726 bp, 16 predicted proteins | sample TergutCu122P5_FD_26741 | JGI IMG/M metagenome (IMG submission 26741)
ATGCTTTTGGACTTTCTGGACATAATCCGCCCCGCGGGTGTTCCAAGGGAACCCCGGCATTCTACGGTCCACCATATTCGCACCACGCCTGGACCACCTGTCACTTCGCCCACGGCGGCTTGCACCGGATCGCCTCCGCATCGCAAAATCTGAGTTCGAGGAGATGCTCCGAAACGGCACCGCTCGGCGTTCCGATAGCCCCCGGGCTTCCCCTCTCCATCTCGTCCCCAAGAAAGAAGAGGGCTGGAGGCCTTGTGGTGACTATCGTGCTCTAAACGCTAGGACCATTCCGGACCAATATCCCGTTCGGCATATTGCCGACTTTGCACAACTCGCTGGTCGGAAAGTCTTCTCCACACTGGATCTGGTAAAAACATATCACCAGATTCCAGTTCATCCGGACGACATCGCCAATACAGCCATCATCACTCCCTTTGGACTCTTCGAATTCCGTATATGTCATTCGGGCTCCGAAACGCCGCGCAAACATTTCAGCGGTTCATCGATGAGGTTCTCAGAGACCTGGATTTCTGTTACGCATATATAGATGACGTGCTGGTTGCCTCTGCCACGGAGGAGGAGCACGAGCAGCACCTGCGTACCTTGTTTCAGTGCTTCAGAGAGTATGGTGTCTTGCTGAACCCAACCAAATGTGTTTTTGGCGCGGCTGAAGTGACTTTCCTCGGCTGCACAGTTTCAGCTGAAGGTGCTCGGTCTCTGGAGGAGAAAGTCGCGGCGATATACCGTTTCCAACGGCCCGTCTTGGTCAAAGACCTCAGACGTTTCCTTGGCATGCTTAATTTTTACCGGCGGTTCATACCACATGCCGATAGCATACAAGCGCCACTTCACGCCGCGTTAGCCGGTCCCAAGGTCAAGGGATCACAATCTGGTTTGGACACACACCATGGCCCAAGCTTTCGAGGACTGCAAGGCTAGCCTTGCCCGCGCCACACTTCTGGCCCACCCGGACCCATCTGCTACGTTGGCCTTATTTACAGACGCTTCTGATGCTGCTCTTGGCGCCGCCTTGCAGCAGCGTGTCTGCGACGCTTGGCAACCCTTAGCTTTCTACTCCCATAAGCTCAGCCCTGCACAACAAAAGTACAGTCCGTACGACCGCGAGCTTCTGGCAGTGTATGAGGCCATCAAGTACTTCCGACATATGGTCGAAGGCCGTCCCTTTGTCATCTTTACAAATCACAAGCCTCTCACTTATGCTTTCCAGCAACGCAGAGATATATGCTCACCAAGACAGTTCCGTCACCTGGAGTTTATTGGACCATTCTCTACTGACTTAAGGCATGTCTCAAGGCAAGACAATGTTGTAGCTGATGCCTTATCGAGAGCGGACTCCATCATGACACGTCTTGATTACGGTGCCCTCGCGAGTTCCCAGAATCAGGATGCGGAGCTGCAAGACATCCTGAACGGTGGTTCGGCGTTTAGGTTGGAACGGGTACACATTCCCGGGACGGACGTCACCCTTTACTGTGACACATCCACCCTACTACCGCGGCCATTCGTGACCGAACCTTTCAGACGCTAGGTATTTGACTTCCTACACGGCCTCAGCCACCCCGGGGCCAACGCCACCGTCAAGTTGGTGTCCCAGCGGTTTGTGTGGCCGGGAGTGGGAAAGACTGCCGCGCATGGACACGCGCGTGTACTCCCTGCCAACGATGCAAGGTTACGCGGCACGTGCAGGCCCCTCTAGGGAGTTTCAACCTCCCGTCGGCACGTTTTTGTCATGTGCATATCGACCTGGTTGGGCCGCTGCCTGTCTCTTCGGGCTTCCGGTACTGCCTCACTGCCATCGACAGATACACTTGTTGGCCTGAGGCACTCCCTCTATCTGACATCATCGCCGAGGCAGTCGCTAAGTCCTTCGTCTCCACCTCGTCGCTCGTTTCGGCTGTCCCTAGCAAATCACCACCGACCAGGGCAGACAGTTCGAGGCCTGTCTTTTCAAGGCTTTGGCTGCTATCATCGGATCCTCTCTAACCCGGACTACTGCGTGGCACCCCGCTTCCAATGGCATGATTGAGAGGCTACATCGTCAGCTGAAGGCCGCACTCATGTGCCATGCCGATGAGCATTGGGCCGAAGCTCTACCTTTGGTCCTGTTGGGGATTCGCAGTGCCTGGAAGGAGGACTTGCAAGCTTCATCAGCCGAGCTTGTGTATGGTTCTCCCCTGCGGTTACCGGGGGAATTCTTCGCCCCTTCCTCCGCCGATTGCACCGACGTCACTGACTTCGCGTCGCGGCTGAGGGTCCACTTTGGAAAGCTTCGTCCCGTACCAGCATCCAGCTCCTTCCATGTTCATCTTCAAGGACGTGACCACAGCCTCGCATGTATTTCTACGGCATGGTGCCCTCCGGGGAGCCCTCCAAGCCCCGTACGTCGGTCCTTACCGGGTCCTACACAGGGGTGAAAAGACCTATACCATTGACGTTCAGGGTTCTGAGAAGACTGTCTCCATTGAGCGTCTGAAGCCGGCGTATGTCCTCCATGTTCACAATGACACCGCTTCCCCACCGGCCATTCTTTCCAGTATCACGACTCGCTCCGGGCGGCGGGTACGCTTTCCGGATTACCTGGGGGTGCCCCGGTCTCATCGGGGGGTGGTGTGGTGACCGCCACAGGCTATCCCACCCACTTAGCCAGGACATTGCATCACCCACACACTGCAGTCGTATAAACACTGCGACAGAGTTGTGAGTGAATAGGCAGCTAAAAAGTAGGTCAGCGTGTGTGGGTGACGCGAGTGCAGTTCAGCAGCAAGCAAGCGGCCGGCTGCAGTCAGTTTACGCACGCGGAGAAGTAGTGTTGAGTGTACATACATTTGTGCGTGTGCAGGTGTGTTGTGTGTTAGGAATTTCATACTTATACCGCCACACCTTCATAGTACTCCCCTTGGGAAGCTACACTCCAATGCCAGCACCTAGTCCACCCTTCAAAACAATTTTGGAACTGGTTTTGTGGAATGGCCTTCAGTGCTGCCATTGTATTACTCCTGATGTCATCAGTGTCATCAAAATGCCTTCCTTTCAATATTTCCTTTATCTTCAGGAACAGAAAAAAAGTCACTGGGAGCTAGATCTGGTGAATAGGCAGGGTGTTCCAACACAGTTATTTGTTTAGTAGCTAAAAACACTTTTTTGCTTCTGTTCTTCGGTGAGCTTTAGGACCATTTTTGCACACACCTTCCTCCTGTCAAGATCTTCAGTTAAGATTTTCCTAACTGTCTCTCTGTCGATGTTCACTTGCTTTGCTATGCTCCTAACAGTCAGCTGATGATTTTCACGCCAATTTGACAAACTTTTGCAATGTTTTCTTCTGTTCTGGTTGTTGCTGGCCATCCTGATCTCTCTTCATCAGTGACACTTTCTCTTCCCTAAGAAAAACGTTTCACCCACTTGTAAACTGCTGTTTTCTTCAAAGCGTTATCCCTGTAAACTTGCACTAACATCAACTAACAACAAGAAATTTAACGTTCGTTCGTTGCACTGATTCAAGCTCCGACATTCTCGCAGCGGCACACCAAAACACGCAGACAATAATAGATGCCACTCAGAAAGAGACTGCCATAGATCAATAACAACACAGCTTTGAAACACTAATATGTCAGCGTCATCAAACCATACTAATGCTTTTGTCCAGTGCTGCCACGGCAAGCACACGGTGGCGAGTTCGCGAACTTTATTGTCCGTCCACGTATTCCTGTACAGAATTGCATTATGTTGAAAATACTACTCACATAGATGAAAAATTGTAACATACACTAATACTGAAAATATTACAAGTGGGCTAGGAAGGAATACCTGCAGTTGCAGCTTGTACTGTTAAGGAACTCCAGCAGTAGAAGCTTGTACTGTAAAGGAACACCTGCAGTAGAAGCTTGTACTGTTAAGGAACACCAGCAGTAGAAGCTTGTACTGTAAAGGAACACCTGCAGTAGAAGCTTGTACTGTTAAGGAATGCCAGCATTAGAAGATTTTACTTTTTGGAACACCTGCAGTAGAAGCTTGTACTGTCAAGGAACACCTCCAGTAGAAACTTGTACTGTAAAGGAACATCAGCAGTATAAGCTTGTACTTTTATGGAACACCTGCAGAAGTAGAAGCTTGTTCTGTAAAGGAACACCTTCAGTAGAAGCTTATACTGTTAAGGAACAGCTGCAGTAGAAGCTTATTCTGTTAAGGAACACCAGCAGTAGACACTTGTTCTTTGAAGGAACACCTGCAGTAGAAGCTTGCACTGTTAAGGAAAACCAGCAGTAGAAGCTTGTGCTCCAAGAAGATAGCAGAACATGTTAGGGAATTCTGTATTACCATATTTAAACTTTTAATGCCGGAATTAAATCCCTCCGTGCAATGCAGCATGCCGAGATTTTTACTGGGGATTTTTAATTTTAATGTTTACTCTTAGGAAAAAAAAAGCATATCTCATAGACTTTTCCTTGAAATTTAATGAAATAAAATTTTGCACTCTGCTTAAGAATTGGTTAATCCAGGAAAAAATGTTCACCTATTTTTATAATAAATATACGCCTGTGAATCACATGCATAATATGAAATGTGGTGTAAATGGTTCATTACTCACATAATTCTTATTGCTGCAGAAGGTCTGTGGCACCTTGGATCACTGTTTTATCATGACACACAGTATTCACAAAGAGGGTGATTTCCAAATTTACTTCTGTGTGATATTACACGAAACAAGGCACCACGCATAGGCCCATGTCATACCTGGCGCACTTATACACTGTGCCCTTTCTTTGGCCGCGAGAAGAACACAGGCAGTAGCACAGCTGGGTTGGTGATTTCGCTGGCCAGTGTTTGTTATGGCAACTCTTGAGTTGCAAAACATTTTTTTGCGCCTACACTTGGTCTTCCAACCAATCTGGTGTTGGGGCGATCTTGGCTCTTTCCAGCTTCGTCAATCAAATTCCTCACCAGGAGCCTGAAATCTCGGTGGGTATATTTAGCCCCACATGAAGATAACAGTATTCAACTGTTGATTGCTGTTAGATCCAGAAGGTGGAAAAACAATTTTGTGGTCCTCTTGAAGGTACATTGACTCATCGAATAGCTGTTGGCCATACGATCAGTATTGTTGACGTAACCCATGTGCCGGTTGTACCATTCCACAATGTGAGGTTTCACAGGGCAGTTGCTGTCATCACAAAAATTTCCTTTTGCTGGTGGTGGGTCCATGTTAGTCAGCACGTAAACTGCTCGTCTGTCCTTCCGAACTAATACGGTCAAACCTCCCCTAGTCCTCACCCTAACATCGCCCCTTTTCAGTTTCAGTTGTTTTAGTCCAAAGTAAGGGGGCATGTTTTTTCTGTTGGGCCTTACTGTCCCGCATGAATTTATTTTACATCTGTCCAAGTCATCAAAAAGTCCTTGGGATGAAAAGAAATTGTCCATAAATATTCTGTATCCTAAGACTTCAACTCTGCTAGTCAAATGTCTAACAGTTGCGTGTGTTGCAATCATGTCGTCAGTGGCGGAGTGTGAGTCTCTACCCAAGTACACTTATGTCATATGTATACCCTGATTCATCACAGAGTTTGTAAATTTTAATGCCTAAATGTTTTCTTTTCTTTGGAATGTACTGCCTTAAGATAACCCTGCCCTTGAATTTTACAATTACCTTGTCCCTGCCAAATGCTCTGAGGGGTTAATGAATTTAGCTTAAGCCTAATTCAGTTTGTCACAGACAGTCCTTAGTTTCCGTATTCGGAGAAAATGCAGTATGTGTAAAATTCTGTCCCGTGTCATGGTCTTGCCGTAAAACGGATTGTGTAGCTGTCTCAGTCCCGACCAGTGGTCATGTATTGTGTCTTTCAATGCATGTCCCATCTGCAGAGCTAAGGCAACGAAAGTCATCATGTCCAGCAACGTAATGTCAGGCAGTCGGCGGCTAGGTCCGGCTTGTCTAAGTGTTGCTGGTAGTATACGTTGCTCTGTTCAACCAGCAGATGAAAAATTTCTGTGATAAACAACATCAGCACAGACAGTGGCGAGCTGTCTTTGTTGATGTGTGGAGCCTCACTTTTTTTCACACCCTTTGCTGGACTGACAAAAGGATGAATATTTGGTTCCTTCCTTGAGGCAGTCCCCAGGTTGGTAATCTGCCACTTGTTGCAGCCTGTGGTTCGACTTCTGCTGAGGCTTGCTGCTGCTGCTGTTCTTCTTCCTCAAAACATTCTTCAACATGGCTAGTCTCAGCACCTGATTCCAAGTCGGTGTCAGCAACCAGAATTTCAATGATGGCTTTCTCAAGTTTAATTTTCTTCCTGGCCATTGCTAACTACAACAGTCTGCCTTATTCAGTGTCCTCTGTATGACTGGCACAGTTTCAGCAACCTGATGCCAGTGAGTTATGAAGGTCTTCTACTGTCACAGCAAAACAGATCTAAAGCTATGATGTGACTACTGTATAACATTCCAGCTATTCAAGGGTGCCTAAGATGTTTTTAGTAGATTGGTTGCTGTGTGTTGCATGTTACTACCCCACAACCCCTACAGATTACCCCAGCACAACAAGAGGCGCATCTGTGGGCCCTCCTGTAGCTGTAAACATTGATTTTTGTGGATATCTCTGATTTTTGACCATTAGTTTTGTCTGAATTATGTGGGTACAGTATGCCACTGACAACCTTTCTGGTCAACAAAGAGTATTCGCTTCATAGGCCAGTGTTGATATTTTAACCCACAGTGAACTCCAGTGGAGGCTATAAACAAAGCTAGCAGTGTCTAAAAATTATGAGTCAATGTGCAATTACTGTGTCAACATATAAATCATGGTTTGTATAGGGGTTTAGGAAGTGGAGGGGGTCCTGCAGCATAGCAAGCCACTGCATTTTATCAGATAGGAGTGAAAAAATTCCTCCAAATTTCGACACACTGCGACATCTTTATAAGTTGTTCAGCAATTTAAAGACTCATTGCATGACATCTTTAGAAGTCGTTTGGCTTCATAGGGTTAAGATTCTGAATGCTAATGTTGACAGATATCAGTGTGTCATATTTGGGGAAGGAGAGAATTGCATCTGGGGGTTTGAGGGTCCGGGGGGGGGGGACCTTCAGGAAAAAGTTCAAAGTGTAGATGTGACAGTAATATTAAATTGGAACGTAAACAAATGGATGGGAGGGTGTGGAAAGGTTTCTCTGGCTCAGGACATGGATAAGTAGTGGGCTCTTGTGAACACCATATTGAAACTTCTGGTTCTGTAAAATGTGTGAAATTCTTGACTGGCTTCTCAAGAATGACTGTGCTTCATGCAGTCACATTGTTAACTGCTGACTGATATAAAAATGTATTTAGAAACTGTGAGGAACCAATTCCATCAGAAGTCTTCATGAATAGCTGATGAGTACCAAGCCTGTCAGAACCATCCTGATATGGAAGCTGAAGGTTTAGTGTCACACTGAGGCATGATCTGTAACACACTGTTTTTGTAATCCTGATGTGGAGAAAACAGATTGAAGGATATTCAAAATAGTTTTGAATCATCCCATGTTGACAATTTTACACTTATAAACTTTAAATCGATTCCACTACAATAAAGTGCAGGCATGAGAAAAGTAATTTAACATATTTTGATATGGTGTACATTGTGACGCACAGGTGAACAGCCATTCATGATTAACAGGCTGTGTTAATTTACGTTTTGCATGTGTCAGTTTTTCTAGGTTGCCATTTTTATTTATTGGTCTGTTTAATAAATATGCAGTATCACTGCTGCTATAGATGTGTAAGGTACGTGCATGTTTATTCTTTCCGTTTTCTTCCATTGTGCGTGACAGTGTCCATTGGGCTGAATGTGCGTTTGGGTCCGGTCTGCATGGGGTCACCTGGTGACCACTGTGTTAAGACAGAAGGACCTGGTACCAGGAGACAGGTGGGCAGGGAAGGAAGGCTAGGCTATTTTCAAAGTGAATATCATATAAAGAACCAAAATGTTAACATATTTTTATTTTAAAAAATCTTCAAATTTATAGACAGGGAATGATGTGTTCATGTGACAGTAATGGAAGTAGAAACAATTTTTAGTAGTTACATGTAGTATTTTTTTAATTTGCATGGAAAAAATACTGGAAGACAATATGTGAAATTAAACTGCATTGTACAGAAGATTATTTAGTGTTCATTTAAAAGAATGTGCCATATTGACTAAAACAGGATATTACAAAGAGCCATTAAGCTCATATTATGAACTGAATACCAATTCATTCATACTTGGAGACTTGTTTCCATAAGGATCCATTCATGGTGTAAGTTCATCTTGGTAGAAAAATAATTTGTAATATGGCCTCATTGACACAGTTTGACATCTTTAATATCACGATTCACCAGTAGAAGAAAATAAGACTTCTAATGCTGCAGTATACTTGTATACCATTTTAAGTACTAGAAACATTATCACATTCATCTGTTATGGCAAAGCAGCACTAGACATTTAGGAGTCATAAGATGAACGTTTGTCCTTACAGTAGGACAAATTACTCATTCTGCTAACTAATACTTGGTAGTCAGCAGCACTGTAGAAAGTAGTGATAGAGTGGCAATTAGAAATATATAAGGAATGTACATTTATGCACATTTATGTCACTGGCAACAGTAAAATATACTTAGGTCTTCACATAAAGCGCTCTTTATTTTTGTCTGATTTTAGCCAAATTGCATTTTCTTGACAGACTTTTATAGAAATCCTCCACATAAAATTTCACAGTAATCTGTCCAGTGGGAGCTGTGTTGATACATGTGGACAGATGGACAGACACAACAAAGCTGATAGGTGCTTTTCATCACTATGTGAATGTGCCTTAACAGTGCTTGACCATTTCAGTTTCCACACAGATTAGACAGTGTCACTGACCATATTATATGCACCTCTGTCTGTGCACATGAGCTGTGCATTCCTCTGCACATGCAGTTCCTGTCACACTTCGCACTTGTGTGTAACTCTGCACCATAAATGTTAATCTGATACTGCAGATCGTTTGTTTGCCCCATATCCTAGCAGCAGTGCTGCAGTTCAGCATGATGGAACTGCTCATCAGTAGCAGCACTGTTGCTGTAACTTGTAACACAGCAAATGTGCAATAATAACTGCACTGTATTTAATGTTATTTTTTGAAGGGCTGCAAGCAGGTTTGCTTGTGACACAGTTTAAAGAAAACAAGGACCTGGAGTACATTCAGGGTATCATCTTTCATCACTGGATACTAATACTAGATGTATAGGATGGCTGGGAAGTCACTGCACCTGTCCATAGTTATAATGTAATATTGTTATGTGCATGGTAAGTTAGATTGGGTACAATGAATTCTCAACCACTCGGTATACAAGTAACACACTTCAAAGGCCTGTCATGCTTATAAAGTGATGTTTAAAACAGAATATTTTTGTCATGTCATTGACATCAGATGTTTTGGTTTGAGTTTGAAGAATTTTGTGAAGCTGTAGTTCAGTAATACAGGGAAATATAAAATTCATCTACAGACTTCATCTATATAACTCACATTCTGAAATGATGGTCTACTCAATTTATGAAGAGCAGAGTCTTGTGGGATGTGATTCTGTGTTAATGGACGATAAGTTCCTGACATTTTATGTCTTAGTCTTCCTGGGTTAAACAGCCCATGACTGGGGTGTTTGACCCTGAAGACAGAGATGCTATGATCCCTCCAAAAGTTGGGCACTACTCACCCACTGACACAGCATCACATTACAGAAACACTGCTGAAAACCTCAGATCTCTTGCTTCCTTCAGAGCTATTGTAAATTCAACACAACTGTCTGTGCAGTCTCTAGATAGTGCCTGTGTTAATTTACTTAACAGTGCAATCAACAGATGATGTAAGATGGTGGAATGATTAGAGAGTGTAAATTGGGAAAGGACATGGAAGGAAGAAACTGTGGCTTGAATTGAGGTACTGTGAGACATCACAGGGAACACTGGTCTGGAGCAGGCTGCAATCGTGGTGGTCCAAAGTATGAAGCAGGATCATGGCATTGGGAGTAACAGTATTGTATCTGGAAGACAAACACAGAGACTTGACTTTTCATGCTAAGATATTCAGCAAAGAATTGTAGTTGATTCTCACAGTTACTTATAAATTCAGTCTGTATTGGGTGCTGAAATATGGCAGAGAGACCATACTGCTCTGCATAGTATGATGGTCAGCAGCCTAGTTTCTGTTTACAGCATGCAAAGTGGTATGGTTTAGAATGTTCAGGTCCTCTGGGATGACATGTTGTGTCAAGGGATGAGCAGTTAACAGTATTCTGAAGGCACTATGACTCTTTGAAACATTGCAAATTACTTGTCAGACACAGTGTCACATCTCAAAATACTTGAGTCTTCGGCAGAACTGCTGTAGTAACCTCACATCTGGCTTGGCTGGAGACAGACAACACGTCCTCTGCCAATGGCACAGATTAATATCAGTATCAGTTATAAAATACCGTCACGTTGAGTTAAACACAACTGTCATGACAGACAGAAAGTTAAAATGAACTCAGAAGATGGCTGTATTCATTGAAGACATTTCCTCACCCCATTCCACTGTATTGACTGGTTCTGATGGTTGGCAACAGCAGCAAGCTTGATGTAACAGTGGTGTAACCTGTCGCTGACTCAGAATACAGATGTACAGAAAAGCTAGTGCCAACAAAGCATTCATTACTATATGGCAGTACATCAGCACTGGATAGGGCAGCCAGGACAGCAGCAGGAACAGCCAGTCAATGGCCATCACCAGGAACAGCTTCACAAACAGTTCAAAGCTGTGAACATAGAAATTAAAAATACAACACAACTGTCCTATGTGTAAAAACAATTGATGAAATTTAAACCCTGCAGTGATGCTGTGTTTCAGATTTAAATTACCCTGAAATGAACTCACTGTATTGTGCCCAGAGGCTGGTGATGTGTGGAGTTTAAGACTGTACAGTGCATACACATTGACACTGAAGAGTTAGTCTGGAATAATTTTGTAAAACCTTTAGTTCTGAATTAAATGTTATCCAATGTAATGTGTGTTGCAAATGTGGTTGGATGCAGTTATCTAAGTTTACTTTACTCCCATGTGGTTTTAACAGGACATGCTCATGGGGGAGGGTGGGAACTGTTAACCATATGGCTTAGCACTATGAAACTATTGCATAGTCACAGTGACTGGACAAACAATAATGCTGTGGACTTCTCAAGTTTGGTTTTGCGCATGTAGCCCTGTCACTCATAGGTGACCCTTGCTATAATATTCTTGTAATTCTTAACAAGCACAACATCCTGCATTAAATTCTGATGGAAATTTGAGAAATAAATGAACATTTTTGACCGTGAATACTTATGTGGCAGACAGTGACACCAACCTCAACAGAAGTTACAGCCTTCAGGAAACTAAAACATAAAGAAGCTGTGAATGATCTACTTGAAAGTGCAAGTGAAACAGTGATTATTCATTCTTTGTACTACACACAAGTGCACCACACTGCAGTCATAGTGAAGCCAAAAATATATCTTGCAGGATCTGGGGTACTCACACTGCTGTTGCTGAGGGTTCATGTCTTCTGGCACGCAATGCTGTTTTGCCAGGTGAGTGGTTCTCGACATTTTGAACAATCACGGTGGCTTCAAAACATTAGGAACCACTCACTCCAAGCACAACTGAATCCTCAGTATCTCACAGTACCTCTAATATGCCAAATGAGCTGGCTGTACCCAGATCATCACTGCATATATAAAAATGTAAGTCTTCGTGTAGAAAATAATCCAACAAAGCTTGAGGTGGAGGATCAGTTTTTAAAAGCAGATTTGAACCTATTTTTATGTGAATGTTGTCAACAGAACAAGCATATCGATTCCTGTAATTCTTTGTTGGAACCACTGCTGATAGAGATTAAAAGTGTCAGTAAAATATGGACTGCCTTCTGTTGTATAGCTTGACACATGATGGTCATCTGTTTTTGACTGGGTGGTACTGTAACCAAATGCAGGATGTTGCTCAGACTAGCATCATTACCTGTACTTCATTTTATGATGGATTCTTCCATATGTAGACATCTGACTGATAATGTGCCCCGTTGTTAGATAAAAGAATATGTCTACCAGGACTGTGAAGGCCACAGGAGTGAAGAAAACTGCCTTACCAAGCCAACCTGTCAAGGAAACACATCCTCATAGTTGGAAATTCTGTTCAATCTGGCAGCTGCTGAATTTCACATAATGATAGTACACAGCCTGTTTCACATTTTGCTGATAGGTGATCATCATGCTGTTGGAACCAATGCACAGCATATTTCTAGCCCTCAGTTTATAATGCACACAGCATGAGTCAAATAAGAGGGGCAGAGATGACAGCTAAGTCTGTTTTCTGCAAACCATTTCAGGAATGTATTTTATCAACAGCGTGATTTATACAGGAGCCAGGATAGCTCAGTCAGTATAGTCATTACATTTCTGGCTGGACAAGCTGGGGTTTGATTTCTGGCAGGCATAGGAAATATGTCTCTTTTCCAAAATATCTGTACTAGCTGCAGGGCCCACCAAGCCTCCTGTTCAGTGGGTACTGGAAGTTATTTGCCAAGGGGTTAAAGAGGCCAAAGTATGGAACTACCTCTTCTCCCCCTGTTTACCATCATGGTGTGCATAGGGACAAATTTACATTTTACAGAACTACTGATTATACCAGAAATATCATGAACTGACCTATGCTAGTCTGTGTTGAAGGTGGTGAGCTTTTGGAACTGTTCTCCAGCGTGAAATGTGCAAATATGGCGATACTGGCCATCATAAATGTTGCACCCAAAGCATAACAAGAGTAGTAGCAATATTTTCGACCATCAGTCACTCGCAGAAAGACATTCCTAGATCTGTGAAAACAGTTTCAAATTCTTCCATTAAATATATGCAGCATATCCATCAAATAGGGAAGAGGCTGAAAATTTACTGCAATGCACGTCAGTTACAGCTGAACCAAACAGAATTAGGATGAGATTGAAGTTATGAATTTTGAACGCACAAAACTTTTAAAATATATACTGAAATAAATGGCTTGCTCTGGCTGAGAACAGACATACCTGAAAGTTTTCCAGATGTAGTAACCCAAACTATTGAGCCAAAAGAAAGCGGCCATTAGGCTGACATACATCACAATGTCTAGAAAAATAACCCAAAATCATGTAAAACAAATATAACTGAAGATGATAGGCAACTTAAAAATGGCAACTGCATAATGTTATATATCTTACACAACTAATGAAAACATAAATACTGTAGTAATGAAGCAAGTTAGCATAAAAAAGGGATTGAGTTCCAAATTTATTGTCAATAGCAAATAAGGAAATCGATAAATACTGCTGTATCATGTTATGTAGAAAACACGTAACTGTGACATCAAAACATAAAATATTGTTGCTGGCTTAAAGAACGCACCTGCTGCCAGGAAACTAACGTGGCTGGTGAATTCAGTGAAGATGCGGACTAGATCGGCAGCGTGACTGGTTATGAGGCACAGAGAAATTGAGGTTAGAATGTTGCCAACAAGATCTCGCAGTTGAGGCATAACAAAATAGACAACAGCTATTATGAGGTAACAGATGATGGCTAAACCACGGCATATGGGATTCAAAATGCGTTGCATAAGGTGGTTTGTGAGGTCTGTTTTGCCAGCACCAATGTCAGGAACACAGACAATAGCTATTTGTGCTTCCCGCTGCCCATGTGTCAGTATCACCTGTAGAGAAAAATACAAAATTATGTGGTTTGTCTTCTGGCTTTTGCATTGTTTAGTCGCCAAACATTCAGATGTTTTGAAGTAGTGTACTGCCTTCACTTTGGGGGTGACTGATTCTTCTCTGTATCATTGTAGTGTCCACTTAATTCAGTCACCCTGAAGATGGAGGCAGTATGTTTCTCTGAAATATAGGAACATTGAGCCACTACATGATGCCGAAACCCGAAAGAAGACTGTCATTTGAAAAAATGAAAAAGTTTTAATGAAATTGTGGCTGTATCCTATGTTCTATGGATTATAGAATCAAGGTACTTGGATTGAGTTGTCTATTTTGAAATGCATTATTCAATAACATTTTGAGCTGCTAAGAGTATATACCACAACAGTTACAGATTAGTGTAAGAGTGAAGAGCATTGGTGATGGGAAACCAACATATTTGGAGAAAAGCTTGCCCCAGTGTCACTGGACTGTGATTATTCAGCCTGGGTCTCTGTGGCCAGAGAGGGGCTACTAACTGCATAAGCCATGGCATTGCCAGATTTATTTCCTTCTATGGGAACTTAGAGAGTAGGTTCATGTACTTCACTTTCCACGTCAGCACTTTAACTGTTTCATCACCACCACTACCATCATCATCATCATTATCATGAATGTTGTAGGTTTAGGCCTCTAAGCCCTGTCCCGTGAAACTTACTAGCTTTCAGATGTCTGATTAAGGAGTTCATATTTCCTTGATAATTGGTTTCTCTCTAGCTACATGTTTCAGCATACATTGCCAACATCAAGTTAGGAAAGTCACTTTTATAACAAGATAAAAAAGGAGCACTGCCAGTAGTCTTGTTAGAACTGCTGCATGTATTTCTAAAATCCTTACAATACTTAAACAATTACAGATAAAGTTATGGTTATGAGCCCTACTGTGTCTTAGTTTATCTTGTTACATGAAAGATTTAATTACCATTATTTTTATTTTTGTGCAAAACTGTCCTCACATCTAATATTGCAGTGTAGAGCTGATGTTCTAGTAAACCTGTTTGTAAATTTTGAGAGTCTGGAATTACTCTGTTAGCAGTCATGTATACGTTTTATGTGACAGTTCGATTATGTGATGCACACTGAATGTCACTAAGATTGAGCCTCTTTTTGCTGTCTGTATAATTTGTTTGTAAAGTTTTGAGGGTGGTTAATGTTTACTTAATTTCCACCTTGCAGTGCCATTCCAATTTGTTGTTCATTCCCCGATATTTTAACTTTAGTATTTTGTGGGATTTAATAGCAATGTCTGTGTCCACTCTGTTCAGAATTTTGAGTGATGCAACATAAACGTATGTACGAAACACTGTAAACTCAGAACAATGAGGTCCAGACAGTATGACCCATACCAATCATTTGACATACCTTATCAAGGCAGTAACTTCCTTGTTGATAGTCGTGATGCCACTGAATATCACCTTCCTCATTCTGGTGTTCTTGAAGCAGATCATTTTCCTGAATTACTTCAACACCATCAGGATGTGTGACATAGTGTCGTAGTACCCCATTTGGAAGTAATACTAGACGATCATGTGAGTCTGAATAATAATAGATTGACCATAGCTGCCTTGGACATTGTGGTATTCCAATAACCAATGTAAAGCCCGGAAGCTGCACATTACTTTGTCCATCTTCACCCGTAAACATTGGTGACCACAATCCAGTGTCAGTCTTATTGCCATGCACACAGTGAGAATCAACCATCAACTCATGTTGCTCACAACACTTCTGCACTCTCACCAAATAATTTCTTTCTCCCTTCTTTGGTAGATCTTGAATAATAAGATGCATAACACAGTAGTAAAGCTCAGTTTTCTGTAATTATTAAATTCTCATATATGTAATATACAGAAATAGCAATCACACCAGTAGAGAATCGAGTAAATGCTGTAACAGACAGTCTCAAGACTATGAAATTGTTTTGGAATAATGTCTGTGTGTGCTGCCTGCTAATGCCAGAGGAGTTCACTGGCTTTTCTTTGTGTTTGATATTCGTGTTTTTTCCCTGTATAGTGGCTGATGAATGTGAACTTTAAAACTTAAAAACAGCACCTAGTAAGAAATTGGATTTTTTTAAAAATAAGTAGTTTTGATTAGATTTCAGTTATTCACAGGCAGTAGGAGCATGCATAGGTTATGTGCTTCAAACATAATTATGGTAACTGTAAGGTCTTGGCATGCACAAAGGTTATGAGAAATTCTGAGTATTGTATATAGCACAGTTCATTTTGCTAACATAAGCAGTTCGTTACTGCAAATGTGTGTTTTTTTTTTAATATTAATGCATTGTGTCTGCTTTGATGGTTGACAACACAACCCCACTCATACATGGTGCCAGCCCCTCCCCCATAGTGCAGTCAGTAATTATTTTTATCTGAAGATGTTCTGTAAAGTGGTTTGAAATATTACAGGAAATGCAGTTAACATAGTTATCTCATTTCTGTACGGGACTCCAGAGAGTGGCCTCTAAAATGACTTTCGTCATACACCAGTCTGACGCTTTATCAGAGCTTGTGAATAGAATGCATCTTGGCCCCAACTTGACCTGATGCCAAGAAATGACATATGAAGTTGATTTATCTCACGTGGAGACTTATTTCTTCTTGAACGAAAAGCCCCCACCTTACCCGAGAAATGTTTACCTTTACCTGCGAGTTCGGTTGTTGTATGTCAACAAATTATTTTAAGTTTAACCCCGCAGCACTCTGAATTGGTTTCTAGTGCGGATTGAGGTTAAAGATGGGAGTGAAATTACAATAAAATGTACGAGACTCGACAGACAAATTCAGTCATAACAATTTCATATATCACACAGAAAAGTTTACCTTTGATTCCCATGACTGCAGGAAAAGCAGTGAACAGGCAGGTCAAGAGACATATCCCGAACAGTAGCAATTTAATATTGCTTCGGAACATTGCGCCCATTTTTACAGCCTTTGTTGTCACAAATAAAATAACTGAAGTTCATACATATCACATCTTTGTTTACGACGTTGGTATTTCACAGATACCGATCTTGAATTTGTCCCCATACACTACCCCTTCATACTTCCCGACGCACCATGCCAGTAGCACCGTAATCCGTGGTTGTTTGCCTCTGTGACGCATTGTTTCAAAGAACTATGTGGAGCGTGAAACAGAATCGAGTTGCGCGCAGTATGATTAACGTCAGTGGCGTACCCAGGAATTTTGTTCGGGGGAGGCGGTTTAACAAATTCAGTTGAGGACAGAGAGAACGGGGATGTGGGGGCCGTAGCCCCCTAGTCAGGGGTTCTGGAGGCAGCTGTAATTTGGTACAAGAAATTTCATTTCGTATAGTAAAATTTTCTTAATTTTTGATACTTTAGACCATTTATGATGACAACCAATTTATTTGTCATTGTTAATGTAAAACAATTGTGAATCTAGGTAGTTTTAGAATTTTACTGCCTTTTTCCCGAACATCTTGGGGTGTTGGCGTCCTAAATTCAGCCACTTTTAAACTAATTAGGATGTTGGAATAGGAACACTAAACATTTTCCGCACAATTTGCAATCCGGTTCGACTTTGTCAAACTTTCGGGATGTCGGGGTGGGTTTGAACTCCATAAACCAGATACGCCACTGCAAGACAATTTGTATTAAAAGAAACCTTTATTTAATAAATTACAGCCATATGAGAACACAGTGAACTACAAAAGGAAATCGAGACGCCGGTTCTTCTTGCTCATGCGATCGTGGACTCCAGCGATATCTTTGGAATTTCGGGGGGGGGGGGGTTTGAACCCCCCCCTCGGTACGCCACTGTTTAACGTCTGTCATCTATCGAACATAGTACAAAACATGATTCCTGGTTCAGATGCAGATGTATGACGAGCTGCCCTTGTATTTGATGTAAAAGCAAAACTTTCATTGAGAGAGTGGAGATTTTATCTCGTCCATGGGAATATTTACTTTCATTACTGAACTTCGTTGTCAAGAACTAAGAAATATTTCAAACATTGAGTTGTACACTGTACTAATGGAAGAAATGAGTACCAAATTGAATGTTTAATTTTTTCTCAAAAAAGTGCTACTGTGCTGCCATCAAAGTCTCTTACCTGTGCCGGAAATCGAACCTGTTTTCATCGGTCGTCAATCCCATAGCCTAGTCACTGTACCAACTGAACTATCCTGGCTTCTACAGAAATTAATGACAACAACAGTACACTGAGCGAATTAAAATACTGGTGTCCCTTCTGTAATGTCCCTGCGTGGTAGGTGTCGTAGGATGGGCTGGTTTACTCAGGATTTCTGTGTGATAAAGCTGTAATGCTCAGGGACATGATAAAATGGACACCTGAACAGAAACTTGCCATTATAAGTGTGGCTCGTAAGGTGTACTGAAGGCTAAAACTGTAACAAAGATAAGTTACATCAGCATATTCAGAAAGTTAAAATACACCAAAACAAGGCAGGAGAAGGGAAAATATGTCTTTGTTTTCATTTCTCTTAAGTATGCCAATTATGGCAGTGATCTAGATCACTGTTATCAGCAGTGGTTTGTCACTGCTGTGTGACAGTCACCAGTTCCAATGATCACTACATCACTTCAACACCTGACAGTACAGTCACTGCAGTCTTGGATGTGAAAGAAATAGTAGTGTTGAATTTCAGTGTAGTAAGCATAAATGAGAGTAATTTTCTCACTTGGTGATTACTATATGCAAAGTGCTCGTAGCAGTTCTTCAATAGTGTCATGTCTTCTGGCATGTTATATTTTATTGATGGGTGAATAGTTCCTGTTGTTTCAAAGGAATGTAGCACTTTGGGCTTGTCACAAGAACAACAGTGATGAGATAATGGGATAGTTATGATGTGAACTGGGTGTAGGCTGTGTAGCCTTCTGGTTGTAGACAGTGAGTAATTAAATATAGTACTTTAAGTTATTCCTTGCTGGTGTGAGGGTTGATAAGGTGGTAGATTACAAATCACACATTTGCTAGTGAGATAATTCACATATATGTATTTTTGGGTAAACATGTGTGATTCTCAACAAATTGTGGGTGCAGTACAAGTCAGATGATTGTACGTTAGCTGAGGAAAAATCAGACAGCACCAAAGAACTTGGTAGTACAAGGCTTATTCAGAAAGTAAGTACCGTTTCGCTGTAAAAAAAAATCAAGCAAGGTTCGTATAAAATTTTATTGTTATCAGATTCTACATTCTTCAAACTATTTTTCCACATATTTGCCGCCATTATTGAGGCACTTATCGTAGTGGGGCACAAGTTTTTGTATACCCTCCTCATAGAATGCAGCCACCTGCAATGTTAGCCACTTCTGCACTGCATCTTTCAGGTCATTGTCGTCAAATTGATTGCTGCCCAGAAACTTCTTAAGGTGTAGGAAGAGGTGAAAATCACTTGGCGCCAAATCAGGGCTGTACGGAGGGTGGTCTATTTGTTCTCACCTAAATGAGGTGATGAGATCTTGAGTCTGAGCAGCAGAGTGTGGCCGACCGTTATCGTGAAGCAAAAGAATGGTGGCACTCAGCATTCCGTGCCTTTTGTTTTGAATTGCACGCCTCAGCTTCTTCAGCGTTTCACAATAAACAACAGAGTTTATTGCTGTGCCTTGGGGCAAAAATTCTACCAAGAGAACAGCTTGTCTGTTCCAGGATACAGTGCACATGATCTTCCTTGTTGAAATCGTCTGCTTGAGCTTTTTCCTTTTCGGTGAGCCAGTATGCTTCCAGTGCAAGGACTGCCGTTTTGATTCAGGTGTGATATGGGACACCCGTGTCTCATCTCCTGTCACAGTATGGCTCAATATGCCGTCTCCTTCCTTGTGATAGCACATCAGAAATGTCAAAGCCCATGCAACACGCTGTTTTTTGTGCTCCTCTGTGAGTATCTTGGGCACCCATTGTGCACACACTTTCCAATAACCCAAATGACTACTGAAAATGTCATAGAGTAGAGTCCTTGAAATCTGAGGAAAGTGCAGGGACAGATCAGAAATTGTGAAACGTCTGTTGTCATGCACACTTTCGTTGACCTTACGCACCAAATCATCATTCACCAAAGATGGACGCCCAATTCGCACCTCATCGTGCACGTTCTCTCATCCTTCATTGAACATCCCAACCCATTTCCTAATCATGCCATCACTCATCGCATTGTCACCATACACTTGACAGATCTGGTGATGAATCTCACTTGGTAGCACATTCCTAGCGTTCAAAAAACGAATTACAAACCGTTTTTCACAGTTGGCGGCCCCTTCAATTGTATTAAACATGTTTAACGCACAGGAACAAACATAAACATAACACGAATTTCACAAAATGGTGTCTGTGGCTTCTCAGTTGATAGAGGAAGTCACTGCACATGCGCAAAGGGACAGTCGCGAGGATGCGCGAGAGATATGCACAGACGGTACTTACTTTCTGAGTAACCTACATAAAATGACAGACAAATTCATTTTGCAGTCTTTTGGGCATTTTTTATTGTACAGTAAAGTTTCCATAAAATTTCTGAATGAACAGCTTACTGGACACATTTGTATTGTAAGCTAGTATAAATTTTGATGTAAAAATGAATACATAAAATAAGTGTACAGGCTGGCATGAGAGTCACTTTGACTCTACAGACAACCATCGACACATTGTTTAAACCTTTCTGGATTGCTTACTGTCTCAAAAGCTACAAATTGTCATCAGTTTTATTGAGAGTGTCAATGTTGAAAACCTTTCTGTTGTTCAGTGTGAATGCCAAGTGATTTTTGTGCCAATCCATATGTGATAGTGTCAAAGTAGAATAGAAAATTAGCCTGAAATGTGACTACTTAAAGAATTGTTCACAGTTTCATTTCTTACTGTTGTTTCCTAACTTTTGAACTCTGATGCACCCACAGAGGGTATTTCTTATTGCCGGCTTGAGCACTGCGGAGGAAGCACCATCATCATTGCTGTGCAGAATGATGTCATGTGCTGTCAGGTGAGCCATCTGGCAATAAAAAATACTCTATCAGAATGAAGTGCATAATTCTGAAGTGTGTGTGTGTGTGTGTGTGTGTGTGTGTGTGTGTGTGTGTTCATGTTGCTGAAGCTGCAGGAATAAAAACTTGTGTAAATGTAATCTTGATTTCAGGCTTTCGCCATGTACTGAATGTTGTATGCTTTCTTTTGGGTGAATCCCCAGCATCTGAAATTTATATGCCGACGTTTCGGAACACTGTGCCTGTTCCATCTTCATAGGCAGGTAGGTGCGTGTAGAATGAACTAGTCTGAGGGCAATGTTGGGGTATTATAATACCCCAACATTGCCCTCAGACTAGTTCATTCTACACGCACAAACCTGTCTATGAAGATGGAACAGAGTGTTCCGAAACGTCGGCATATAAATTTCAGATGCCGGGGAATTATCCAAAAAAAAAGCACACAACATTCAGTACACGGCGAAAGTTTGAAATCAAGATCACCAAATGACATTTATTCCAACTTTATGTATTAAGCTCTTTTTAAATAATCCACAAACATATTTAAGGGTAGCTCGCTTTTCTCAACAGTTACTTTCTACATGCGACATGATCCATATATATATTTTTTTTTTATTAGCGCGATAGCCCCCCAGTGGGTCTTGGCCTCCTCCTCATTCACGGGAATTTTTGTGGTTTCTAGATCACACACGACACACCACAGTCGGGAGGACTCCTCTGGGCGAGTGATCAATCCGTCGCAGAGACCTCTATCTGACAACAGACAACACTTAAAACAGAAAAACGTCCATGGCCCCGGTGGGATTCGAACCCACGATTTCAGCAGGAGATCGACTGTAAACCTATGTCTTAGACGGCGCGGCCACTGGGACCGGCATATATATATACAGGGTGTCACAGGAGGAACGGACCAAATTTCGGGAGGGTGTTCCTTATGTTAAACTATACCGATATAACCCAAAACACCTATATCCAA
>JGI20166J26741_11722250_pt1 | contig 21692 bp, 23 predicted proteins | sample TergutCu122P5_FD_26741 | JGI IMG/M metagenome (IMG submission 26741)
TCGTCCATTTCCATTTCGTCGGTTTCCACCAACACAGCATTGTCAGCGCCCATGGCCAAAGCCTGGCGCAGAGCATCCTGAGCCTTTGCACCGCCGGCGGAAATAACGGTGACTTCCCCGTCCCCGGCTTCCTTAATACGCAGTGCTTCTTCAACGGCAAATTCATCATAAGGGTTCATAATCATGGTTACCCCTTTGCTGTCAATTTTGCCGCCGTCAAAAGCGATTTTGGCTTCAGTATCAAAAGTTTGTTTCATGCAGACCAGAATCTTCATACTTATCCCCCTTTGCTGTTAAGTAAGTAATGTATTTCCTTCTTCGACAGGAACAATCAATAGTCCTTTACTTTTTTTCAGAAATATTTTCTGCAAAATGACCGCCAGAATGATGAAAAAGCAGGATCGGAGACCTATTTTATCGAAATTTAAGCCAGAGAATCCGCTTGTGAATCCACTTGTCCGCTGGAGGCGAGCTCTTTGTCCAAAGAAGCCGTGAACATTAAAGGCACCAAACAAGGCTTGGTCATCTTGTTTGACGCCGACCAAAGATTTGAGGATCTCCGGACCGGCTTAAGATATAAAATGGAATCTTCCAAGGGTTTTTTTGCCGGGGCCAGGTTTGCCCTGCACGGAGCAAGTAAACTGGCGCCGGTGCAAATTAACGAATTGGAATCCATTTGCGCCGAATACGGATTAATCCCTGACCAGGACGTCCAGTGGCCCCCCGACAGGCCGAAACAACGCCGCAAAACCGCAGCGTCGGCAAAGCGCTCCCAGCCCGGGGAACCGGCGCTATTGGTGAAACGCTCCCTGCGTTCGGGGCAATCAGTCACCTACCCGGGACATATCACCGTGCTTGGCAATATCCATTCCGGCGCCGAAGTAGTGGCCGGAGGAAACATTCTGGTGCTGGGCAACTGCTCCGGGTTTATCCAAGCGGGAGCAGGCGGCGACACAAGCACTTGCATCATTGCGCTGGCTATCTTCAGCGCCCAATTGCGCATTGCCGATCAATCGGTGGTCGTAGCTGACGAACGGCCCACCGGCAATCCGTTAATCGCGCGCATTAAACAAAACCAAATCGTCATAACCACCTATGCGCTGTAAAAAAGATCCTCATGATTGACTAGCAGGCAACTTTTGGGGCGACAGATTCTAAGAATAATTACTGATCACCCGGTAAGCAGTCAAGAGACCCACTATGGTTTTAGCGTCATTAATTTCTCCCCGCTCCGCCATAGCCAGCGCTTCCTCCAACGGCACGCCAATTACTTCTATACACTCATCCTGATCCAGTTTTTGCTGCGCCGGAATCAGCTCTTCCGCTAAGTAAAGATGAATTTTTTCCGTACAAAAACCCGGCGAGGCATAAAAACTGGCCAACCAACGCATGGTTCCGGGCCGGTACCCGGTCTCCTCTTCCAATTCACGTCTGGCGCAGTCCTCCGGACTCTCGCCCGGCTCCATTTTGCCGGCCGGAATCTCTAACAGCATGCCGCCGACGGCGTGGCGATACTGTTCAATCAGCAATACCTTGCTGTCCCCGGTCAAGGCCACCACCGCTGTGGCGTCAACAGACTCCACCACCTCCATGGCGGCGTTGTTGCCGTTGGACAAGTGCACCTGATCCCGGCGCACCTGGATGATCCGGCCCTGATAAACAGTTTCCGAAGCAATGGTTTTATTTTCAGGCATGCTTTAATATTCCCCCATAATTTATAATCCTATTTATAGTCCAATCAATCTTTTCATTTCCCAAATAACCATGCCGGGCAGCAAGGCGTAATCCTCGGTATGCAGGTGGGCCGGCGCCGAAGCGTCGAACAGGATATTGCCGTTAGGCGGAAATTCCTCGTCGCCTTCCCACAAGACAAAAGTAATCGGAATCTTGGGCAGTACCGGCACCGTGACCCCCACATCCCCAAGCTCGACTTCCCAGCCGCCCAGCTTCTTGGCGGCCTCCGCCAGCGCTTCGGGATGAGGGCCGAATATTGATACCAGCGGCCTGATGGCCCGGTTGGTAAACGGCCCTATGTATATGGAACCGCTGGGCAATTCCTGAAAGGCAATTTTAACCTCCTCCACTGACCGGGGGCTGCATTTGGTCAGATAGTGGAGTAAGACAATTTCGTCCGCCAGGGGCGCCTGGCCTCCGTCCGCCACCCGTTCGGCACGGCCGGAAGGATAATATACCCTATATTCCCGCCCTAAAAACGGCACCGTGAAATACCCTCCCTCCCGGTCAAACAGCACCCGGGCATTGGACGCCGCCGCTCCCGGCTCCACCAAAGCAAATTCCTGACCGGCCTTTTCCCGGGCCGGTTTTAAGTTTATCTGCGCCGCCACATCAACAACCTCCCCGCGTATGGCTTATCATCTGATTTGCAATCCGGTGATTGTAATCCGGCTTACCATCTATATATTATACAATTCCCCAACGGCACCTGCTTACACAAACATTTCTGTAATTACTATACACTGTTTGTTGATCCTCAAACCCCGGGCGGCACGCAAAACTATTAACCGTGCGCTCATGCTCTCCGAGAAATCGCTTACGGTTAATAGTTTTGCCTGCCGCTCGATGCTGAGCAGTAACTTGCGAACAGTAACACATTTCTTCGTCCCGGCGCCGGCATTTTGTTGCCGGAAGCAAAAGGATTTTTTTTAAACAACCAGAATACATTATTCAAGCATATATCGTGCTGTTTGACATATATGGGTAATAACCGGTGCGGGAGGTATGGACAGATGCGTATTGGAATTCCAGGCGCTTTGTTTTATTATGTCTATTACCCCATGTGGAAAGTTTTTTTTGAGCAGCTGGACGTTGAAGTCGTTACCTCGGGTAAAACGACCAAAGCGCTGATCGATAAAGGGGTGCGCGAAGCTCTGGCGGACGCCTGTGTGCCAGTCAAGCTGTTTTTCGGTCATGCCATGGCCTTAAAAGATAAAGTGGACCAGCTTTTTATCCCGCGGATTGTCTGCCTCAACAGCAAGACGGTCTATTGTCCCAAGTTTTTAGCCCTGCCGGACATGATTAGGCACGGTTTAACGGATATGCCGCCGCTGATCGACGTGCGCATCGATACCAGAGATAAAAGATTTGCCGTCTTCAAAGCATTCATGGCCGTGGGCAAAACCCTTAAAAAGTCCACCCCGGCAGTACTGGAGGCCTACGCCAAAGCCAGGATAACGCAAATGAAATTTTACCAATTGCTGCGGCACGGTTTTCAGCCTGCCGAGGCTATCGACATGGTGTTCAGCCGCATCGCCGCCAAGCCGGTGTTAACCGGCGAGCAAATGACTTTCGCGCTGGTCGGCTACCCCTATATTATCAACGACCAGTATATCAGCGTGGATGTGGTGAATAGATTACGCCGTTTTGGCATTAACGTCCTGACGCCGGATAACCTTTCTCCCCTGGCCATCGCCACGCGGCGTTACGCTTCCGGCAAGCGGCTCTTTTGGACTTTCAGCGACAAGGTGCTGCGGTCCACCCGTTATTTTACGGAACACAAAAATATTGACGGCATCATTCATCTTTCGGCTTTCGGCTGCGGACCTGATTCCATCGTGGATAAATTCATCCGGATGGACGACAATCCCCGCAACGTGCCTTTTATGAGTCTGATCATTGACGAACACAGCGGCGAAGCGGGCATCGGCACGAGACTGGAAGCATTTGTGGATATGGTCAAAAGAAAAAAGCGAGGCGAATAACTATGCGCAAGGTTTCCTTTCCGCACATGGGAGAATCATACCGCGCTTTTCAGATGGTTTTAACGGATCTGGGCAACGAGGTGGTGGTTCCTCCCCGGCCCAGCCGCCGGACCCTTAACCTGGGGGTCCAACATTCGCCTGAATTTGCCTGTTTCCCCTTGAAAATAGTCATGGGCACCTACCTGGAAGTGCTTGACATGGGCGCCGAGCTGCTGGTTACCTCCGGCGGGGTCGGACCCTGCCGGGCCGGTCTGTACGCGGAATTACACAAAAAGACCCTGCGCGATCTGGGTTATCCGGTGGATATCATCGTCTTCGAACCACCCAGACTGCACCCGTTTAACTTTATCAGCAACGTTAAAAGGCTCAACCAGGCCCGGTTATCCATCAAAGCGATTGTTGAGTGCGTCAAAAGAGGCTGGCGCAAAGTGCAGGCCTTGGACAATGTAGAAAAAATGAGCCATCTAATCAGGCCCGAGGAAATCCAGAAGGGCGCCACCACCAAGGTTTATAAAAAAGTCCTGCCCTGGATTGACGGCGCCTACACCATCGACGAGATCGTGGCAGCCGAAGCCGCCGCCCTGGAGGAAATGAAAAAGATCCCCCGGGACCCGGAAAGACTAATCCTGGATTTGGGGATCATCGGCGAAATATATGTGCTCCTTGAGCCGGCCAGTAATTTGGAAATTGAGGAAGTCCTCGGCAACCTGGGCGTCAGAGTGGAACGCTCCATGTTCCTGACCGGCTGGACCAGAGATAATACCTGGAAAGAAACCACCGAGGGCATGACCGTAAAAGACGCCGCCCAGCCTTACCTGCCGGAATTAATCGGCGGCCACGGCCGGGATTCCATCGGCAATACCATCATTTACGCCAAACGCGGCTTTGACGGGGTCATTCAGCTGGCGCCCTTCACCTGCATTCCGGAGATTGTGGCCCGCACCATCCTGACCAGGGTCAGCCACGATTATAATATCCCGGTGCTGACCTTCTTCCTGGATGAGCAAACCGGTAAAGCAGGCATGGTCACCAGGCTGGAAGCATTTGTTGATCTGATGCGCATGAAAAAGATCCAGGCCGCGAATGAGAAACCGGCTTAGTCAGACACCACCAAGGATGTGAATTAAGCTTGAAAGCCTATTTGGGCATTGACGTCGGATCAGTCAGCACCAATATAGCCGTGCGGGACGAGGCCGGGGAAATTATTGCCGGCCTCTACTTGCGGACCCAAGGCCGGCCGGTGGAAACGATCCAGGCCGGACTGAGGGAACTCCAACAGATCCTGCCGCCGGAGGTGGAAATTTGCGCCGTCGGCGCTACCGGCAGCGGCCGCTATCTGGCGGGAGTCATTGTCGGCGCCGACGTGGTCAAAAACGAGATTACCGCCCACGCCGTGGCGGCGTCCTATTACCTGCCCGACGTAAAGACCATTTTGGAAATCGGCGGCCAGGACTCCAAGATCATTATTATCCGGGACGGCATCGTCACCGACTTCGCCATGAATACCGTTTGCGCGGCTGGCACCGGTTCTTTTCTGGATCAGCAGGCCTCCCGGCTGGGTATTCCCATCACCCAGTTTGGCGCCCTGGCCCTGCAGTCCACCACCCCGGTCCGCATCGCCGGCCGCTGTACCGTTTTCGCGGAATCGGACATGATTCACAAACAGCAAATGGGCCACACCCTGAAGGACATTGTGAACGGCTTATGTGAAGCGCTGGTCCGCAACTACCTGAACAATGTGGGCAAAGGCAAGGAATTGTTGGCGCCGGTTGTTTTCCAGGGGGGCGTGGCCGCCAACGCGGGCATCAAAGCCGCCTTTGAAAGAGCCCTGAACATGGAAATCACCGTGTCGCCCCATCACGACATTATCGGCGCCATCGGCGCCGCCTTGTTAGCCAAGGAAGAATTGGAGATAATAAAAAAACCGACCCGTTTCAAAGGCTTCACCATTACCGATCTCGCTTACCGCACCAGCAGCTTCGAATGTGACGGCTGCCCCAATGCCTGCGAAATAGCGGAAATTTATGAGGAAGACCGGGTCATCGGACGTTGGGGCGCCAGATGCCCCCGTTGGGATATTGTGGAGGAAAGCAATGACTGAGCATGATCGCACCATCCTGGCCGTTTTCACCAACATTGTCCTTTTAGCCGTCATGCTGGGCTCGGGCATTTGGGTGGCCGTTGACGCAACCAAAAGAAAACGCCCGGTGGCAGAAATAATCTCCTGGTTTCTTTTCGCCACCGTGTTTATTATTGTCGGCCCAGTGGCTTATTTTTATTTTAGGAAGCATTTTTATCGATAACCGCTTTTGGGCGCGTAATAATTAGCCGGGGTAATCAGCCCCGGTTTTTATTTATGCTTAACGTTTATTACTCGCCGCCATTTACTTTAAAAACTTCCTCAAAATTAAAGTGATTTCCATAACTACCCCTTTCCCCGTCAATCAAAATTTCGATTTCTTTTACATTTGGGTAACTGGAAAATGTTTTAAGCAAAATATTAGTGATGATTTCTCCTGCGGTGGATCCAGCATCTAATTTTGCGCGTTCATTTTCATTTAAATCCACACAAAGCCTGTTTCCCTCATACCAAATTTTATTAATCTGCACGTCACTGTCTTTTTTCATAAACTTGATCGTATCAGCGGACATATTCGCTACGGAAATGTTTTCCGTTTTAAATTTTAGGTCCTCTATCCCGAAATAAGGGTTCTCTTGGCTGAGATAATAAAATTTAACCTCCACTGTTGATTCTGTGTTAACTCTTGGAATTAACACATAACAGTTGTGGTACTTGTACTCTTTTCTTTCACACTCAAAAACCGCGTTATCACGGGTGAAGACTTTATATTTCGGCTGAGCGTTAATATCACGATGGGGATAAATAAAAAACCTGGGAGGAGATTCATAATCATTTTTAAATATTTCGTCATAAGTAATCTTATCACTTTTAACAAAGATAATACCGGATATTAAGTCCAATGATTTATCGTAATTAACATGCAATACATCAGATATTTCCTTTGCAGAAGTTGGATAATTGAAAACGAGAGCTCTGTCCCAATCGAATTCAGTAAAATCTGTTAACTTAACATCCACACCGCCTTCAGCATAGTTTTTATCAACATATTGGGTAATATTAGTAGCTATTACGCTGCTATTCAGGATTTTTTTGAATATATAATTTGATAAACTAAATAACATTATTGCAACAACTAATCCTGCAACAAGAAAAAACGATATATTCTTTTTAATCAAATTGTATTCCCCCCTTTACTCAGGTCTTGAATATCGTATTAATACTAATTACATGGATTATTGGCAGGAGAAGCATTCCTATTATGAAAGAGGGATACGAAAATGACCAATTATGATGCAATTAATCCTCAAGCTTTAAGAGAAAATCCGCGGGGCTAATGGTAGGAACGCTTAAATTTATATCGTTTAAAAAGGCATTGTCATTAGTGATGATATAATTTAAGGCCGCTTTTTCGGCACAAACTAAAACTAACGCATCCTCAAAGTCTTCCATAGGTAAATCAATCGCTCGCTGGCAATCTTGGCTATCCACGCTTACAACCACAAAAGACAATAACAAATTCTTGACCGTTTTTCTGGCGACAACTTCATTCCGACTTTTGGAAACAACGTAAAAAATATCTGTTAAGCAGTTAGCTGTGAGATAGCCATTAACCAACTCATCCGTCACCAGCCGGATAATTTCACGGGCAGCTTCGGCATTTGGCCAGCGGTCGAGAATATCGTCAAGAATAACATTTGTATCAATCATTGCGTTCAAATTTGGCTGCCCTTCTTTCTGCTTTCATCTGGTCTAAATCAATACTGTTACCATCAACGCCCGCCATTAAGTCTCTGATTTCCTGCATGGCAGCGCGCTTTTGTTCAATGCTTACCGTTGTCCCAATATTTTCGGCGCCACGGTAAATCTTGAATGGTATCGCCCGCTCCAAGACCGCTTGCCTAACGAACACATTAATTGCCGTGGTGAGATTCATCCCCATTTCGTTAAACAATTTATCAGCTTTGATTTTTAAGTCGCGGTCAATCTTAATATTCAAATTGGTTACGTCTGCCATTATAAACACCTGCCTTTTTAGATATCTTAATCATATCATTGTTTCGTCCATTGTAAACATTGCGGACGAAAATTAAAATGTGTTTAGTCTTACCAAAACGCAATAATCAAGGTATTCATCAACCGCGTTATGAAAGTCTTCAATAATGCCGTTCACGCTGTCGCCATCAAATGATATGAGGGATTTGATTCCGGCAACCTTGCCGTGGAACACGGCGTCTACCTCTGAAAACTCAACAGTCCCAATATAATTCTTATAATGAAGATAATTTTTTGATTCGCTCATATCAATCCCCTTGATAATCTTTGTCGATAATTGCGGCAGAAATTGAAACGAGCAATGGCAGCCGGAAATCTAGTCCCAAATCACATAAATGCTCCCGTTAAAGCACTCATGCCAATGGCTTTATCTGCCTGGGAATCGGAATCCATGGAGCAGTATTTTTACTGCCTTTTACGGCTTCTCCTAACCGCCGCTGATCGTACTCAGCAGCTTATCCAGCTTGTCTAATACGCTTTTTAGCTGTTCGTTGTCAATAGGGGGATGATCGATAATGAAATGGTTGCCTACAATATTAATGTCAATTTTAAAGTGGGTCTGCAATAAAAATATAATGGCACTCACAAGAGCCACGGACAGGGTGGGAGCAGCAAGTAACGGTATGGCGGTTACCATGCCTTTTGTCACATGATCCCCGGACAGGGGATCAAACCCCGGCCTACCGGGGGAAGCATCCGCATGAATGTCTAACTTTTCGAACAGTTTGGGCTGTTCGGCGCGCAGTAAGGCCACTACCTCCTCGGCCAGCCCTTCTGGTAAGGCAGTTGTAGTATGGGACAACTCCGGGGGCAGATCGGACACAAAGGTGTGGTAATCAGGATCCAGACGGGCCAGGAATTTGATCGTTTGTTCAGCATTGGTCATGGGGAACATCTCCTTTGCTTTTTAATAATATAGTTACTATTATTGAAAACCGCGTTGACAACAATGTACGGCAGTGCGGTAAACAAAAGCCAACGCATGGTTTAAAGCAGCCCGGTTATTGGGAGCCGCTGCTCGTGCAGTTCTTTGGGCGCATATGCATCCGCCAAATCGTCCATCATATCCACAAAAGCCCGCTGCTCCTCTTTCCGGACTTGGTGCGGCCTAATCAGTAAGTTACGCAGTGCCGGGTGGATTTGATGGAAGTTGTTCCCGACAGCCAGGCACAGCCCGGCGCTCTTCAAGGCGCTAAAGCATTCCGCAATTGGCGCGGTCTCACCGGTTTGCTTTAACATGGCGCTAATGAGACCGGCATCTGCATAATGCTCATTGAGCCACAAGAGCCGCAACACCGGTTCGAAGGCCCGGTCCAGGCCTTTCTCGAATATCGCCAAAGTGGCTTGAATGCGCTCTCTACCTTGGTCGCCATACCGGACTTGGAAGTTTTCATCTAACTCGGTCAGCAACGCCTTAGCCGGGCGTTCGGTTAACCGTAACAGGATCACCCGCACCGCCAGGGGTTTGCCTTCCAGCCGGTCCAGTAAAGCACGGTAATCTTCATTTTGACGGTCCAGGGCCAACTTCAGGTCGGAGACAACGGCATCGCAGTATTGCCAAAGTTCCTCACCTTGCAAACCAGCCAAGGGCAGCCGGTAACATTCCTGGTCCGTGAGCCATTTTTCCGGCGCCCGGCTGGTAATTATGATTTTGGTTTGGCCGCCCAGCAATCCGGCCAGGAATTGTTTAAGCAACTGCCGGTCTGCGCCGGACAATAGGGCGGATACTTCGGTGCCCGGAATACCGGAGGCTGATTCGAAGTTGTCCCAAACGATACGGAAGGGATGCTCCCGCAGTTTTTTGGTCACTAAGGTTAGTTTTTGTTCCAGTGGCAGTGCCATAGCTTGGGTACCTAGCAAAGCGCCGGTCAGTGTGTCGATAATGTAGCCGCCGCTGTGAATATCTTCAAAGCTAAACCAGAAGGCGCCTGCTCCCAAACCGTTGGTGGCATCCAGCCAGTGCAAAAGCCCTTTAGCTAGGGTGGTTTTGCCTTCTCCGGCCAGGCCGTGGATGAGAATGCCAGCAGGCTTAAGGCGCATGGCCCGCTCCAGGTGTTGTGTAGCTTGGTCCTGCCGATGAAACCATAATCGCCTAAATGCTGCGCTTTATTGGGCAGTTTGCTTTCCCGCCGGGCGCTCGGCCGCAGCCGGGGTAGCTGGCTTTCTCCCTGCCGGTAGAGCACTGGCACAAGCCAGTCTTGGAAATCAACCGGGCCGATAAATGTATCCCGCTTTTGCTGGCGGTACATTTCCCGCCGCTCGGCTTGCACCGCTACGGACAGATCGCGGGAATTGAACAATTGCTTATAAAAGGCGGGCACAAATACTTTGGCGCCGCTGACCCACAGGCTGTAGCTCATGGCTACTACACTGCCGATCCCGGCCCGTAACAGGCTGGCCGCCACTGTGCCAAAGGGGTGTTCGGCTTGTCCGTCCAGCATAGCCGATTGGCAGACGTTTAGTACCATCACCGGAATGTTGTATTTGCGCAGCAGTTCGCCCAGCATATCGGCTGAGATGGGATCGTCGTTATAGCTAAAATCGTCTTTTTCAAACAGCAACGACCCAGTAGCCGTGGCAAATTTATCCCGGCCGCTATGCAGGCCTACCGACAGACCGCTTAAAGTTGGCTCAGCGCCAAAGCTGCCGTGTCCGTCAAAGTGCACAATATGGTAAAAACCCGGTTTAGCCTCCAGGACATTACGCAGCTGATCAAAGGTAGGCGGGCGCAGCAAATCTATCTGCACCGGCCAACCGCCCGCGGTTACAAAGTCGATCAGTGGCCGGGCTAAGGTCTGAAAGTCCACATCCCTGTCGCCGCCTGGCCGGGCAATGATGTACAAGATGTTGATTTGCTCTTGAGGCAGGGTATCCGGTCCCTGACGTACGTCGCCAATGTTATTTAACTGACGTTCAATAGAACACTGCTGGGCCAGCAAGCCGTCATCTTTGCTGGCCAGTGCTTCCCAAGGCCAGCAAAGCACCGCCGGATCGTCGGTGGTTACTTGCAGGCGCAAACGGTCTAAGCCTTCCCGCCAGGAGTCACGATACCAATCCCGGCCATGGCCGCTGCCAAACAGAGCGTCAAAGCAGTCCCGGCCCCTCTTGAACAGGGCCTCCTGCACAGCTTCGGCTCTGGTACGGTATTCATCAATGGGCATTTCCAAATACTGTTCCAAATACCAGCGCAGGTCTTGCTGCAAATTTGTTTGATAGGCGCCAACCGGCACCTCCCCAGGAGGCGTTAAAGTTACCGGCTCCAGGGTGGCTTTCCCGTTGTGTACTACCTCAAAGAACGGCTGACCATCTGGTGTGGCGTCGGTGTGTCTGATTTGCAGCTCCATAGCTGTGACCTCCGTCTCGCTAAATGTTACAACAGCATTTTCAGGTCCCCAGATGTTTTATTATCCAGTTGTTTGTTTAATTATAGCAAATTTTTCCGGATATTGTTATCGCCAAAAGAAAATATTTAAAGCACCCTCAAAAAAGAGTGCTTTTTAATGAATTTTACCTAACTTTCACCATTAGTTTTTCAGGATGACGCAGCTGATTCCTGCATCTGCAAAAAATCTTTTTACTTCTTCAAGCTTTTCAAGAGAAGGCCGTTCCAACTGCGCCAGCTCGTATTCCCGGTGTGTCATTAAGTATTTTCCCGTTCCATAATTGTGGTAGGGCATAATTTCGATAGGAACCGGCGCCTTCCGGTTCAGCTCCCGCAGTTTATCACGCATGAGGTCCAGATTTTCTTCCGTGTCATTCACACCCGGGATATAGGGAAAGCGGATCACCACTTTAGCGCCGGAATCCATAATCAGATCCAGATTGCTCAAAATTGGCTCGTTGGAGCAGCCAGTCCATTCCTTATGTACTTCGTTGTTCAGGCTCTTGAGATCGTAAAGGAAGAGATCCACATATGGGATAATCTTTTCAAGCTGCGCTTCTGTTGCATATCCGCTGGTTTCCACACAGGTGTGGATTCCGGCTTCCTTGCAGCGCTTCAGTAATGCGGCCGCAAAATCGGCCTGCATCAGAACCTCGCCGCCGGAAAGTGTCACGCCGCCGCCGGTTGATTCGTAATAATCCCTATCTTTATTGACTTCCTTAAAGACATCTTCCACTGTTGTACTATAGCCGTAGACAGACAAAGCTCTTTGAATACACCCATTCGCGCAAGTAGCGCAAACCATACATTTTGCTCGATCAATGGTTATTTTCTTATCCCCGCCAATCATTGTCACTGCTTCCTGGGGACAGATGCTTACGCATTTCCCACAGGCCCGGCAAATCGTGTAATGATGGCCGATTTCCTGTTCTTTACTCTGGGATTCAGGATTAGCGCACCATTTACACCGCAGAGGACACCCTTTAAAGAAGACTGTTGTTCGTATGCCGGGACCGTCGTCCAAACAAAATTTTTGAATATCATAAATAAGATTGTTTTCTGACATGGCTATGCTCATTCCTTCCGTTACGATGCGAGTACGATGCAAGTTACATACCAGGCTTACAGCTTAAAGGAGCAAATTCATAGCATGAATCTGCTCCTTTAAATTAATAGTCACAAAGCATCTATTACGTGGTGTGACTTGTTCTTTGAATGATCTCGTCCTGCAGTGCGTAGGGCAAATCAACATAGTTGGCGCTGTAACCGCCAACGCGAACCAATAAGTCCTGGTGCTCTTCAGGATTCTTTCTCGCATCAATCAACTCTTCCTGTGAATGCACGTTAATCTGCAGATGCCAGCCGCCCTTTTTGATATAAGTGCGAATCATGGCCGCCACCAGATTCCGCTTTGCATCGGTGTCCATATTCTCATGGGACATCTTCATGTTCAATACGTTCCCCATGTATACACGGCTATCAAACTTCGCGGCGCTGTTCAGCAAGGCAGTGGGGCCATTAAGGTCCATACCCGCCATGGCGGAAACGCCGCCGTCATTGATGGGCGTGCCGCTAACACGGCCATTAGGCAACGCGCCGATGACTCTGCCGAAATACATATGGGCGGATGCGGCGCCCTTGAAGAGAAGAGGCTTTGTGCCAGTAATGGGGTCAGGACGCTTTTGCATAATTTGAATCCCATTATCTGTAATCCGTTTGAAAACCTCATCAACATAATCGTTATCATTTCCATATTTAGGAGCATGGAGACACTCCTGCTTCAATTCTTCATATCCCTCCCAATTAGCGTCAATGGCTTTCAGCAGCTCAGCTGGCGTACACTTCTTGTCTTCGAACACGACTTTCTTGACGCCCGCCAAGGAGTCCGCCACATCTGTGGTGCCGCGCTCACCAACCCACATAGAAGCGAGAACCGGATAAGGCGTACCGCCGCGGGACGGGTTCATTCCGTAACTAATTGCGGTATCATAATACATCACACAGTTAAGAGCACTTTCCAGGGTACATACAATCTCATTGCTCTGGCGAATTTCATAGTCTTTGTTCATTCTATCCGCAAAGTAATCAAGTTGCTTATAGTATGCCTGCTCAAGGTCTTCCATGCTCTTCATATCCTCAAACTTGCCGGTGTGGGGACCAAGTTGCTTCTTAGTCCGGGGATCGTAGCCGTCGTGGAGCGCTATTTCAAAAATCTTAACCAGATTCAAATGCATAAAGCCGCCAATATGCTGAGCGCAGTTAAGATGATAGCCCAGACAGCCGCTAGTCTGCCAATCGCAGCACAGCTCCTTGGGGATGCCGTATTCCAAGAAACGGTCCGTACCTTGTTTGTCGTTCAGGAATGCGGGGCAACCACCCTGGTGCTCCATATTAGCCTTGATCGCAAACTTGAGGAAGTCGGTGCTCATTTTGTCATGAACGCGAATATAGATGGTAGGTTCGGAGAACTTCATGGTCGCCATAGAGCGCAGAATGATATAGCTCATTTCGTTGGTGCAGTCATTGTCATCTTCATCCATCCCGCAAATGGTGACGTTAGGCAAAAGCGTGCCCTGAGAATGGCGCATCGCTCTCGCTTCAGGGTCAAAAGCTTCTCCTTCGCGAACTTTCAATAGAAAGCAATTGAACAGTTCGATGGCAAATTCGGGAGTAATTTTACCTTCGTCCTTGTCCTTTATATAATACGGATATAGATCCTGATCCATACGGTTAAGAGCGGTTTCCTTACGCATGGGTTGTTCCTTCTGCACGGCAACATGTATGAAGCGTATGCTCTGCAAGGCTTCCCAATAGTCACGCGGCGCATTCTCCGGCACCCAGCGGCAATTGGACGCAATACGTTCCAATTCCGCCTTGCGCTCGGGGGAAGAAGCTGTTTTGGCCATCTCTTCGGCCAAGTCAGCGTATCGGTGCGCCCAATCGATGACCGCGTCACAGCAAATAATCATGCCTTTAAGCAGCGCCTTCTTTTCCCACGGAGTCGGACGGTTGGTTATAGGCGACATAAAGCTACCTTCTTTGTCCATGCGGTCCAGCTCTGCCTGCACCAATTCCTTGACGCGTTTGAGCCCGATTTTAGCCGGTTCAAAACGGTATAATGATCTGCCGCGGCCAAGGCGAGGCGGGTTGGTTGGCCCCCAGATACCCATTTCCGGCTCGGCGCGCAAAGGAATGCCATCATAGACCATGGATCTGTCCATCATGAGGTCCATGTGTTCCGGTCCCAGTTCATGGATCAGACTACTCATACTATCATGCACCGGAATATACTTAACCCAATATTCGGCGTCCTCTTTCAGGATTCGCGTGGTTTCTTCATCACACAGAGCGGAAGATGTTTCACTCATTTTGCGGTCGAAAGAGCCTTGCGCAATATTATTCAAAACAGACTGGGGACATTCAGCCGTAAAGATATCCACACCGCGAATTTTGTCATTCATTTGTCCGACGATTAACTCGCCTTCCCGAATGAGCAGTTTGCTGTCATCCATTATTTGCTTAAATGCATAAGCAAAACGCAAACTGATTGGCAAACCTTCCCTTTCGCGATAGGCTTTAGTGAAAGAAACAGATGAATCACCGACAATACTGACAGGAGCATCTTCCCACTGTTTTCTCAAGTCTACTAGTCTGGGGCTCATTTCGCCGCATGCCCAGATAGCGTCTGCGTCAACAGGTCTTTGTATTACAGCTTTCATCATGACATTTCTCCTTTACAATTTTTTAGAGCGGATTAATTTTCCCAAACAATAAGTTTTGTCAGTTCTGTCGTATCCTTTAAGTTCTCCAAATCCGTTACGAGTTCCAGAATCTGATCCGCATTGGCAGGCGAGATATGGCGCTCTGCACTCTTCAGACATCCCCTAAATTTTACAAGCACATCGTCAAATGTCAGCGGATCATCGGGGGTCCCCTTCGGTGTCTCACGCATCTTGGTATGCACCGCACCATCCTTCATAGTTACTTCCACGCGGCCACCGTCAAAGCCGGGCAGCGCCAGCGCGGGATCTTCATCCAAACTGACAATTTTTTTGGAGAGGGCAAGAATTTCCGGATTATGAATGCCCAGCTCATTGTCCATATATTCCTGCAGCGTAACCTGACCAGTCGCAAGCCCCGCGACGACGCCCCACGCAATACTGAACTGGCTTTCAACAACATTGCGCGGGAAAGCTTTAATTTCAAGCGGCGTACCCAAAAGAGGCATCGTACTTGGGCCGCACCAAATACGGATCCGCTCAATTTGATTAGGATCCAGCTTCAGCTCGTGATACATTTCCAAGGCAATATCGCAGAAATGGTGCAGTCCGCGACAGCAGGGATATGGTTTGATGCTAATGCTGCTGCTTTCCCAGCGCTCGCCCAATTCTCCGACCAATAAGTCATTATCCCAATCGTCATGGTGGTACTGGTGTGCAAAACCCCAATCACCGCTAAAGGTATTGCGCGCACCAGTGACGCCTTTCCGGGCCAAAAGGGCTGAGGTAATACCATTTCGCACGGCAAAACCGGGACCTAAACGTTTGGTCAAAGCGCCGTCCTTGACCGTTTGCCCATTGCCGGACGCTTGATGATAGGCGATGCCAATAGCGGATACCGCTTGATCCGGATTCAGGTCTAAAATCTTGGCGGTCAGATTTGCGGACACCATAGAACCGTTTAACGTTGTGCAATGCCAACCGGATGGAATCTTATTTTTGCCGGGATAGGCGGCAAGACTCATCCGGCAAATCATATCACCACCCAACGCTATACCTGTAATGAGCTCTTTTCCAGTGATCCCCCCCACATAATCGCCAACGGCAAGAACGGTGGGAATGGAAATAACGCCGGGATGCATGACGGCCGGTTCATGCACATCATCAAAATCCAGGCAATGGCCAATGGTGGCGTTTATTTGGGCTGCATTTATAACGGGCATTTTTTTCCCCGAACCCCATACAACAGCTTGTTTAGCACCGCCGATTTCCTCATACAGTTCCCTGACCTCATTGGCGACAGGCTGACAAGCACCTGCAATGGCGACGCCAATATAGTCAAGAACTTGCTTTTTCACCTCGGCCGCTAAATTTTGCGGCAAATCTTCATACCTCGTCTTGAGAAAAAAATCCGCCAAAACACTACTGGCATCCATAAACAACACCTCCTGAAAGTTTTAGTTCCCAACCGAAATCAGAACCATTTGGACATGATGGAAGCAGCCACGGCCGAAACAATGAACATGGATAGGACGCCGCCGATAAGCATCTTGGGGAGAAAAAAGTCCATCAAGGCTTTCTTTTCGTCTTCACTCTCGCCCAGTGACGTGGCGACTTCTTTGGCAACCACTTGACCAATGAGAAATCCGTAACACGCCGTCGTACCCACAATAACGGACACTCTCCAATCATACCCGATAATCTTGGCCATAATAATGCCGGATACGAAAATAACGGCCAGACCGATCAACAGGAAGATCACCAGCGGCACGAGCATCGAGGCAACCATGGAGGGAGTCGAACCGGCGAGACCGGAGAAAACGGCTACCAGAGCAGTCGGCATGATGAAATTAAAACCTCCCGCTTTGTCCAACGCGACCTCTTCAAGGAAACCAAGCTCTGCCCCGATAAAGCCGAGGAGCAGCGCAAAAACCAACATGCTGACACCGGTAACTTCCGCGAGTAAACCGGCAATAAAGACAAGGAAAGCTGCTTTCGCAAAAATTGTATTGCTGGTCCGGAATTTTTCCGGTAACTCGGGAATCAGCTTCTTCCTGGGCTGGCCTGCTCCAAAATCAAGCGCTTTTGTCTCAAGTGTGCCGGCGCGATACTGCTCCCTGACCCCGATGCCCACCTTTTTGCAAAGGAAGCTTGCCACCAGGACACCGCCAAAGGTATGAAAAATCAGCACCAGCACAGCGAACGTCTCCACATCCGGACGATTTAACCCTTTGTAAGCTGACTGCATTATCAGATAAGCCACGTTGCCGCCTGCCGCAATCGGAGCTCCAGCCAGCGCGTAATAGCCATCTATAAATAACCGGCCGATAAAATAGCAGCCACATGCAACGGCAAAACAGGTCACTACCGATATAACGACAACCTTCCAGTCAGAAGTCAAATGTCTCAGTTTAATGGTGCTGCCAAAATGTAGGATCAGCATACCAATCGTAACGCGGTTGAGCATGAGCAGAACGGCGTCCGCAAAAAGTGTTCTGGGTAAGCCAAGCCAGAATGCGACCATAAAGATGATTGATGCAATTAATATCATTGACAGATAAGCTTTGCTGAATGTGGCGATCGCATCGCCAATCGCATACACTAAAAACACTATAAAAATCGCCAATAACGGATTCAAAAGTATTCCCCACCTTCAACGCAATTTTGAATTTTAACGCAATTTTAAAGATACCAACAATGTGAGTTGCCTGCTTGGAGGTAGTGCAAAATCAACTCCTTTCTTGGCTTGCCATGACGGCAAAAATTTGAGAGCCAATCTGCCTACCGGGCAAATACATTGCGTAAAAGATGCGAAAAAATTTCGAAAATTTCGGCGGCAGCGGCCACGGACGCGAAACTCCCCGCATCCGGCTCCCCTGGTACCATTCGCAATAGCAAGTCGCCTATGCTATCGCTATTCTGACTGACTTCGATTTCGCGTAAGTCAGCTCTTGCCGGAGTTTCCCTCTTTTTAATTTATTTTGATGAATGAATTCAATGAATATATTCACTTTATTAATCTGTATCATAAAATAACATTCCTGTCAATAGTTTTTTATTTTATTTCATAACCCATCTATTCGTATTGCGCGGGCAGGGAACGCAGCCAATCATCCGCAATGGTGCGCTGGATCTCCTCGCCCTGAGTCGTCATAAACCAGTCGTCGGAACTGGCGAGACGCTGATTTTGGAGTTCTTTTATCATGGCGGCGCAGATCTCCCCGATTGCCGATTCAAGCGCCGCCACTGACTGGCTGTCAAAGCCTCCGGTGAGAGCCATGCGCCGGAGCAGTTCCGCGCATGGCGCGCCAAGGATCGGCAGCTCCGCCAGACGCCGGAAAGCCCATTTGTAATAGGGCCTGAACACCTTGTTGAGCAGGAAGACCATGGAGATAACATTGTCCGTAAAGCGCGCGAGCACGGTCCTGACCGTGACCCAGTCCTGCCGCCGGACGCATCTGTTGAAGTTGTACTGGCCGGTTTGAGCGATGGCCATGCATTTGGCGGCGAGCTTTTTCTTGCGCAGATCCTCCGGATAGTACTGCAAAAGATAGCTGCGCGTATGCGAAAACTCACCGCCGCGATCGGTAAAGACAGCGCCGTTTACGGACATGGCGAGATTTTCTTCCGGGACCAGCCGCCATTGGGGAATCGTCTGCGGGCCCTCGGGATAGCCGATGAGTTGGGTGTAAAAATCGCCGGCGGTCATGACGCCGATGGACGCCCCGTACGCGGATTGCGTTCTGGGATATGGGGGCGGGTGTTGCGCAAAAAGTTCGCGCTTCCACTGCCGGACCGGCTCAATGGATTCCCGGTCCTGTCCGGCCAGCCAGATGAAAAAGTCAATTCCCCAGTCGTGATCCATTGAGATCTCGTCGTCATAACCGAAGCATTCCGAGCCGTTGCCGACGAGACCAGCCGCCATGCGGGACGTCAGGGCGGGAAAGGCCGCGTCAAAGGCAGGAGCGGCGACAGTAAGAAAGTACGCGCGGGACAAGCCAAGTCCGTTCATAGCGGCGCCTCCATTGCCCGTCGTCATTTATCAGCACCGCAGCTGCAGCCTAAAGTGCTCTCGCCCCGCTTACTTGCACTTTGCTCTTTGATGACTGTCTCGGCAGCCTCCAGCGTATCATAGCCGTAATATCGCACCGTGTTGCTTAGAATATCATAGGCAAGCGAGCCGTTGCCCGCCTGCTCACGCTGTTCGATATACCCGTTCAGGAGCACCAGCGTTTTTTCGGAATAGGTCAACAGTTCGCCAAGCTGATAGGTCTCAAATGACGTGACGTCCTGCCGGTCCCCGGTGGCATAAAGCGGCCGGCCCTTGCCGGAGAGGTACGGGTACAGGGTGTCCAGCTCTGCGTTCTGGACGACCAGCTTGCCGCAAATGTCCTGGGCCAGTTGCTTTGCGGCCTTCGTGGGAGGAGTTATCATAGACTGCAGATTTTTGTAAGCGGCCGGCATGGTAAATTTCATCATCTGGATATATTTTTCCTTGACCAGATTACGCCCGGCAAGTTTGGCGCTTCTGAGATCATCAAGGTAAGAGAGCCGGATATCCTCCGGCCACGCCGCAAATTGCGCGCGGCGCATAATGTCAAAGGTAGCTTTGTCATTCTGACAGGCGGCGCGGGGGCCGCCCTCGTTGACGGCCTGAAACATATCCCATTCCAGCCGGATGATCTCGTCTAGCTTAGCGGTTTTATCAGACATAATGAATCCTCCTGTCTGTAAAAAAGTAAAAAGCCACCAGTTAGAGTTACTGTGGCAAAATTAATGCATATGAACTGTATCTGCTGGGGCTATTCAACATTTAAAGAGATAATCAAGGCGCATAAATGCGCAGCAAATGGGTTACAAAAGACGCCATTTCCAGCCTCAGATCGTATTTTCGTTCCTTAGTACACCAATTAAAAACAAGACCGCGGACTGCAATCATTAACAAACGCAGGATATCTATGGCGGAGTCACGATTAGTTAACTGGCAGTCGTCAATTCCTTGCTGAATTGTTTTTTTCAGAAGGCCAAGTAAGCCATAATTATATTCAACCGTGAAATCACCTTGGTTTAATATGGAGTGTTTAGCGTTATAAATCAACTGCACTAGCTCTATATCCAAGTTTTGGTGATATAGCGCGTACTGATCAAAGAAAAATAAAATCCGGTCATTTACATGGGGCTGCATAAGGTGTGGAGCTACTTCCTGCTCAAAATAATCATCAATATAACTATATATCTCAGTGAATACATCCCATTTGGTGTTATAGTAGCGGTAGAATGTCCCGGAAGCGACACCGGCCGCTTCCGTAATGTCTTTAATCCGAACGCTTTCGAGACTCATGAACTTTAATAATCCAACCGCAGCGTTAAAAATATTTTGTCTTGTTTGCTCCGCTTGAATTTGGCGGCTGGTTACCCGTTGGTCTGACATTATTTTGACCTTACTTTCCGGTGTACTTCAAGGCGAAAATGGCATGAAACTTTCTCCTGCTTTGTGTTATTCTATCATGTTTTTTGGTTTCCCGTAAAGAAGCAACGTTAGTTTTTGGTCAGAATCAGCTTGTTAAAACAAGCGCTGCTATTTCAATACAACCCCTGCTGTAGAAAATCCCCGTAAGTTACCTCATTCTTTAACAGCTGCTTGTTGTCCAGCCAAGTGAGCACCCGATTAACATCCTGCTCCGCCGGCAGCTGGGGCAGAGGATAATGTTGCACCTTATACTTTGCGGCAATATTGGCGGGGATATTCATATTTTCAATGAACAAGTCCCGGTATTGCTCCGGTTGATTATTGATTGCGTTAACGGCTTTGGTATAGGCTTTGAAAAAACGGATGACGGCGTCATGTTTCTCGTTCAGCGTTTTGCCGGTCATAATAATCACTGATTGGGACAGATTGTCGCCCTTTGTATCTTCGGCAATCACCCTGGCCCCTTCCGCCGTCACATAAGAAATTTGCGGTTCGGGAACCGTGATGGCGTCGATTTTGTTGTTTAACAGCATTTCTACCCGCAAGGGTATTTTAGCCACCGTTACTTTGTTCACCTCCGCCGGGTCAACCCCGCCGGCGGTAAGCAAGCCGTCGGTGACATATTCAATAATGGAATTAGCGGAAATGCCGATGCTTTTTCCTTTTAAATCGGCGACCGTTTTAACGGTGCTTTGGGGCGCCGCTATAATGGCAAAAGGTCCTTCCTGGGGCGTGGCGCCAAAAGCAATAGAAGTAATCCGCAGGTCTTCGCCGGCGCTTTTTAACAGGGCGGCCACAATCATGTCGGTAACCATGCCGTCAATGCCGCCGGACTGGAAAGCACTTTGGCTTTCCACGGGACTCTGGAAAGGAATCACTTCCACGTCCAGGTTTTCCGCCGTGAAATAACCCTCTTTTGCCGCCACCAGGACAGGCATAGTATCTTCAGTGGGCAACAGGCCGATTTTCAATGTGGTCATTGGCGGTTGCCCTTCGGTAGTTGGCTTGGCGCTTTGGCCGCAGCCGGCAACACCGGCAACAATGGTAATCATCAGGACAGCCGCCAAAAAGTAAACCGGATAGGCTTTGCATTTCATTTGACTCAATCCTCTCGCTAAAGAAATGAATTTATGTTCATTGTTTAAATATACTATCCTTTTGTTGGCCGCAAGTCAACTGCCAAATGTCGTTACTGTTCACGCGTTACTGTTCGGCATCAAGCGGCACGCCAAACCGTTAACCGTGCGCTCATGCTCTCCGAGAAATC
>JGI20166J26741_11723362_pt1 | contig 21670 bp, 14 predicted proteins | sample TergutCu122P5_FD_26741 | JGI IMG/M metagenome (IMG submission 26741)
GCGAACACGTCGTCGAGCTTGCCCAGGCGCGTGAGCTCATGGTAAGCGCTCGCGTCCAGGGTATCGAGCGAGATGTTGACCCGGTCAAGCCCGCTTGCCTTGAGCGCGCCGGCGTACTTGGGCAGCAGGATCCCGTTGGTCGTAAGCGAGATGTCCTCGATCTCAGGGATCGCTCTCAGCGCGGCCACCAGGTCGGGCACGCCGAGGCGTACCAGCGGCTCGCCGCCGGTCAGGCGGATGCGGCGGATGCCGTAGGCGGTCGCATGGCGCACGAAGCGCAGGATCTCGTCATAGCTCAGGATCTCGCCATGCCCGAGCTTGTTCTCAACGCCGTCCTCCCCCATGCAGTAGACACAGCGCAGATTGCAGCGGTCCGTGACCGAGATGCGCAGGTAGTCGATACTGCGTCCGAAGGTATCGGTAGTCATGCGTTAAAAGCAGCCCAGGCCGCAGCCGAAGACCTTGTATCCGGCCTTGTTGCAGGCCGCGCCGAGCACCATCTTGGGCACACCGAAGTCCTCGGCGATCTTGCGCGCGGTCTCGCAGGCGACCCTGCCCTCGCGCGCCTGCGCGGCGAGCGCCGCCTCGATCTCGGGCGTTATCTGATCATAGAACTTCTGATCGATCGTTACCTGTCCGGTCATAGTTGTGTCCCTTCTTCGATGTCTAATCTTACACAGTCGATCTCGGCGCCTTCCGGCATCGGAGCGACGCCTTCCGGCAGGATCATCAGGCAGTTGGCCTGATGCGCCGAAGTGAGCAGAGCGCTCGACTGTTTACCACAAAGTTCGGCGACGGCCGTGCCGTCTGGCTGGCGACTGACGAGCCCGCGCATGAAGTAGCGGCGCGCCTGCCGCTTGTCGATCTCGCGCGTCAATCGCGCGCGTGTCACCGGCCGGTCGAAGTGGGTCTCTCCCCACATCTTGCGGATGGCGGGTCGCACAAAGGTCTCGAAGCCCACGAAGGTCGAGGTCGGATTGCCCGGCAGGCCGAAGAACGGCACCTGCCCGATCAGCCCCATGGTCTGCGGATTTCCCGGGCGCATGTTCACCTTGCAGAAGAACAGCCGCCCGATCGCCTCAAGCGCGGGCTTGACGTAGTCGAAGTCACCGACCGAGACCCCGCCGCTCGTGATGATGAGGTCACAGCTTGCCGCGGCTTCCTCAAGGGCTGCCTTCGTCGCTTTGAAGGTGTCGGTCACGTTGGGGAAGGCCACCGGTATCCCGCCGGCCTCGATGATCTGGGCCGAGAGCGAGTAGTTGTTCGAGTTGCGGATCTTGCCCGGACCCGGAACCGTATCGATGTCGACGAGCTCAGAGCCCGTCGAGAGCACGGCCACCCGCGGCCGGCGATACACTGATACGCGCGCATGCCCCGTCGAGGCCAAAAGCCCGATGGCCGCCGGGTCCAGGCGCTCGCCGGCGCGCAGCACGACGCCGCCGCGCTGGACTTCCTCGCCCCGTCGGCGTACGTTTTGTCCAGGTTTGACCGCGCGCGCGAAGCGGATGGTCGAGCCGATGGAGCCCTCGCCTGTAGCCACCGTGGTATCTTCGACCTTGACCACGCTGTCGGCGCCCGGCGGCATCGGCGCGCCGGTCATGATGCGCGCCACCCTGCCGGGTCGCACCTCGGTCTCGCACCAGTCGCCGGCGGCGATATGCGCGATGACCTCGAGTTCGACCGGAGCATCCTCGCGCGCGGCCTCCAGGTCGGCGGCGACGACCGCGAAGCCGTCCATCGCCGAGTTATCGAAGGGCGCCACATCGATGTCGCTCACGGCGCCGTCGGCAAGTACGCGCCCACAGGCCTCCAGCAGCTCGACCTCCTCGGCGCCGAGGCGCTCGATCAGATCAAGCCACTGGGACTTCGCTTCTTCAACAGATATCACATCCGGCATACCGGCCCTGCTTTCTTCATGTATCGACTATGACTCCTGCTCGGTCTTCAAGCCCGCGGGAGTCGGACTTAACAGCTGTTCGTTATGCTTGCTGACCGCGTCTTCAAGTCCGGCCATCACGACCGACTCGACCCTCAGGTCGAAGTCCGCGAGCGACGCCAGGTCACCTAAGGCTACGATCTTCTGGCTGCCGCTACAGCTCTTGCAGTAATAGATGCGACGCGCCCGGTCATCCTCGTTGAAGTGGAACGTCAGCTCGGACTGGACGCGCGTGCCGCAGCGCGTGCAGCGGATGCGCTCATAGTCCCAGGTCGCCCCACAGAACGAACACCAGAGGTGGCGCTTGCCACCGTGGCCTTCGGGAGCCTCTTCGATCGCCCCGATATCAGCGGGCCGTCCGCAGACCGGACAGTGTCCGTCTTCCAGCGCGAGCGTCTTGCGCTCCGGAACCTGGAGCTTTGCTGCTGCGGCGGTCGCGGTCGGCGACAGCGCGCTGATCACGCTGAGGTGGACCGCCGCCATCGCGGACAGCGGGTCATCGCCTTTGGGCAGCTGCTTCAGGCGCCCGGTGATCAGGCGCATGAGCCGGGCCGCGTCGGCCAGGCCGATGCGAACGTCCGCATCGCTTAAGCCTGCGACCACCGCCTTGACTTCCGCGCAGACTTGCTCGCCCAAGCCGGGCGTCGCGGGCGCCACGTAGTCGAAGACCCGGTCGAAGATCGGGGCGATATACTCAGCTGTCAACGCGGGCGCATCGATTGCGAAGAAGTATGAGTTCTCCTCGCGCACCTTCTCCCAGGTCTCATCCGGATCACCCGGCTGCCAGTCGAGAGGCTCGATCGACTCCATCAGCTCCCAGAGGCCGCCCAGGAAACCCGCCAGTCCGGCGCCGATCTCCTGCGAGCGCGCCAGGAGCGCGGTTCTGCTTGTACTCAGATCCATGTTCATAACCACCTCATTATACGGGACGGGGCACCCCGCAGGATGCCCCGTCACTCTCAAGTGTAGTGAATCTACCCTCTTACGGTTTCTTCATCACGAAATTACCGGCTTCCAGCTCCTCATCGGCCCAGTGTCCCCAGTGATACAGGGCGTCCGATTCAGAGATATAGCCATCGCCGAACATGACCCGTGGCATACGCCGGTAGGGCTGGAAGATGCCTCCGCCCAGATACACATGCAGCGGGAAGATGATCGCGAATCCCATGAAGGCCAGATCGTGTCCCAGCTTGCTCAAGCTGAAGAGCCAGACCGGCAAGGTCGGGGTCCCGACCATCAGCAGCACGCCGGTGATCATCAGGATGAATATGACGAAGTAGAACCCCAGGTCGGAAAGCCGCTGTCCGCTTTTCGCGAAGTGCTGCTTGGGCATGAGGTACTTGCCCGGCTTGAACAAGTAGGGCAGGAAGGTCTTCATGAACAGCTTGTCATCATCGTCCCATTTCGCAAGGATATGCTTGAAGGTGTGGATGAAGTTTCCCGGCCGGATGATCCAGCAGATGATCGGCACCGCCACGAAGAGCACGCCGATCACGTGATGGACCGTCGAGGTGATGCGCGCGACGTTGTAGCCCAGCGCGTGGTTCAGTCCAGGTACGAACAGTACCAGGCCGGTCAGCGCAAGCAGCGTGCCGCCCACGGAGAACGTCCAGTGCGTGATACGCAGGAAGAGGTCATGGCGCTGGAGATAACGATACTCAGACATCACTGGTCCTCCTTTCCACTCACCGTGACTTTGACGTCGTCGGTTCCCTCGCGCTTCTGATGAGCGCGGATCACGTCGCCGTTGTAGACCAACTCCTGGCCATGGTGATAGGTGACGCCCGTCTTCTCGTCGTAGCTCATGGCGTCGACGCCGTGAGTCGCGCCGCGTCCGCCCAGAAGCGAAAGCGCGGTGACCCCCAGCATGCCGACGAAGCCCAGTCCGGCGATGGCCGGAACCACATGGCCGACCTTCGTCATGACCGAGGTCGACGGCTTGACCGGCAGCTGATGAGCCTTGGCCCCGTAAGGCAGGATCAACAGCAGATGGGTTCCACCCATCTCGGCCCCGTCAAGACCATAGATGACGGCGTCCGGGAAGTTCGGCTTGATCTTCTCCAGGCGCTTCTTGGCGATCTCGACGACGTCTTTGCGCAGCCCGAAGTAGAGCGCGCCGGTCGGGCAGGTCCCCACACAGGCAGGAGTGCGCCCGACGCCCAGACGGTCCTGGCAGAACCAGCACTTGCGCGTGGTACCGGTGCGCTCCCGGTATTTGGGAACCTCGAAGGGGCAGGCAGCGACACAGTACTTGCAGCCGATGCACTTGGCCTCGTCGATGGCGACCGAGCCGTTCTTCGTGTAGTGACAGGCACCCGTCGGGCAGGCCGCCACACAGCCGGCGTTCTTGCAGTGCAGGCAGGCGTTGCGCGTGATGGCGACCGCCACCTTACCTTTTGTATCGGTGATCTCGTTGAACTTCATGTGCAGCCAGGTGTCCCCGTCGTTCTTCAGGGGGTTTTCCCAGGTCGCGGAGAAGGGATACTCGCGCGTATCCAGCGGCGAGGGGAGCTGGTTCCAGCTCTTGCAGATGGTCTGACAGCCTTTGCAACCGGAGCACTTCGATGAATCGTAGAGCATCGATATCTCCTGGTTGACCATATCTGCGTTCAATGATTTCTCAGCCATCGTGATCACCCCGCCTTCCTGACGTCCACAAGGAACGCTTTCGACTCAGGGATATAGGTGTTCGCGTCTCCGACGTTGATCGAAAGCGCGTTGGCCACGGCTCCCGTCGCGATACCGGTCTTGCCCCAATGCCAGGGCAGCGCTATCGTGTGGGTCTTCTTGCCGTTGATCGTCAGCGGCGCCAGACGTTTGGTGACCTGAGCCTTGACCGTGATCTTGCCCCGGTCGTTGAAGAGCTCGATGTCGTCTCCGCTCTTGATGCCTTTCTCCTTGGCGAGTTCCTCGGAGACCTCGGCATACATGAAGGGCATGGCCTGCGTCAGCCAGGGGCTGTAGCGAGTCATGACGCCCGTCTGCCAGTGCTCGACGATACGGAAGGTCGTGCAGACGATCGGATACTTATCCGGTGAGCCGTACTTGACCGTGTCCTTGAACTGGAGAGCGGCCGGGTTGTTCTGGGTCCCCGACAGCTTGTTCTTCGTCGGCGACTCATAGGGCTCGTAGTGCTCAGGGAACGGACCGTCGTTGAGGCCCGGCGCCCAGATACGGGAGACCAGCTCTCCGTTCATGAAGAAGCTGGGGCATTTCTCGGGCGGGTTAGGCGTCTGCGCCTGGATCATCTTGCCCGCGTTCTTAGGATCAGGGATCATGATCGGCTTCTTGTCAGCGTCGACCTGAGCGGTCTGGAACGCGAAGTCCGGAACGTCGTTGCGGTTCCACGAAGTCCCCGTCCACTCGATGAGCGCACGCTTGGGATTGCGCGCCTTACCCGTGTCCTTGAAGGTCGAAGCGCGGTTGTAGAGCACGCGGCGGTTCGCCGGCCAGCTGAATCCCCACTGAGAGTACTGGAGCAGACCCTTTTCGAAGCCCGCCAGCGGCTTGTCGCTCGCGTCGCGCGCGCCACAGGGCTGCTTGGCGGGATCTTCCTTGGCGTCGTTGTTGTTGTAGTAACCGCCATAGACCCAGCAGCCGCAGGCGGTCGAACCGTCGGCCTGCAGACCGGCGAACCCGGGCAGCAGCTTGCCGTCCTTGATGGTGTAGCCGTTGATAGCCTGAGCGACCAGCTTGGGATCGAACTCGCCATGAGCATCCACATAAGGCCAGTTCAGATCGAGGATCGGTCCCGGATATGGTCCGGCGTCGGCTTTGTAGAGCTCCTGGAGCTTCTCCAGCAGCATCGTCATGATCTCACCGTCAGGTTTGGCCTGTCCCGGTGGTTTGACGAACTGATAGCGCCACTGGATCCAGCGGCCGGAGTTCGAGACGGTGCCCTCTTTCTCCAGGTGACCGGCGGCTGGCAGCTGGAAGACCTCTGTCTTGATATCAGCTGACTTGGCCGCGCCTGCGCCCTCGGTCAGCGGCAGCTTCCAGAAGTTAGCGGTGTCATGATCGAAGAGATCGACCACGACCATCCAGTCAAGGTTCTTCAGGCTGTTGCGGACCATGTTGGCGTTCGCTCCGCCGACTCCCGGGTTCATGCCCCAGAGGAACATGCCCTTGATGCCCTCGTTCTTGGCGAGGTTGTCGAAGATACTCATGAACGAGTAGTTCTTCGCGTCCATCTTGGGGAAGTAATCATAGCGGTAATCGTTGTCGACCGTCGCTGAGGCTCCCCAGTATTCCTTGAGCAGCGAAACGAAGAACTTGGGCTTGTTCGCCCAGTACCCACTGTGGGTCGTCTCCGCCGTAAGCCAGTCGGCGAGCGTCTTATGTTTGGCCGCTGACGGAGCAGCCATGTAGCCCGAGGCGCTGTCGAAGAGCAGCGCGAAGTCGGTCGATCCCTGCACGTTGGACTCGCCACGCAGTGCGGCGATGCCGCCGCCGGGGATGCCGATGTTGCCCAGAAGCTCCTGCACGATGCACATGGCGCGGATGTTCTGGGAGCCCACGGTATGCTGGGTCTGCCCCATGGCGTAGAACCACACGGCAGATTTGTCGTCAGTACCCGTCGCGGATATCATCTCGCAGAGCTCTTTGAACTGATCCTTGGGGATGCCGCAGACGCTCTCAACGATGTCAGGCGTGTAGCGCTCGTAGTGCTTCTTCATGAGCTGATAGACGCAGCGCGGATCCTGCAGGGTCGGGTCCTTCTTGACCACGGGAGCCTGGGGTAAGGTGAACTTCGGCACCCCGGGCGCCTGGGTCCAGGCGTAGGTCGTCGCGGTGTCCCAGGGAGTCTTGCTCTCGATCTGGTAAGTCCACTGGGTCTTGTCGTAGGAGCTCTTGCCGTCCTTGGTCGTCCAGCCGTTGAACATGCCGTCGGTAAACGAGAAGTTCTCAGAGACCAGATACGACGCGTTGGTGTAGCTCTTGACGTAGTCCATGTTCGCGAGGTCGTTACTCACGATGTAGTTGATCAGTCCACCGAAGAAGGTGATATCCGTGCCTGCGCGCATGGCGTAATACGCGTCTGCGATCGCGGCGGTACGGGTATAACGAGGATCGATGACGATCATCTTACCGCCCGCATCGCGCGACGCGTTGACGTGGCGTATGCAGGCAGGGTGGTTCTCAGCGGGATTGGCGCCACAGACGATGATGAGGTCTGAATTGCCCATATCGTTGAAGTGGTTGGTCATCGCGCCGCGCCCGAACGAGTTGCCAAGACCGGCAACAGACGGGCTGTGTCAAATACGTGCCTGGTGTTCGAGATAGACGATGCCGAGTGCGCGGCCGAGTTTGGCCAGCGGATGACACTCCTCATTGTCCAGTGCTGCCCCACCAAGCTGGGCGATGGCGGCGGTACGGTTGACCGTTACGCCATCCTTGTTCTTAAGCTCGAAGGTCTTGTCGCGCGTCGCTTTCACGCGCTTGGCGATCTCGGTGATGGCCCAGTCCCACTCGACCTCTTTGAACTCCGTCGCGCCGGCTGCCCGGTAACGGGGTTTGAGTAAGCGGTCCGGGTTAGGCTCGAGAGCGCCCGTCTTGGGATTGTAGATGTTGACCACATTGAACTGGGCGATCCCCTTGGCGCACATGCCTCCCGCGTTGACGGGGTGGTCCGGGTCGCCCTCGAAGGCGATCATCTTGTCGCCTACGATCGATCCGATGCCTCCGCATCCTACCGCGCAGAAGCAGCAGATCGAGGTCTTTTCCGTAGCATCTTTAAGTCGATACTCAAGCTCCTGGGAACCGTCAGCCGCGAAGCTGGACGCCGGAATCGCTCCGGCGACCGTGCCGACCGCAACGGTGCCGCCGAGTATCTTCAGGAAGTCTCTACGGGTAACTTCGTACATCTCACACCTCTTTTCGATTCAGAGATTTGTTACTACGTATACCCTGTATTCCGGCTCCCTTTACTCTCATCCCTTCCTTCCTTTATCACACGCCGGAGATTCCAACACGAACTGCGAGTAGACATACTCGCTCAACTATCTCACATTATAGTGCTACATCAATGATATTGATAGATGATTTCGCGAGCGGTCTGATTGAGCCGATAAAACGATCAAGCCATGACTGGCATCAAAGGATATCTGACCGATCTTGATGTCGCACCTGAAGAAGTGATCAGCGCCTACCATCAACTCTTTCAAGTGGAGCGCTCCTTTAGGGTAACCGCATAATCAGCCACACCTTGACGCAGACAGTGCCTACTGGGTAACGTAGAGCATTTCAGGTAGACTACCTGAATGGGGGCAAAGGTCAAGGTAGTTCTCGGGTGAGGTACCCGAGAACTGCTCAAAGAGCCAAGTGAGATACTCGAAGATCTTCAGGTTGTTTTCCTTGGCCGTCTCTATGATCGAATACAGGGTCGCTGAAGCGTTTGCGCCCTTGATCGAGTTGGCGAACAACCAGTTCTTTCTTCCGACGACAAAGGGCTTGATGGAGCGTTCTGCCCGATTGTTGGACAACTCAAGCCTGCCATCAAGATAGATGTTTTTCAGGTAGGGCTCCTGGCTGAGCAGGTAGTGTATGGCCCTGCCTGGAGCTGACTTAGGGAGAGCTCCTGCAGATTTAGCCCAGCTGATGAACTCCTCAAAGACAGGCTTTGACTGCTCAAGACGCAGCTGGTAACGTGCGTCAGGATCTGTATCTGCCCACTGCCTTTCCAGCGCGAAGAGACGGTTGCAGTAGTCAAGCCCTTGTGCAGCCAGTGAGTTTGCCCTACTGTCTTTCGGCGCGATCTCATAGGCGTCGTTGAACTTACGACGAACGTGTGCCATGCAGCCGACCACCGTGGCTCCTTCAAGCTTGTGATAAGCCTCATAGCCATCGGCATGCAGATACCCGCTCCAACCTTTCAGGAAGTTTTGTACGCAAGGCGCTGCCCTCGATTTCTGCCAGTCATAGATGATCAGAGGATGGGTTGCATCTGATCCGGTCCGATACAGCCACATATAGCTTTTCGCTGTTGGCTTTTTGTCAGGTTCTTTGAGTACCTGCATCACTGTCTCATCAGCGTGAAGTACCCGGTGGTCTAAGAGATCTGTCCGCATCTGCCCATAGAGGGGCTCTAACTTTGATCCAGCAGCTATGATCCAGTTAGCCATGTTGGTTCGGGACAGCTCAATACCTTTGGCCTTCCAGTCAGCTTCCTGGCGATACAGCGGCAACGATAGCACGTATTTGCTCTCGATGATGTGTGCCAGAAGCGTAGGCGAAGCGATCGTCTTTGGCAGGAACGGCTCAGGGCAAGACGCCTTGATGATCGGTGTGGTGATGTCTGTCCTGTCGCAGTGCCTGCAGGCATATTTATGAGCCGCGTGTTCAGTGACATAGATCTTTGCCGGAATGATGGTGAGCTCCCGGCGAACATCAGATCCCATGTCATGAAGCGGACCTGAACATTTCGGGCAGACCCTTTCTTCTTCTGATAGTTCATAGTCGATACGAATATGCTCCAACCGGGAAAGGTCAGCCTCTCTCTTGCCAGAGGTCTTGTGGCGACGGTAGGTGATCTCTTCGACTTCAGGCTCTGCGACCTTTGGATCTGACTCAGCCTCAGCCTCGTTGAACAGCTGAAGCTGACTGGCATCGCTTGCCTCAGAAGATGGGGCGAATATCCGCTTGTAGGCGAGCTTATTTTCAGTTAAGAGTTGCTCGGCAAGACTGCGTAGTGTTGCGTTTTCAATCTCGAGATCGGCGATGCGGCATCGCGCTTCTTCAAGAGTTTCAACGGGTCTTTCTGCTGCCTTTTCCATGCCCCAAAGTTAGCATAAAGGCGCAGGTCAAGTGTGGTGTTTTGGTAGCAGGAAATCAACAGAAAATGGAGCCCTTCAGACGGCTTTGGCAGAGGCGATCTTGTCTCGTTTGATGATGCGTGCCACTGCCGTGGCAGAAAGCAGGGTAGAGAGTTCTGTAGCGCTAAGATTGACCGTTTCATAGTCGCTGTTTTGTGCTGCGGGCCAGAGGTAATGTCCCTTCTCCAGACGCTTAAAATAGAGCCAAAAACCCGTCAGCATCCCACTCCAGTATCTTGATCCTGTTACGCCTTTTATTGCAGAACACAAACACTGAGGCGTCGGTACTTGATAGTTTGAATGCGGCCTCGATGAGCGCGGCCAGTCCGTTTATCTGCTTACGCATATCAATTGGCCCTGCCGCCAGATAGACCTGCTTGCCTTCAAAGCTGAGCATCACTACTCACCTGCCAGGTGCGTAAGGATCACTGCCATATCTGCTGCACTTGCGCTGAAGCTCAATCCTTTGCAGGTGATCGTGACTCCAGGCAGAGCAGGCTCAGGGTTGACCTGAACAAACTTCGGGCAGTTGCCTGTTTGGTCGAAAGCTGATTTCTTGAGACGTTTTCTCGCTGAGTACACGCTGGTCCAGTTGACACCGTGGTCCTGACACCACTTCTGCTGTGGCACACCACTGGCCAGCATCTCTTCGATGACTACAGTCCACTCATCTAAGCTTCGTCTTTTTGCCACCATGGCTGTTCCTCCTATAACTCAGGTGTTATTGCCTTGAGTTAAAGGTAGAGGATGAAGGTAAGCGCATAATCAGCCACACCTTGACCCAGACTGTACCTACTGAGTAATGTAGAGTGTTTCCGGAAGGCTACCTGAGTGTGGACAAAGGTCGATGTATCTTTCGGGTGAAGTATCAGGGAACTGTTCAAAAAGCCAGGTGAGGTACTCAAAGATCTTCAGGTTGTTTTCCTTTGCAGTCTCAATGATCGAATACAGGGTCGCTGAAGCGATTGCACCTCTGACAGAGTTGGCGAACAGCCAGTTCTTCCTTCCGATGACAAAGGGCTTGATAGAGCGTTCTGCCCGGTTGTTGGACAACTCAAGCCTACCGTCAAGGTAGACGTTTTTCAGGTAGGACTCCTGGCTCAGGGTGTAGCGTATCGCTCTGCCCGGGGCTGACTTGGGAAGTGCTCCTGCTGACTTTGCCCAACTGATGAACTCCTCAAAGATCGGCAGAGAGGCCTCAAGGCGCAGCTGGTAGCGTTGATCTGGCTCAGTATCTGCCCACTGTCTTTCCAGGGCAAAGAGACGATTACAGAAGTCAAGCCCTCGTGCAGCCAGTGAGTTTATTCTGCTGTCTTTTGGCGCGATCTCATAGGCGTCGTTAAACTTACGACGGACATGCGCCATGCAGCCGACGACAGTCGCTTCCTGAAGCTTGTGATAGGCCTCATAGCCGTCAGTATGCAGATACCCGCTCCAGTCAGCAAGGAAGTCCTGCACGCAGGGAGCTGCCCTCGATTTTCGCCAGTCATAGATGATCAGAGGGTGCGTCGCATCTGAACCTGTTCGATACAGCCATATATAGCTTTTCGTTGTCGGCTTCTTGTCTGGTTCTTTGAGTACCTGCATCACCGTCTCATCAGCGTGAAGAACCTCATGACCTCTCAAGTCGGCTTTCATCTGCTCATAGAGGGGCTGAAGCTTTGTTGCTGCAGCTATGATCCAGTTGGCCATGTTGGTACGGGAGAGCTCTATATCCTTACTCTTCCAGTCTGCCTCTTGGCGATACAGCGGAACAGAGAGCACATACTTACTTTCAATGATGTGTGCCAGAAGAGTCGGCGATGCGATCGTCTTGGGTAAAAACGCCTGAGGGGAGGTCGCCTTGATGACGGGGGTTGTGATGTCACAAGTATCACAGTGCCTGCAAGCATATTTATGAGCCGCGTGCTCAGTGACATATATCTTTGCCGGAACGATCGTCAGCTCGAAGCGAACATCAGATCCCATGTCATGGAGTGGACCTGAGCACTTCGGGCAAACCCGCTTTTCTTCAGGCAGTTCATAGTCGATACGGACATGCTCCAGTTTGGATAGGTCAGCTGCTCTTTTACCGACCGTCTTGCGACGCCGGTAGGTTATCTCTTCGACTTCAGGCTCTGCTGCTGTGGGCTCAGCTAAGCTTTCAGCTTCGTTAAACAGAGGAAGCTGGTCGGTATCGCTTGCCTCAGAAGAAGGCGCGAACATCTTCTTATAGGCAAGCTTCTTTTCAGTGAGGAGCTGTTCGGCCAACGAGCGCAGCGTAGCGTTTTCCGCTTCCAGATCAGCGATGCGCATCTGTGCTTCTTCAAGTGTTATAACGGGTCTTTTCGCTGCTGTTTCCATGCCATAAAGTTAGCACAAAAGCGCAGGTCAAGAAGGGTTTTCAGGTAGCAGGACAGCAACAGAAAAACGGGGCTCTCAGACGGCTCTGACGAGCCCTATCTTGTCTCGTTTGATGATCCGGTTCACTGCCGTGGCAGACAGAAGCACTGAGAGCTCACGGGCGCTAAGATGTCTTTCTTGCTTGCTGCTCCTCCGCTGGAATCAAAGATCCCTGGAGTCTGTGCGAGTGGAAAGGCCGTCTGGCTGTCAAGATCGGCTTGCGTGATGGTTACCCCGTTGACTTGAGCTACCGTCTTTGAATGAGGTCGCAAGAGGAAGTAGGCAGTTGCGCTAGCAGCAATACAAAGAGCCAGTACTACTCCTATGATAGCCAGCCTGGTCCTTCTACTATGCAAAGACTTATAATTCATTTACCCAATTTTCTTTATATCGGCGGTCGGCTTGTTTCATGCTAGTCAGGCCAATCATTGGCATTGATCGCAGTTACGATATCATTTTGCGATCTATCTATTCCTGCCACGATAAACTTCTCCCCTGCTTTCCTGTAGGCGATGGTCACAATCCCGTCTTTAGTGATATGCCCTGAATACTCAGTATACTCAGGGAGAAAACTGAAGCAGTTTAATAGTTTGACATACCAGTTTGGATTCTTTGCGTTGCCGTTAAAGAAGTTAATTGTTGTCGCGGGATCGATTCTCTCAACATCTTCTATGGTAGAACTTCCTATGTTGAGGTTGTCGAAGTCATTAAAATGTAGCGCTTTACCGACAAACATACAAACACTTGTACTGCACATCCCACTCCTTTCGCGCGACTGATTGTAAAAGACAAACAGCCTTCCTCCAGAAGCGTTGTCATGCGCGCTATAAAATACCAATCCGCTGTAAGATCCTTCAAGTGAGATTGGTCGTAACTCAGAGACTGTCACATAACGGCGCACGTCCTCAAGATAGACCTCATGCCCCGAAATATTATACGCTGCCCCAGATGCTATCTTTTTCATCAGGCTACGAATTCTTCCTTCGCTTTCCTGATGTACGTCTAGCTTTTTAGCTGAGTCATCCACTAATACAGGCTTAGGCTGTTTGTCTACTGTTGCTTCTAGGGAAGATGTGGCCTCTGCAGAGGTTGTTAGTTCTTGGCTTGCATGGCTCACATTATTTTGAACTTTACACCCCGGCAGCAAGCAGAGCAATGCAAGCACCACAATACTAATACCGATTACTAATATAACACGCATGATATTCCCGCCTCGGCAAACTGCTTTCCTTTATCTTCTTGTAAGTTTTACAGCTAAATAGAAGGTTGGACTGTTGTAGTAAATCCCACCATTATTTCCATAGGAAGTGAAAGTCCAGCTGTCAGGGTTAATGGTAAAATTGTAGTATTTTATTGGCGAAGGGCCATGTTTCTCGGACCAATAGCCATAACCCTGCGTATCCTGTTTCATCAAATGAAAATCAATATTGTATGCAACTCTAATCGCAACACGATATTCATTTGAATAGACAGCTGTGCTCTTTGTTCTAATTGGTCTAACTGCACTTCCGCGATCTCTCAATACTGCATTTTGAAAATTTGTTACTGAAGCTATATCAGAAATATACCGGACATTGAGCCAAGTAAATGTATTCATAGCATAACCATAGCAGTTGAAGGTCCCAACATTTTTGTCGAGCAAACTCCACGTATTTGGCCCTACTATTGCATCAACTATCAATCCATTTGTTGACTGGAATTTTTTTACAGCAATCGCTGTCTTTGGCCCAAAGATTCCATCTTCCACTAATTTATTCCCATTGCCATCTCTGATGCCCATAGTGTTTAATTTATTCTGTAGCGCAGTTACATCAGCATTGCGGGATCCACTTCGTACTGTTAATCTGAGCCCACTTTGATCCGTGCTCCCGACTGGCTCTCCACCGCAATACAGATACGGACTCTTCTCACCATCAGCTTTAGCAGGATCTCTGCTGATGAAGCTCGCAGTTGACGGATCATAGTAGCGCGCAGAACAGTAGTACAGCCCTGTCTCAGCATCCCAAGCATAGCCGGCATAGCGGAGCGGCTGGATGTTCGCAAGAGCCTGAACCTGAGCCGCGGGGATCAGATTCGAACTTGCCACCACCTGGTCAGAGATGATATTGCCGTAAGAATCGTAGTTGTAGCGTAGAACAACAATTCCGCTCGCATCCCGTATCTCACGAACATCTCCGCGCTGATCTGAGATGATCTGGAAGTAGTACACACTCAGTCCATTGACGTTGCTGTTCTCCTCATAAAACCCTCCGACTGGCGTTGTTCCAGACCCATAGAGATAGGCCAGTATCTTGGGGGTTGCTGTTCCGTCCTGCTCGGTCACAGTGAGGAGTTTCGTCCCGTCATAGAGATAACTGAACTTCGTTGTCCCTACTGTCTTGGTCAGCCTCTGACCCGACCCGTCATAGGTATAGCTTACTGCAATCCCTGATGTCCCGGTAGCTGAGGTCAGGGTCTGACCTGACCAAGCATAGTTGCCTGCTCCTGAGGTTCTTCTACCCATCGAGTCATAAGCGTAGTTATACTTAGCAATACTTGAAGATACACTACTGCCATCAGCAGAGATAATGGGGCCAGAAGACACATCAGCTGTTGTCAGCCTTCCAGCAGTGCCATACACATAACTGCTTGCTCCTGCCGAGGTGATATCTCCTGTTGCTGAATTGTAAGTGTAGCTCTTCGTCACGGGGCCGATAGTAGCTGAAGCTAATTGGGTTCTGTCCGCTGAATAGGTATAGCTTGCAGATTGGGAAAGCTTGCTGTAGCTTGAGGTAGCTAGCTTTGAGTCAGACCCATAGATATAGGTGCTCTGGCCTGCCGCTGAAAGATTAGTATCCGTGGTAAGGCGTCCCAAAGTGTCATAGGAAAGTGTTGAGCTCTGCGTGCCGACTGACTGTGCAGTCGGACGCCCTCCGGCGTCATAGCTCGTATTGGCGGCCTGATAGCTCATGCCAGTTGTTCCGCCACAATATATGGTGCCTGTCCCAAACAGCGAGCCATTGGTCACGGTGATCTGACTGTTGGCTTTGACGCTCGCGTTCTTATCAAAGGCCTCGGTTTTCGTGGTGACCATCTGGGCGCTCGTGCCTGATCCGGTGTTCTGGTAAGTATAGGTCTGGGTATCTCCTGAGACTGAGTCCGCGATCTTGCTTACCCGTCCGGCACTGTCATAGGTCGTCGTGGTGTCTTTCAGGACGGTGGTGCCCTTGGTGTGCTTCTCCTCAGTGACCCGAGACAATCCATCGTAGGTGTAGTTTACCTGAGTGCCATCCGGATTGACCTGCTGGGTCACGCGCGAAACGTTATCAAAGGTCTTCGTGGTCGGACTGTCGGTGCCGACTTTCTCGGTCAGCTGGTTTCCGGCAGCATCGTAAGTGTAGAGGGTTGTGATGCCATCGAAGTCAGTCTTTGAAAGCAAGTCTCCGCGCAAGTTATAGGTGTTGATGGTCGCTGTCTGGGTACCCATCTGAGTCGAGAGCAGACGCCCCATCAGGTCATAGGTAAAGGTGGTTGTGATCGCCGGTTTTCCTGGGGCGGTCTCTGTCTGTGATACCTTATCGCCCGCAAGATCATAGGTGTTGGTATCAGTCACGTTGCCAACTGTTTGGACTATAACGTCACCCTCGCTGTCGTAGCTCTCGGTTTCAGTAGGTTGCCCGGGCGTGGCTGTTGAGATGACATTTCCGGCTGCATCGTAGGTTGTTGTCGTCGGCGCATCTGGAGCCAGTGAATCGGTGGTCTTTACCACTTGTCCTGAAGCGTCATATTGGGTCGTAGTCGTCGTGCCTGCAACTGTTCCTTCAGAGGTGGTGCTGGTTGTGTTTCCTGCCACATCAAAGACAGTAGAAGCGGCGCCCTGGACTGCATTCGAGTCACTCTTCACCTCGCGCCCTAAGACATCTAAGGTCTTCTGTGTCGTCTCTATCACGGTACCATCGCTGGCAAGCGTTGAGGTCGAGGTGACATTGCGCTGCGCATCATAGCTGGTCTTGGTCCAGTTGGTCTTCGCGGTTGAGCCTGATGCCGTCTGATAAGTTTCCGTCTGATCCCCGAAGGCGTTGTAGACATTAGTGGTGGTCATACCAGCCTTATCCGTTGCGGTAAGCAGATTGCCCATAAGGTCATAGGTACTGGTCTGGGTGACGACCCCCCGCCCGTCCGTCGTTGACGTAGTTTTGCCTGCCGGGTTGATCACATAGCTGGTAGTGATATCTTGCGCAGCCAAGCTGGTTCCTAACTGAACTTGCTTTTCTTCCGTCGTCTGTGGGCTGCCGTTTGCAGCAAAGTTTGAATAGTCCTTCTCGTCGAAGGCATAAGTCCCATCAGCGTTTTGTGAGATCGCGTTCTTTTCAACCGTGGTGCGTCCTTGGGCGTCATAGGTATATTCCGTGCGAGCGCGTTTTCCGCTGGCAGTCAGAAGCTTTTCTGTGACCAGTATCTGCCCCTTGCTGTCAACGCTGTACCAGGTAACCGCACGTGCGCTGTCGATCGATTTTATGAGATCGCCTGCAGCGTTGTAGTAGTTCCAGGTCTCAAGGCCCGCTTTATCAAGACTGTAGGTCTCATGACCGTTCGAGTCATAAAGCGCCTGAGTAGCCCCAACTGGGTCAGTCGTTGAATCCGTGAAGGCGCTTCCGGCGGCATTCGGAGTAACGGGTCCTCTCGTTGCGATGACTTCGTTGTAGGCATCATAGGAAGTAGTTGTGCCATAGAGCTGATCGGCTGAAGTCGAGCTGAAGATCTCCTGTCCGGTCGGATCAGTCAGATACAGAGTCTTTGTCTGACCGGCTGCGTATCCATTTGCCGCTGTCGTGCTTCCTCTGGTTACTACTGCTTGCCCGACATTCGTTGAGCGCGCACTGTAGGCGATCTGCACTGCCTGAGGCGGAAGAGTCGTGCCGGTATGCTGGAGACTTAAGGCTGTGCTGCTGTAGGTGATCGCTACCGCATCGCTTCCCCGGGTGATACCCGTGATGTTTCCTGAACTGTCTTCAGTGAACACATCATGGACTTGGTTGGTATACTCATCGACGGTTAGGTTGTTGCCCGAAACCGAATAGGCAAACGTAGTGGAACCTGTTCCGACGTTGTAGGTCAGAGTGTACGACTTGCTTGTCGTGTTGTAGGTAAAGACCAGCTGCTGCCCGTTAGCGGCAGTAACGGTGACCTGACTGCTACCGTTGTTCGCATAAGTAACCTGATTGCCAAGGCGGTCGATATCGGCAGTGATCGCACCGGCATTGTTAAACGTATGTTGTGTCTGGTCCTGGTCGGTCAGCGTCCAGCCTGAAGTGGTCTTGGTAAGTATTGAAAACATCCCGGCAGGAGAGATATAGGTGTTGGCATTGCTCGGGTCTTGCGCAAAGAGATACACGAGTCCTGTACTATCAATGTATTGCGCCGCTCCTGATGGAAGTGTATTGATCTTCTCCTCAAAGCTGAACCACCAGCCCTTCGGCAGATAGGTGGATTGTACGGCACTATCACTGCGATAGGTTCTTTGCACTGAGACAGGTGGTCCATAGGTATCCAGCGTAAAGTCAGTGGCACTGATCTGGATCGCAGGCTTTGCCTCCTCTGCCCTGATATCAAGACCTGCCACAGAGCCCAGTTGGGTGTAAGCGATGTCCGGCGCATTGGCAGCTGCGATGGTGCGGTTTACCAGTGTCGGCGTCGCATAGGAGGCAGAATAGATCGCTGTCTCGCCTGTAGCGCTATATGAGCACACCCGGAACCAATAATTGATGTTATTGGGATAGGTGGTCTGTTGTTTGCGATACAGAGGAGAAGGATTATCACGCAAATCGAAAGCAGGCCCGGCAAAGGTATCGACGTTGGTGCCGGCGTTCAGGGTGCCACCGATAAAGCGTCTGGAAGTCGCGTCATAGCTGAAAGACACTATATGCTTGGTCGCCTGATCGCTTTGCTTCCAGACATCAGTGACCTGATGGGTCGTAAGTGAGACTTTATAGAAACGAGCGGCGTTGGTGGCTGTCCATTCCGGAAGATAGAGGTTGTTGCCATCTGTGGTAGCCCCATCAAGATAGGCACAGGCTGTAGTATCTGCTACAGCTACCGTCCAGGCCGAGATGAAGTGTCCAATGTCACTGTACTGACGTACCGCGAACCCAAGACCGGATTTTGCCACTGAATAGATGAAGGTGCCGTCCGTGGTAAGTATCACGGTATTGCCAACGGTCCCTGCGGGGACCTCTGCGCCAGTCGCATAATTCAGCAGGGGCTTATCGAAGGTCAGTCCGATGTTTGTAGCAGAGCTGTTCGTAAAGTCCGAAGCCGCATAAGCTGCGATGGTTGTCGAGGATGCGGTTGAGGCGGTGATGGCTCCGTCATAGAGCACGCCGTTGAGCATAAAGGCAGAAAGAGACTGAGGGATAGCTGCGGTGGTAGCTTGCAAGGTCGCTTCACCATAGACTGGTGTTGTAGAAGGATAGTTCGTCTGAGTGAAACGTACCCACTTGGCAGGACCGGGATAGTTCGCCCAGCCTTTGACATAGATGTACTTTCCGTCAGGCACCACGATACCTGAGCCGTTTGAGCCCCCATTGCTTCCTGTGGTGAAGGGTGTGCCCGTTGGATAGGTCAGGTTCACAGATGACAGGCGAGTGGAAGGAGAGGGGCTTTCCCCTGCGGTAAAGGGGTTTCCTGAGTAGGTGCCATCTGCTCCATACCCTGCGATCGTAGTGTCTGACGGATAGAAACCGGCTCCTGCTGAAGACCAGGTGGTCGCACCGTTTCCCAGGGTTGTTCCCACTTGGCGATAGTTCGCCCCATCGAAAGCATAGATATGGTAGCCATCTGCCCCAAGATCAGGTGACCAGGAAAGGTCGACTGACCCTCTGCCTGCGTCCGGATAATCATCCTTGTTATCAGCTATGCCGTCTCCGTTCTTATCTGTTTCTCTGAAGTAGTTAGTCGACGGAGTCGTAGCAGAGGTCAGGTTCCCGACCGGCTGAAGAGCCGCTGAGTAGGTAGCAGTGATATAAGGAACGTTTGTGGGTGAGTCAAAGGCATGCCAGCTGTCAACAGAGGGCGTGGTCTCAGGCCCGTAGAGTACAAACCCATTGAAAGCAGTGCCATTGACAAGCGGGTTGATAAGCGCCGAAGTCATAACATCGAACGTCGCCCACGTATTGCCGCCCGTGACAGACGTTGAGGTGAGCGCCGTATGCGCAGGCTTGGTGTTCCAAGTCACCTGGGCAGGAATGGCTGAAGAGGCAACACCCAGATAGACGGTATCTGCCGCAGTAGTCCAGCAGCGGGTCTGATACACGTTTAAGCTAATCTGACTGAAAGCTGCTCCTTTCAGATTCGGCAAGGTGCTAAAAGAGATGTAGCCTCGGTAGTAACCACTATATATACTCGAACAGCCAGACATAAGCCCCCCACCACTACTGGTTGGCGCAGAAGACAGAACCTCTTGGGTTGAAGTAGCTGGTATCGTAACACTCGGATCGATCTTTACCGGCCAGACCCGGTCTTTTGAGGTCAGCCAGGTTTTATCCAGATTCGCCCTGAATCGCGCTGAAGTCTTCGAAGATGAGATAAGCTCCCAAGGGGTATTAGGGCAGAGAGAACCTTGTCCTGCGTTCTCCGTTCCTGAGTCGGTAACTACCAGATCTGAGATCGCATAAGCGACCGTACCGTCGCTCTTCAGCAACTCGAATGCTGAAGTATCCAGGTTCTGCTTTAAAGTAAGTCCGGTGAAGTCAATCCGGAAGTCATAGAAATCCTTGTTCTTGTACTTATTGAGAAACAGCGTCTCCTTAACGCCGCCCCTCAGAGCTTGATAGCTCAGAGATGTGTCGTCTCCGGTGTCGGGATAGATCGCAGTATCACCTAAAGACAGTGGTTGGCTGAGCTGGGCCCCACAGGCGCTTAGAGAAAGAGAGTAGCCATCTCCGGTGATGGTAGCGGCGCCGTTGCCGTTATTGGAAAACGCTACCTTGTCTTTCGTTGAAAGCGTTGTAAGAGTGCCGGGGGCCTCAGTTGCATCTGCTGATACGAGGCTTGTTGAGATGTCAACGAACTGGCCTTTACTGTTCTTGTAGTGCAGAGGTGCAGCTGAGACGACGATCTGACGCTCCCCGTCAGAGAGCTCATAGGTCTTAGTTGTTTCAGTACGATCTTCAACGATCTCACGAACGCGTTTGGCTTTGGGATCCTTTTTCTGGGGTTTTACTTCTGCTGCCGGGTTCTTTTTGGCATCAGCGGGGGCTCCATAGGTAGTCTCTCCTGAACCAAGTGGTGGAGTAGAGGCTTTCTGAGAGGGAGCCGCACTCGCCTCAGAAGACGCTGCAACTGTAGAAGCTGGAATGAGCGCGACCACCAGCACGACAGAAAGCAGGATGCAGAAAGCTCGGTACCGAGGCCCATGTTGTCTCTTGCAAGAAGATTGCCGAGCGGCTTGATCTGAGTCGGATGAGAAATCGAAGTTTGACTTGCGCATGAGAACCTTCCTCTCCGTGTGGTTCACATTTGCTGATAAAACATCTCGTCACTGCATTTTCATATGTCAATCAGTATGGACCTCACGGACAGCATATGCAAGATAAACTCTGAATAGCCGCCTAAAGGCGTAACCGCGAGATTTCGATCAAACGCTATCCTGCTACAATATGAAAGCGTCAGATACGGAGCCGGAGCCGTCCTGGTGGGCGGCGCGGTCTTCAAAACCGTTGTGAGGGGTGAAGAGCCCCTCGGGTGGGTTCGATTCCCGCACGGCTCCGCCACGATCCCGCAATGTCTCCCTGGGAATCGAACCCGAGAGGGCGAAACAGGCCAGTGGCCTGTTTCGGGCCGAGCGAAGCGAGGTCTCCGCGGATTGCGGAGCAAGACGCGCGATTCCCGCACGGCTCCGCCATGCTCGCGCGGCTCCGCCATGCTCTTGATGACACAAGCTGTTACATATCGCTCGCTCCCGCTGTGACTCGGGAGTATAATCAGGGTGCATCATTGGGGCGGCGGTCCTGAGTGAAGAGGGCTCATGATCGGATGGTGTCGTAGTGTGCGACATGAGAAGGTGCCCAATGAGAAGATGCAAGTCCATCGGTCTGTCCGTTCTGTTCAGCGTGGTGCTGCTGTTATCCAACCTGACGCTTTTCCCACCGCCGGCTGCGGCCGCCAAGTTGACCGATCTCCATATCAACGGCGGCGTCGGCTATACGCTGGTCTTCAAGTTCAGGGCGCCCGACAACTCGATCGCTTCGTTTACCATCGCCGGTGAAGAGACCCTGCCGGCGATACTCAGCAACGGCGAATATCTGCAGACCGGCTACGCGCTGGTCTACGTCGACGTCTACGAAACAGGTGGCCGTCATGTCGCGACCATCCTTGAAAACGCGATCGGGCACCGCAGTGACAAGAACTGCTGCCTGCAGGCTGACGGATCGATGGGAGACAACGGCGTCTTCATCGTCAACGGCGGAAACATCAACTTCTGGTTCAACGGCTTCGCCGCGCGGCAGTCCGGCACATCGCTCCTCATCCCGAACAAGATCTGGCTGAACGCAAACGGCACGCC
>JGI20166J26741_11724473_pt1 | contig 21664 bp, 21 predicted proteins | sample TergutCu122P5_FD_26741 | JGI IMG/M metagenome (IMG submission 26741)
GCCGACGTCGACCTTGAAGAGCTTCTTGTCACCAAGGACCGCTGGATCATCAAGCCGCTCGATCTCTACGCCGCGCGCGGCGTCGTCGCCGGACGCGGCGTGAGCCAGACAGAATGGGAGCGCACGATCCGCGAGAAGATCGATACCGGCTACATCGTTCAGGAGTATGTCGAGCAGTACCGCGCGACCAACATCCGCAATACCTATTCGTTACCCGTCGGCGGAAAACCACAGCAACTGCGCGCGCCACAGCTTGAACTTTTCCAGGATCTTACGGGGCTCTACCTGTATAACGGCAGCCTGGCCGGCACCTACGCGCGCGCGGGACAGGAAGCGCTCATCTTCGGCCATGCCGGCGGTCTCACCCTGGCCAGCTTTCAAGTACCGTAAGCGAAGCGCTCAGCACTGAGAGGCGCGGATCGTTTCGCCTAAGCCCCGAAAGGCAACCCGTGGCGGCCTGTGCCGCCGCGAGGGTTGATCTGAGCGGCTCAGGCGGAAGGAGGCGCCGCTCAGTCGATCTCCTCGATGTCGAGGTCGTCGTCCAGGTCGCCCCATTGATCGACTGAGGGGGATACGGGGTCTTGAACGGGAGCCTGGACAGCCGCCTGCGGAGCGGGTGAGGCGGCTACGGGGACCTGTTGCAGAGTCGGTTCCGCTACGGGCGCAGGCGCATTGCTTTCTGCGAAAAAGTCAGATTCCGCCAGAGCGGCGGCCATCGGATCTTCGCTCTCGGATGCGGGCGCGACTACGGGCACAGGCGTCGCCAGATCCTCGTCAGCCAACGCGGGCGGGGCAGCAGAAAGCTCCGGAGCAACTGCCGGCGCGGGCACGACCGCACTTGGTTCGGGAGCCGGCGCCGCCTTCGCTCTGCGGCTCTGTTTCGCCATACGCAGCTCTTTTTCCAGCTCTTTGGGCACGGGGATCTCTTGGATCGCAGAACGCGCTTCCGCCTCTATCTGACCGACCTCCATCATGAAGTCATCCAGCTGCGCCAGATATTTCTTGCGAAACTTCTCTTCCTCGCCCTGAAGCCGCGCGAAGTTTCCTATCAGCTGATGGCGCTTCTGCTCCGCGTCAGCGATGATCCGCTCAGATTGCTGCCGGGCGTCTTCGAGCTGCGCTTCGTACTGCCTCTGCGCGGCGGCCAGAGTATCAGCGCATTCGCTCTGAGCCTTCGCCAGCATCTCGTCAGCCGCTTTCTGGGCCGTCAGCAGCGTATTGTTGATCGTGTTACGCTCGGCCTCGAAGTTCACCCCACGGGACTCAAGGTCGGTGAGCTTGTCCTCAAGCTCCTTGATGCGCTTTCCGGCAGCGTCGACTTCAACAGCCAGCTGATCCAGAAAGGCGTCTACCTCGTCTTCACGATAGCCCCTCATGCCATGAGCGAATTCCTTCTGGTGGATATCAAGCGCAGTAATCTTCATAGTGCTTCCTTCGTTATTCCTGGTGCAAATCTGTTGATGTCTGTCATTGTATCATGCTTTTTCCGGAGCATCCGCACTGTTTTCCGCACCCTGTTCCAGGGTTCGCACAATGGCGGCGTCCACTGCCTTGACGAAGGCGGCGCGCAGTCCCGCCTCCTCAAGTTCTGCCAGCGCCACGGCCGTGGTGCCGCCCGGACTTGAGACCGTGTCAATCAGTGACTCCGGATGCATGCCGCTTTCCTGCAGAAGCCGGGCGGTGCCCAGCATGGTCTGTTCAGCCAACTCAGTCGCGAGTCCCAGAGGCAGCCCGTGCATGACGCCCGCGCGCACCAGCGCGCTTGCGACCAGCGCGAAGTAGGCGGGTCCGCTCCCGCTTACGGCCGATCCCGCCGGCTGGAGCTCTTCGGAGATAACGCAAGCGCGTCCGACACTCTCGAACAGCTTCACCACCGGTTTCAGCGCGGTTTTAGTCACGTACTCGCCCGGCGTCAGAAGCGACATCGCCTCACCGACCATGGCGGGTGTGTTCGGCATCACGCGCACGACCGGCGTTTCCGGCAAAACTGCCGCCTGGATCTGCGTCGTCGTAATGCCCCCCGCAATCGAGACGACCATCGCCCCGTTCAGATGATCCCGCAGTTGACCAAGCACCTCGGTTACGGTTTCCGGATGGACTGCCAACAGGCAGATGTCACCGGCGCTCAACTCAAGCTGAGTCACCTGACCCAGGCAGGTTACGCCCGGAAACTCCTTTTCCAGCTCGGTACGCCGCATCAGATCGTGCTCGACCACCACCGCCTTGCGGGGGTTGACCAGTCCGGATTTCAAAAAGCCCGCCAGCAGCGACGAGCCCATCTTGCCCGCTCCGATCACCGCCACACGGCCAGCCGTATTCTGTACTGCCATAAGTTTGATTACTCCTTCAATGCACGGTCACGAAGCACTAGTATACTACGCCGTAAAGCCCCCTGACACGAACACCATCAGGAGCAAGCACCATCAGGCGCGTTTAGAAGATCGTTCGCGCGGAACCGAACTTGCGTTGATCGAGATCCTGCATCTCAACGTTTTGCGGCGTGAGCATAAAGATGAGATCGGCTACTTTCGAGATACCGCCATCAAGAGCGTAGGTAAGTCCTGAGGCGAAGTCGATGAAACGACGCTGTTGTGCGGCGGGCACCCGCGTCAGATCAAGGATTACGGGCGTCCCCGCCTTGAATTTGTCCGCCAGGACGCTCACCTCTTCAAAACTGCTGGGGCGCGCGTTATGGATACGCACCTGGGGCGTCATCGGCGAGACCGAAGCCGGCCCGGTCGGCACCGAGCGCAGCGGGGATCCCGTCATGGCAGAAGCGCGCTCCAGATCCGGCGTGCGAGGTCGCATCCGAACCGAACCCGCGCTGGCCCCTGAGTCGTAAGGAGACTCATAGGCATAGGAGTTACCAGAACCAGGATCCTCATGCTCTCCGGACGCCGGTTCTTCATACGCTTCATATTCATCATAGGCCTCGTAGTCTTCGTCACCGAAGCCGAACTTTGACTTTACGTTTTCCCACATGCTCATACTAACCCGTCTCCTTGAACAGAGCCGTCCCGACACGAACCAGGGTCGCGCCTTCTTCAACGGCAACTTCAAAGTCGTTACTCATGCCCATCGAAAGCTCCCGCAAAGGCGCCCTCTCCCGCTGTGGCGCACAACGCAGGGTTTCGCGCAGGTCGTCACGCAGATCCCTGAGATCCCTGAACACCCAGCGTACCGCTTCAGGACTGTCCAGGGGCGCCATCGTCATCAGGCCGTTTATCTGCAGGTGCGAACTGTGGAGAACGCCCGTGGCAACCGCGGTCACCACCGCGCGCGCCTCAGAAGGCGTCAGACCATGCTTTGAGTCTTCACCGCTGATGTTGACCTCCAGCAATACCGGCTGGATAACGTCGAGCGCCTCCGCACGACTTTGGATCTTTTCAAGCAGACGACGGCTGTCGACCGCATGGATGAGCGGGGTCTGGCCCACGACAAAGCGAACCTTGTTGGTCTGCAGGGTGCCGATCAGATGGATTGCGGCCTCAGGGATCGCCGCGCGCTTCTCAAGAAACTTGTCAACCCGGTTTTCTGCCAGCACCCGTTGCCCCGCCGCCACCAGCTGGGCGGCGACTTCGGGGTCGACCGACTTTGTGACGGCGACCAGCGCCACCTCCGCCGGGTCACGCCCGGCGCGCCGGGCGGCGTCGGCGATGCGAGCGCGCACCCGCGCAAGGCGCGCCGCCGTGACCTCCGCTCCCGCCCCCGCGTCGCTAGCGTTGTCCCTGGCTGCTGAGCTCGATATCATCATAGGCGTCACGCTCCCCCGTGATCAGAAAGACGATGCGCTCCCCGATGTCTACCGAGTTGTCGCTGATGCGCTCCAGATAGCGCGAGGACATGACCATGCGGCTTGCCCACTCGATGTCGCCCTCGTCAGTCAGATGTCCCAGCGCCCGGAAGAACTGCTTATAGAGCTCGTCGATCGGAGCGTCCATCTCAGGCAGCTTCATCGCAAGCCCAAGGTCATTTGTTTCAAGCGCCTGACGAGTCGCGGCAAGAACGCCGGCCACCATCTCGCCCTGTACCTGAACCAGATCGACCAAGGTCTGAGGAGCACGCACGGTGCCCTCCTTGTCGGTGACGCGGAGAGCGGTTTTCGCGACATTGGCTGCGTTGTCAGCCATGCGCTCCTCGTACATGGCAATAAAGGCCAGCGAATGGAGCAGACGCAGGTCGCGCGCCACCGGAAACTGAGTCGCGATGGTCTCAAGCACGCGATCCTCGACCGCGAGCGTGCGCCGATCAAACTCGTCGTCGTTTGCCACGAGACGGGCGGCCAGCTCGGAGTCGCCCTCTATCAGAGCGGTTGTTGCCTGACGCACCAGCGTCTCAACCTCGCCCAGGATATCGACGACTTCAGCTTTGATCTCTGCCAGTTGTTGTTTGAAGTGTTCTCTCATAAACGCATTGCCGAGGATTCGACTGTTCCTTTCTTCCGCCCATACTCCCTGTTCTGCTATCGTATCATCTGCCGCCTGAAAACCGGTAACTCGTCAGGAGAATGGCAGATAATTCCCGCTCGCCTGCCCTTAACCGAAACGTCCGGTGATGTAATCTTCGGTACGCTTGTCAAGCGGCGTGGTGAAGATGTCGTTCGTTTTGCCGGATTCAACCAGAACCGCCGGCTGCCCCGCAACTTCCTGCAGGAAAAACGAGGTGTAGTCGCTTACGCGGGCCGCCTGCTGCATGTTGTGCGTGACGATGATCGTCGTGACGTCGCTTTTGATCTCGGCCATCAAGTCCTCGATCTTCTGGACCGAGGTCGGGTCGATGGCGCTGCAGGGTTCGTCCATCAGCAGGACGTCGGGCTCGACTGCCAGCACACGCGCGATGCAGAGGCGCTGCTGCTGCCCGCCTGAGATCGCCAGGCCGTTCTTGCTCAGGATGTCCTTGACTTCCTTCCAGAGGTTGGCGCGCTTCAGCGAGTCCTCGACGATGCCGTCCAGCTCCGATTTCTTGCGGATGCCCTGCAGGCGCGGCCCGTAGGCCACGTTGTCGTAGATCGACTGCGGGAAGGGATTAGGCTGCTGAAAGATCATGCCGACGCGCCGACGCAGGTCGACCGGATCGACGTCGGGGCCGTAGATGTCCTCCTCGCCGAAGAGTATCGAGCCTTCGACCTTGGTGCCAACGATCAGATCGTTCATGCGGTTCAGGCAGCGCAGAAACGTGGACTTGCCACAGCCTGAAGGTCCGATCAGCGCGGTGATGGCGTCATCGTGGATGTCGAGCGACACGCCGGTCAGCGCGTGGAAGTCGCCGTAATAGAACTCCATGTTACGCACGAAGAAGGTCGTCTCCGTAGGCACCGAGACAAGCGGTGTCGAATAGACGGTGCTGTCGTGGACGACCGCCGGGGCAAGCGCGGGGTTTTTCGAGATATCAAATGCCATATCAGCGAACCTTCCGATAACGTCGTTGAATAACACGGGCCAGGGTATTGAGCCCCAGAATTACGATCATGAGCATGAGCGCCGTGCCGTAGGCAGACGGCAGATTGATGCCGTCGACGGCAAGCATGTACAGATGGACCGCCATCGAGCGCCCCGAGTCAAGCGGCGTCAGCGGCATATTGATCGCCATGCCCATCGTGTAGAACACGACTGCCGTCTCGCCGATAGCGCGCCCCATCGCCAGCACCAGGCCCGTGATGATGCGCGGCATGGCCCAGGGAAGGACGACCCTGCTCACCGTCTGCCACTTCGTCGCGCCCAGCCCGTAACTGCCCCAGCGGATGTAGCGCGGCACGGATCTGATGGCCTCCTCGGTCGCGCGCATGATAATCGGGAGCATGAGCAGCGCAAGCGAGAGCGCCGCGGCCATCATCGACATCTTCAGATGCATCGCCTCGACGAAGAAGGCCAGACCGAAGAGACCCATGACGATCGAAGGCACCGAGGCAAGCGAGTCGGCCGCAAAGCGGATGATCGTCACGATCCTGCCCTGCCGGGCGTATTCGGCCAGATAGACGGCCGCCAGAACCGCGATCGGCGACGCGATGAGCATGGCAAGCGCCGTGACGTAGATCGTTGAGACGATGGTCGGCCAGATGCCTCCGTTGGCGCTGACGCCATGGGGCCGGGTGAAGATGAACTTCAGGACGCCGATGTGCGCGATCGACGGCGCGCCGTTGATCAGCACGTAGAGGATGATCAGTATCAGCGCGGCGACCGTGATACCCGCCGCCACCCAGAGCACCGCCAGAGCGGCGTTGTTCGCAAGGTGCTCCTTGAGCAGCCGGGCGTGGCGAGCCTCGGTGCGCGCGGTCTTGTCCATGGCATCAAGGCCGAGATCCTTGAGACGCTCGCGGTCTTCGTTGAAGAGATCCAGATCCCGCATCGCTTCCTCAGGCCTCCCTCTTGCTCCGGGACAGCAGACGCACCGTCAGAACCAGACCCATCGAGATGAGGAACAGCAGGGCCGCCATCCCGAAAAGCGCCGTCCGGAAGTTGCCGGAGGCATATCCCATACCCAGGACGATCTGACTCGTGAGTGTCGCGATCGGTTTGGTCAGCCCCGCAAACATCTGCGGCGCATTACCCACGATCATGAGCACAGCCATGGTCTCGCCAATGGCGCGCCCCATGCCAAGAATGGCCGCGTCGATGATGCCGATCTTGGCGGCCGGCAGGACGACCTTGTAGATGGTCTGCCACTGGGTCGCCCCCATGGCAAAGCTCGCCTCGCGGATGCCCATCGGGATTGAGTCAAGCGCGTCTTCAGAGAGCATCGCGATCGTCGGTACAATCATGATGGAGAGCACGATCCAGGCCGTCAGCGGACCAAAGCCCGCCCCGCCGAACAGTCTGCCGACGACCGGCGCCACCACGGTCACGCCAAAGAAGCCGTAGACGACCGAGGGGATGCCCGCCAGCAGCTCGACCGCCGGACGGATGACCGCGCGGGCCCGCGGGCCGGCGATCTCAGAGAGGAAGAGCGCGGTCAGGATCGCGAGCGGCGCGCCGATAGCAAGCGCCCCGACAGTCACGACGATGCTGCCGACGATGAAGGGTACAACGCCGAACTGCCCGTTTGCAACCGACCACTGCGATCCCGCGATGAAGTTGAGAAAACCGATCTCTGAGAAGAGCGGGACTGCGCGCCAGGCGACAAAAGCAAAAATCAACACTACGCCGAGCACCGCGACGATGGCGCAGAGGAAGAACAGCAACGACAGCGCGCGCTCCTTGATCTGCGTCGAGCGCGAGACGAGCGTCAGCTCCGCTTTCTTATGCCGGGGTTGGGTCTCAGCCAGGCCGGGAAACGGCGTCGAGCCCTCGGGCGGAAGCGAAGGCGTCTGCTGCGAAAGCGGCGGCGGCGTGTAGGCGGCCGCGCTCACTTCTGATCCCCCGCCTTTATCTTGACGGGCAGGTAGCCGGCTTCGCGCACGGCGCCCTCCTGGATCGCGTCCGAGAGGACGTAGTCGATGTAGCCCCGCGCCTCAGGACTGATGTCGCGACGCGCCAGGAAGAAAAGGTCGCGTGACAAAGGGTATTTCTTCGACGCGATGTTGGCGGGCGACGGCGTTACCCCATTGATGCTCAGCGCGCGTACCTGACTGTTGACAAAGCCCTCCGAGATATAGCCGATGGCGCCCTTGGTGCGACGGATCACTTCACGTACCTGTCCGGTGCCGGGTAACACGACGGCGTTAAGATCGAATTCCGTAGTGCCCATTACCTTGCCAGTGAAGGCGTCGCGTGTCCCGGAGGACTCGTCGCGATTGATGAGCGTGATCGGGAGATCGGCGCCTCCCACTTCGCTCCAGTTCGTGATCTTGCCCGCAAAGATGTCGCGCAGATCATCCAGCTGGAGGTTCCTGACCTGATTGGCCGGGTTGACTACCACCGCGATGCCGTCATGCGCGATCGGAATGACTTCCAGACCAAGATTGAGCTCGTCGTCCTTGAGCGCGCGCGAGCTGGTGCCGATGTCAGCGGTCTTCGTCAGGCCCACCGCCTCGATACCCGCCGAAGACCCCAGACCGCTGACCAGCACCGATATCTCAGGGTGCACCTTCGAGTAATCCTCTCCCGCCACTTCGGCGATGGGCTCGACGGTCGTCGATCCGCTGACAACGATGTCGGTACTGCCCTTCGCACAGCCCGTGAGAACAAGTACGACTAGCATAAGCAGGGCAACGACCAGGTAGGGCGCGTCGCCGCGGGCGCGTCGCCGCTGTCCGGATTTTATACTGCTCAAACTACGCATGGACGCGCTCCCCTTCCTGTGGCAGCAGGCAGGCCAGCGCCGCCTGGCGCCCCGTGGCGCCATTCTGCGCGCGGTAGGAGTAGTAATGAGCGCGATCCTGCGCGGTGTCTTCGCCGAGGGCCGCTATCTGGTCTGCCGGCACACCGCTGTCCTGCAGGGTTTGCGCGACGGCAGCGCCCAGATCGAGCCGTAGTGTCGGGGCGCCGGCCTCGTCCGTGTTTCCGGACGGCGTCTGCTCAAGCGCAGGAAACTCCGCGGCAAAGCGCGCAGCGACTTCCGGCGCGATCTCGAAGGACTCAGGGCCGATGTAGGGCCCGATGTAGGCGCGCACATCAGCTGGTTTGACCCCATAAGCGTCCCGCAGAGCGGTGACTGCCTCCGCCGAAATACGCGCAAGCGTGCCCTTCCAGCCAGAATGGACCACAGCCAGTGCGCGTCGCGGAGTGCGCGTCGCCAGGATGATCGGCACGCAGTCGGCCACGCAGACGAGCAGCGGAATGCCCGAGGTCGCCGTGATGAGCGCGTCAGTGTCAGGCAGCACGCCGCCGAAGACGGGCTCGTCAACGCGCGCCACGCGGGTTCCATGCGTCTGGATACACCAGTGCAAATGCTCCTGGGTCGCAGAGTCCAGGCCCAGCGCAGACATCAGAATGTGCCGGTTCTCTTTGACCGTGGCGGGATCGTCGCCCACCCGGTCGCTCATGTTCAAGGTGGCATACGGAGGGAGGCTGCGACCGCCCGTACGCTCAGAAAAAGCAATGAGGATGCCGTCGGCAATGAGTTCCAGATCGGAATGCCAGGTAATGGTCCCCTGAACGAAACGCCTCAACGCGGGCACAAGCGCCCCTCTCTTCAGACATCAAGCGGACCCGATGGCGACGAGGTCGCTCCGTCGTCGCCATAGGGTCCAAAACTAGTACGCTGCATTCATTATAGACGGGCAATCAAAGAAGCGCAATATGCATAATCCACCGAAAAAATCCCGTAATATCAGGTCACCCAATCAGCACGGCGAGGGCGGCATCCACGGCACGCGGAATGCGCGCCCAGAGGCGTGCCGGTCGCATCATATGAGTCAGAACCAGCTCAGTGGTAAACTCCTTGGCCGCATCCACGATGTCGATGTCGGAGTAGACCATCTGCGCGCAACCCTCGACAACCACGAGCGCCTTGATCAGCAGCCCGAAACCGCGCGGTACGCTCACCTTCTGTTCGTTCATGATCGAGAGAAAGCCCAGCGCGAAACCCCGTACGTCGCGCGGCGTGGTGGAGAAGGTGCGCGCCATGAGTTCGGCTACGCGGGCGGTGACCTGGTCCTGTTGGTCCGTTGGGACGACCAAGCCCAGATCCGCCGAGTAGCTGATAGCCCGTTTCGCATCGGCATAGACGGTGGCGGCGAGCACCTGAGCGATCGCCTCCTTGTCCTCGTCGCGCAGCTCCCCCATAATGCCGAAGTCGATGTAACAGATGCGCCCGTCCGGCGTCAGCAGCAGGTTCGACTGATGCAGATCCGCGTGGAAACGTCCGAGCACCATGACCTGCTTCATGAACACATTGGCGCCATACATCGCCAGAAAGCGCGCGTCGACGCCGGCTGCCTCAGCCTCACGGGCATGATCAAGATGCCAGCCCTCAACAAACTGCATGGTCAGCACATGGCGACTTGTGAGCGGCCACACAATTGCAGGCGTCGTCACGTAGGGGTCTCCTCGAAAGTCGAAGGCAAAGCGATCTGAAGTGCGCCCTTCGATGCGCAGATCGCACTCCGAAGTGATCGAGTCCGCGAACTCGGACAGCAGCTGTGGCAGGTTGAAGCGCTGCAGACGCCTGATGTGTCCGATGCGATTAACCAGCGGCGTGATCACGGCAATGTCGGCGGCGATCGTCTCCTCGCTGCCGGGGCGGATGACCTTGATGGCAAGCGGCGTTTTGGCAGGCATCACAGCGCCGATAACCGGTGTGTAGTTGCGCGCGAGCGTGGCCTTGTAGACCTGGGCGATCGAGGCCGAGCCGATAGGCACAGGATCAAAGCTTGCAAACAGCTCCTCAAGAGGACGTCCGAAGTCGCGCTCAATCACCGGCCGGATCGCCTCGAAAGGCGTCGGGTTGACCGCGTCGCGCAGGTTCTCCATCTCGAAGACGTACTGCGGCGGGAACATATCAGGGCGGATCGAGATGAGCTGCCCCAGCTTGATGAAGGCCGGACCCAAGTCCTCGAAGGCCTCCCGTAGCTCGCGGGCAAAGATCTCGCGACGTTGTGTGACGCTCGTTAACCCGAAACGCGCTTTTGCCGCTGCGCGCCACCAGTGCTTCGTGATCACGAGTAAGATATGTCTTCTTCGTGCGCGCATGTCGCTCACCCCTGGAGCTTCACGGTGATCGCGTCGAGCGCCGCACCCATGGACTCAAGACGGCCGCGCAGCTCAGCGATCTCAAAGCGCAGCTCTTCGACGGCCTCGGCGGCTGGACCCTCCGTCGCGCTCAGCGATTCGTCAGTACCTGCAATCAGCTCGGCCTTGATGAGATCCTTCTTCTTGTCAACCATCGCGGCCAGCCCGTCGACGAAGGCCCCCTTGTCAGCGGCCATCTCACCCTGCGTGGTCTCGTTGCCACGCGCGATACCCGCCTTGAGCGCCTCGTCAGCCGACTCATGGACCATCTCCCAGACCGCCAGGAACTTCATCACGTCGGTATTCGTTAACATGGCTTCTCCTTACTATTGGTGGGTCTTTCTTGCTTTTAGCAAAGAGGGCCGTCTTCGCTGGCAGCAGCGGATCTTCTTCGCTGTCCTTAAGTATAAAGCACCTCTCTGAGCTCTGCTGAACAAACAGACTGGTGCCAAATCGAACGTTGGGCACTTACTCCGCGCTACCATGGAAAAGGGAGTAACAATCTGCAGGAAGATTATGAAAAGGAAGAAACGGGCGCTCATCGTATCTCTTATCGTTGCCTTCGCTCTCCTCCTGGGAGCGGCAGGTACGATTTTCTACGTGAAGTATTATAACGCGACGCCCGTCCTTTCTCTGAGCGGTGCAAGCGTGATGACGCTTGAAGTAGGCGAAGGCCAGACCTTCAATGATCCGGGCGGACAAGCTTCCTGTAGCGGAAAAGATATCAGCAACAGAATAATCCGAACAGGCGCTGTTGATATGTCGCGGGTGGCAAGCTCTACGATCACCTACACCGTCAGTAACCTGTTTTCCCGCAATCCTGTTTCCGTTCGGCGCACGGTGCTCGTCGTCGACACGCAGAAACCCGTGATCACTCTTAAGGGAGCGCAGGCGATCGCGCTCTACACCGGAGACGCCTACAAAGAACCTGGTTTCAGCGCCAGCGATAACTATGACGGCGACATCACCACACTGGTGAAAGTAACGCAGCACATCGACACGACGAAAGCCGGCACCTATGAAGTGCAGTATTCGGTTGCGGATTCAAGCGAGAACACCGCAACTGCGAAGCGCACGGTGATCTATCGCGTCCGTCCAGTTCCCACGACGCCGCCTGGGCCCAACGACAAGATAGTCTACCTTACCTTTGACGATGGCCCTTCGGCGATCACGCCCCGTATCCTCGAGATCCTTGCTCAGGAGAATGTCAAGGCGACCTGGTTTGTCATGGGGCGCAGTGCGAAGGCCTATCCCTATCTCAAGAAGATCGCCGCCGGTGGCCATGCGATCGGCCTTCACACCTATACGCATGACTATAACCAGATCTATGCGTCGGACACGGCGTTCTTCAGCGATATCGACCAGGTCTCAGCTCTTATTAAGCAGCAAACAGGTATTGACTCGCACCTCCTCCGTTTTGCGGGCGGAAGTTCCAATTCTTCAAGCAAGTTCAATCCAGGGATCATGACGAAGCTTGCCCGTGAAGTAACGGACAGAGGCTATGTGTATTTTGACTGGGACATAACGGCCGGCGATGCGACCGCACCGCAGATCACCCGCCAGCAGTATGTCGATAACGTGATCAAGGGGATCAGCAAACGTAAGCAGTCGATCGTGCTCATGCACGACATGAAAAAGAACGCGGATCTCGTCGAGGGACTCCTGCAGATCATCCAGTACGGCAAAGCGCAGGGCTACCGGTTCGAGGTCCTCACCACCTCTACCCCGCCGGTTCATCACCACATCAACAACTGACAAAAGGGGCCGGGTCCCTTTTGTCAGGTCATTTTTATCTCACTACTTCGTCAGCGCCTGGAGAGCGGCGGCTTCCTGTTCTGTGAGCGGGATGGTGATCCAGTTTGATCCGAGTTGTTGATCTCTATTGTTGTACACACCGTAGTTTATCTGCAGATAGTAAGGCGCATCAACGACAAAGCCGCGCGACAGAGCGGGGCGGATGATAGCGACAGCTTTCTCCCTCTCGCGCTCGCCTATGACAGAGGACTTGTATGCACCGGTTTCATTGTTGCCATATATCTGAACCGCTCGCTTCGTCATCACTGACCAGAGCGGATCAGAGGGGGTCGAGGTCTCGACCATACTTGACAACGCCAACAGGGACTGCGAATCATAGAGGTCGAGCTCGTCTGGATAAAAGCCCGTTTTCTTTGTATCAAGCCCTTTCGCCAATTCAGAGCGCGTCATATCCCAGCTCATCTCTGCCGCCTTCGCCGTGGTAAGACTGTAGGAGTTCGTAAAGGCCTTTGTACCCAGGACGCCTGTCACATCAAGATTCGCAGCCCCAGAAAGAAGCGCGACGCTCGTCGTCTCGCCCGACGGTATGAACGGTTCTCCCCGATACATCATCCCGTAGAGCAGCTGATACTGATCCGCAGGGCTCAACAGCTCGTACTCTGCCTTGAACACCTGGTAGAGCTCGCGGGCCTTTTGCTCCCGCTCCGTCTTGCTGATCGGAGAGATGGAGGGGCCATCGGAAAAATTCAGATAGTTGTAGCTCACAACCTGCGTGCGTTGGTCGAGCTTTGGCAGCGCCAGAAGCGCGCCTGCGACCTCGGGAGTGCTGAACAGAGCCCGGCTGAAGGCGTCCGGCTTTGTGCCCGTGCGGGCGTTGACCAGGCGAAACGCCGTTCTCCCGCTTTTTGTATGCAGCTCAAGAAGCATGACTGAAAAGTTCTCGTCCGCGCCGCCATAGGCGATGTCAGGCGAGACCGTCTCCTGTAACTTCTGAGCCGACACCTGGAGAAACTGAGGATCCGTAACCTTGGTCTGTCGCAGCAGCAGATCGTTGTAGGTCGGCTGCTCGCCGCCGACAAGATCCATCAGCATCCCGCCCGAGCCCATATAGCCCATACCATACTGCATGGACAGAAGCCGCACGTAGGATATCTGATCGGCCTGAGGCTTAAAGTTTTTCTCCCAGGTAGAATAGACCGAGATCAACCCGTAAAACGCGAAGGCGAATGCAATCACCAGCGCAAACGAAGGCAGCGCGCGCACGAGCCGCCCCCACTTCCGCGTCGTGATGAGCTCGAATAGCAGAAACACGATAAACGCGGCAAGCAACAGACCCAGAATCGAGCCGATCCTGGCGCCCAGCGCAAGGCTCGGCGGCGTATCAGAGGGAATAACCGGCACACCTGCTATCCCCGACTCAAAGATCGATGAGATCCCGATGATCCCACCCATACCCAGAGCCACAACCAGCACGCCAACCGCCACGCGATACACCAGTTGGAGCCATCTGCTCGGAGCGCTCTTGCCCGCCGCCTCGCTCGGTCGCCGCACAAAAAGCCAAGCGCCCGCACCGATAAGCAGCACCGCCCACATAAAAGTCACCGCGATACTTGCCCCATTGGAAACCGGCGGCGCAGATGAACTTCCCACCAGCATCGCCGAAGGCGAGAGCATGAAGAAGGTGTTCTGGATCGCCGCGGCGCCCACCAGTCCCACGAAGCCTTGTGGGATGTTTGGTACCAGCGCGGTGACTGACTGGGAAAAGCAGGTCGCAATCACATGCGGGAGCAAGATGATCAGAGCGGTTACCGACAGATTCGAGAACACGGTCCCGGTAATGCTCACCGCGACAAGCGTGGCCGCAACCGCAAACAGACTCGCCGTCAGAAACAGCCCCAACGCCGAGGCGACCGCCGCAAAGGTCAGCGCCGTACCAGCGATCACGTTTGTTGCCACCGTCAACGCAACGACGATCAACCCAATCCCCCAGATCCAGGTCAACACAGCGGCAAGAAAACTGAAATACATCCTCAGGCGCGAGGCAGGCAGCGCGTGATAGAAGTCCGCGCGGTTACGCCTGTTCAAAAAACTGAACAGACGCAGCACGAACAAAAACGGCAGCAGCCAGACCGCGGCGCCCGCAAAGGAGAGCAGCGCCGTCGGGTCGACCACATACGCAACAAGACTGCCCAGGGAGCCCTGCCCGGAACTGTAGGCCGTGATCAGCACGAGCACAGTCTCTGCTACCGAAACCAGCACGATAAGGCCACCGGCAAGCAGGCCCATGAAGCGCAGCTGCAGCAGCCCCTCCTTATACAGGCCGAGCGACGGGGATGTTTTCTGGTTCTTCATCGGGCAGCACCTCCTTTGCCGTATAGCCAAGCGCCTCCATCTCGTAGGTAAACACTTCCTCGAGCGTCAGCGGTATCTCCTTTAGCAGCAGAGGCGCGGGATCGAGAGCGGCCTTGACCCGCTCGCTCAGCTCCTCGGGAGACTGGCGCAGGATCACGGTGGCGACCACGCCCAGCAAGGAAAGCTTGATGGGATCCAGGCCCGCAGCGCGCAGTTGCTCGCCCACCGCCGCCTGCGGCTCGTCGGCAAACACAAGCTGGAGCTTGCTCAGGCCTGTCTGCAGCCTGTGCAGCTCACTTTCCAGAATGAGGCGACCCTGATGGAGCAGCGCGAGCTGGTCGCAGGTGCCCTCAAGCTCGCGCAGGCTGTGCGAGGAGATGACCGCCGTGGCCTGGCGCTGCGCAACGTCGTAGCTGATAAGCTGGCGCACATAGTCACGCATGACCGGATCAAGACCGTCGAAGACCTCGTCCATCAGCAGATAGCGGGGCCGGCGCGCCAGCGCGAGGATCAGCGCCGCCTGGCGCCGCATGCCCTTCGAGAAGGTCCCGAGACGCTTCTTGGGGTTAAGGCGAAAAATGCCCACCAGCTCGTCAAAGCGTTCCCGCGAGAAGTCACTGAAGCTGTGCGCGTAGAGCGCGCCCATACGCTTCAGGTTCGACTGAGGCAGAAAGTAAAGCTCATCAGGAACAAAGGCGATATCCGCCTTGCGCGCCGGACTTTTGTAGACCGGCTCCTGCCCAATGGTCAGCGTCCCCGACTCCGGCCGGTAGACCCCGGCAACCAGCCGCAGAAAGGTCGACTTCCCCGCGCCGTTGCTCCCCACCAGCCCGTAGACAGCCCCTTCCGGGATCCTGCAAGTGAGCGCGTCGAGCGCCACCGTATCGTCAAAGCGCTTGGTGAGTTCGTTGGCCTCAATCACAGGCGCCCCACCTCCATCCGTTCCCACTGTTTGATGTCAGAGAAAAGCGTAGCACGCCCACCCAGTGCATAAGTCGAGCGAGCGGTACCGAAAGGGTCCCGTAATGTTTGTGGCGAAGGTGACAAAGGAGGCGCTCCCCTTTGTCACCTTCTTGCCTCTGCCTACTCCTGCGTTAAAGCCTGCAGGGCGGCAGCTTCCTGGGTAGTCAGAGGGATGGTGATGTCAGCCGCTGACAGACCTATCCCTGTGGCTTCCGTCCCGCTGTAGACGCCATAGGTGAGCACCGCGAAACAGGGAGCATCAATATCGAAGTCCCGCGAAAGCGCCGGACGGATGATCGGCGTTACGGTTTTCTGCATCTCGGTTTCGCTGATCAGGTTTACGCCAGAGCCACCGGGCTCAGACATCGAAGCATACTTCTTTGACATCAGTAACCAGAAGGAATCAGAACTGGAGCCCTGGGCAGTGTCTTCACTCGCACCTTCAGCTGCGCTCAGAGAATTACGTAGATTCTGGGGGGCGTAAAGACTGATCTGACAAAGCCTGACTTGAGGGCTTTTCTGGTCAAGGTTTTCCAGCAGATCAGAACAGGTCATTTTCCAATAAAATTCCGATGCTTTCGGCGTAAGAACGGTGTAATAGTTGCAGTACGAATGCGCAGCAAAAACACCTTCTACTTGAATGCTTCCGCCCTGCGTGAAATCAGCGACGATTGTCGTCTCAGACGATGTCTTCAACTGATCCTTTGTATTCGGCCCATAAAGAACTTGATACTGCTGCGCAGGATTCAAAGCTTGATAGTCCGCATAAAAGAGCGCATACAGCTCATGAGAAGCGCGTTTCTGCTCCGGGGTGCCTCCGGAGGAAGTGAGGAAGTTTGTAGAGAGCACAAACATGTTACTTGAAACCTGCAGGGACGCATCGGGCTTCGGTAACGCCAGCAGAGCATCCATGACTTCAGGGACATCATAGAGCGCGCGATTAAACTCATCAGGCTTTAAGCCGAGCCGAACATCAATCAGACGATACGCGCTTCGCCCGCTTTTCGTATGAATCTCCACCAGCATCTGAGCGGAAGTATCCGTGATACTTCCCCCAACAAACGGCTCCCGCAGCTTATCAGCAGTCGCTTGCAGAAGCGCGGGATCCTTGATGGTGACGCGCTGTAGCAAAAGCTGGTTATACGAACCCTGATTCAAAGGAGAGAACATGTTCTCAGGCATAAGGCCCGCCAGCCCCGCGCCATCCATTGAAGACAGCAGGCGCACCGAAGCGATCTGATCGGCGGCGGGCGCAAACCGCCCTTCGTAGGAGCTGTAAAGAAACACCAAGCCAAAGAAGGCCGCCGTGAACGCAAGTACCAGCCCAAAGGAAGGCAGTGCCAATAGCAGGCGACGCAGCCGGCGCGCCGTAAAGAGCTCAAAGATCAAAACGACGACAAGCGCAAGTGCAAACGGGACAACAAGCGACCTGAGGAGGGGCGCAATCGAGACGCCTGATAACGAGCCTCTCACCAAGGAGAGTGAGCCGTCTGCACTGACTACTATTTCCGAATTATGCGCGCCTACGGGAACATTCAAAGCGAGAAAGACCACACAGATGCCAAGCACTACCCAATAGACCAGCCGGAGCCCCTTAGCGGGAACGCCCGTGCCCGCCGACTCGCTCGCGCGGCACTTGAAGAACCAGGCGCCCGCCCCTATGAGCACAAGCGCCCATACGAAGGTCGCAACGATACTTGCAAGCACCGACGTAAGTCCGTGAACCGATCGATCCGGCAGCAAGAGCTGCTCTAACAGCAGAAAGAAGGTATTGTGCAGCGAAGCGCCGCCTGCCAGTCCGACAAACCCGTCCGGGATGTTCGGCACAAGCTTGACTACCGCCTGCGTAAAGTAGCGCGCCACCAGATAGGGCGTCAGCATGACCAGGATCGATACGCTCAAGTTTGAGAACAGGGTCCCCGTTATGCTGAGCGCAAGGAGCGCAACGGCGACCACAAACAGACTCGCGCTTAAGAACAGGCCGACTGAAAGCAATACCGTCGCAGGCGCCAGAGGGGCGCCGGTGATCAGTCTGCCTGCAACCGTAAGAGCGATCGCCGCCAGGCCGATCCCCCAGGTCCAGGTCAACACTGCCGCCGAAAAGCTGAGGTACAGCGTCTGGCGCGGCGCCGACAGCGCGTGGTAGAAGTCCGATCCGTCCCGCTTGTTCAGAAAACTGAACAGGCTATAGGTAAAGAGCAGCGAGAGGAGAAACACCGCGACGATCGCCGCGAAAAGCCAGAATGAAGCTGTCGTGGTCGCGTCCGACGCGCTCTGTGCCAGCGGCGCCTGTTTGCCCTGCGCAACCGTAATCGTCATGACGAGCGCGACCAGCGGTATGGCAAGTATAAGTCCGCCTCCCAGCAGACCCTTGAAACGCAACTGGCGAAGCCCCTCCTTGTAGAGCTTAAGCGACAGCAGATGGGTTGGGTTCTTCATCGGGCAGCACCTCCTCCGTGTGATAACCAAAAGCCTCCATCTTGTAGGTGAAGACCTCTTCAAGCGTCAGGGAAATCTCTTCGGTGAATGCCGGTTTCGGATCTGTCGCCGCGTTGACCCGGGCGCGCAGGTCCTCTGCCGCGCCGTCAAGGATCACCGTCGTAACTTTGCCCAGCTGGGAGATTTTAACCGGATCAAGTCCCGCAGCGTGCAGCTGCCGCTGCACCGCGCCGTCCGGCTGCTCTTCGGCAAACACCAGTTGCATCTTACTAAGCCCCGTCTGCAGGTCGTCCATCTCGCTCTCGAAGATGATGCGGCCCTGATGGAGCAGAGCGAGCTGATCGCAGGTGTCCTCCAGTTCGCGCAGGCTGTGCGAAGAGATGATCGCCGTCGCCTGACGGTCGCAGACGTCGCCGTAGATCAGCTTGCGCACGATGTTGCGCATGACGGGGTCGAGTCCGTCGAAGATCTCGTCGATCAGCAGATAGCGGGGTCGGCGCGCCAGGGCCAGCAACAAGGCCGCCTGACGGCGCATGCCTTTCGAGAACGTGGCGATCCGCTTTTTGGGATCCAGTTCAAAGAGTGTGACGAGTTCGTTGAAACGCTTGCGCGAGAAGTCGTCAAAAGCGCAGGCATAGAGCTCGCTCATGCGGTTCAGACTCGCCTGCGACAGGAAGTAGAGTTCGTCTGAGACAAACGCCATCTCTGCCTTGAGCGCGGGATTTTCATAGATCGGCTCCTGCCTGATGGTCAGGGTTCCGCCATCCGCGCGGTACACGCCGGCCATCAGGCGCAGCAGCGTGGACTTGCCGGCTCCGTTTGAGCCGACCAGCCCGTAGACCGTGCCCTCGGGTATCTGGGTCGTAAGCCCGTCGAGCGCCACCACGTCATTGAAGCGCTTGGTGAGTTGCTTCGCTTCGATCATCGGACCTGTCCTCCTTTCTGTTGGCTCTGCGCATGCTCATCCCTGTGAACATCCTGCCAAACGTCTTCAACAACCTGATGGAGCGCCTCTTTGTTGACGCCGGCCAGCGCCAGATCACGCAAGGTCGCCGCCAGAGCATCCAGCTGGGCATAGCTCTCCGTTTTGATATGCTCCACAGCATCCGGCGCCACAAAGCAGCCCACCCCCAGCACCGAGTAGGTGATGCCACTCGCGTCAAGCTGGGCGTAGGCCTTCTGGATGGTATTGGGATTGATGGAAAGGTCAAGCGCCAGCGAACGCACCGACGGGAGCTTCTCGTCCGGCGCCAGCGCGCCTGAAGCGATGAGCTGCGTGACGCCGTCGATCACCTGCTGAAAAGCCGGCTTGCGCGCGTAGCGATCAATATTGAGCATGTCTTCACCACCTTTCTAACTGTACTAGTTCACATAGTACACCTAAGGAGCAAAGACTGTCAACCCCTCCTGTCGAGAGATTGGCTTATCGGGTAGCTCGCCTGGTTGTTGTCTCAATCCGAAATGCCATGAAAATGCTTATTGATGGCAGAGATCGTCAAAAACCTACGGTATTTCTTTCACATGGGCGCCCATTGGCAGAGTGCTAGAAATCTGTTGGCGGCTGGCCACCCAGGCCGATGATAATGTTTTTCACGCGAGTTTTCAGCACCTGCTTGAGCGCAATACCAAAGAAGCCCTTAAGCCCCATCTCCCCCACGTAGACGCCCGGCAGAAGCGCATACTTGAGCCAGGCCTCGATATGCACCGTTCCCGGGCTGAACAGCACCTTGACGAACTGCGGCGCGGTAACCCAGCCAGAGCCCTTCTTCAGCACCTGCTCGCCATCGCGCGAGGTAAAGGTAAAGCCTTCCTTCTGCGCGAAGTCATTCAGAAACTCGTTGACCTGCTCGGGAGTATAGGGAGTCTGAAAATCGTAACTGAAACGTGCCATATCGGTCTCCTTCTGTTCGGGATCATCTCGCCTGCAAGACGGCGCTACTCCTTACGTAAAAGCATAGCATAGACAGGAAGCTGCACCTACTGCTCGTCCGACAGGACGATGTGGCGGTAGGTCAGGGTCCAGTTGGCGTGCGCAAGGTCATCGCGCAGCGGATACGCAGGTGGGCACCCCTGCTGACAGGGACCCGACTGTTGGTAGGCGACTGGCTGCTCAGGCGCCAGCGACTGAGCGGGAAGGACCGGGATGCCCACATCAGGCGCATCACCCGAGACCGCACTCGGCTTGCGTGTCATCCCGCACTTCACGCACCAGACAGCATCTTCATGATTGTACGCTCCGCATTGGGGACAGATCACCATCACTGCAGCCTCCTCCGCTCGCCCGTCATACTGTCATGTACAATTCTCGCATAATGAGCTGCCTGCGTATCAGTTAAACAGCACGACTGCTATCATTAAACTGAGAAATCACGCAGCCCGGCGATACCGTGCGGGCAACGGTGCGGGAAAGGAAGTAGCACTATGAGAACAAGAACTATCGCGGCACTGGCGCTGACACTGGCTCTCTGCACCGCCCTCACTTCTGGCTGTGCGAGCGCGACCAAATCCGCAGGCGGCGCCAGCGCGGGCGAAGACTCCGCGACAAGCCAGCCAGCCAGCCCCCAGACGATCGACGCCAAAGAGGCGAAGCGGATGATGGACAGCGGCGAGCCCTACACCCTCGTCGACGTGCGCACCGCAGAAGAATACCAGGCGCAGCACATAGATGGCGCGCTCCTGATCCCCGTCGACGTGATCGCGAGCGAGGCGGCGGCGAAGCTCCCCGATAAAGGCGCCACGATCCTCGTCTACTGCAGATCCGGTAACCGGTCCGCGACGGCCGCACGTGCACTGGCAGGCCTGGGCTACACGAAGGTCTACGACTTCGGCGGCATCATCAACTGGCCCTACGAGACCGTCAGCGGCAACAACTGACGCCTGCTCGCTCCTTCACGGGAGCACCTAGACATCGATCGGCTTGGTGACCTCGCTCTTGGTCGACTTGACCATCTTCAAGACGTCGTTGGGCTGAAAGTCCTTCGCGATGTCCTCGATGCTCTTGCCCCGCTCCAGGTTTATCACCACGAACCAGCCAAGCGCCTCCGTGATGGCGATGGCAGTTCCCGCCCCGACCACCGATCCGGCGCCCGGGATCAGCTTGACGAACTGACGTCCCGCCATACTGGCGGCGATCGCCGCCGTCATACCGGCGACCGCTGTCTTCGGGATGTTCATCTCCCCGTAAAGTCGCCCCAGTCCGACGATCATAGAGATCTGCGCGGCAGAAATCGGGATGGCGTCTGCGATCGGGATCGGAACCGCACCCACCGTGCCTGCGATCGCCGACGCCCCATGGATGAGATAGCCTGCTTGAGTTCGCTTACTTGCGTCGATCGTGATGCCCTTGGCGTATCGCGCCAGCATCGTCGTTTCGCGCGCCAGGAACTTCCCTTTTTCCTTCTCGGGTAGCCCGGAGTACTCCTCGACCAGCTCAGCGGTATCGATCTGGACCAGCGCCTCCTCTGGCTTCAGCTTCCTGATCACTTCCTTGTAGGTCGTGTTCGGGATGACATAGGCGTATTCAACAGGGAGCTCGATGAAGCAGTTCG
>JGI20166J26741_11726695_pt1 | contig 21661 bp, 17 predicted proteins | sample TergutCu122P5_FD_26741 | JGI IMG/M metagenome (IMG submission 26741)
CATTTTCTGCTCAATTTGCAATCCGGTTTGACTTTGTCAAACTTTCGGGATGTCGGGTGGGTTTGAACTCCGAAACCAGATACGCCACTGCAAGACAGTTCGTATTAAAAGAAACCTTTATTTAATACATTACAACCGTATGAGAACACAGTGAACTACAAATGGAAATCGAGACGCCGGTTCTTCTTGCTTATGCGATCGAGGACTCCACAGATATCTTCAGAATTTCGGGGGGGGGGGGGGGGGAACACCCCAAACCCCCCTCTCGGTACGCCACTGATGTCATGCAACAGTCACTGCTTGTTACAGGGATTCCATTACACTTGCCTCAAGTCATTTCAAGAATGAGTTAGAAGAAACAAGACACCCAAGCAAAACAACCAAACACCACTCTACAAAGAAAAGTGATCTACAAAGAAACTGCGTTTGGTAGGAAACTGCGGCAGAAGTGAAAACACAGCGCATCAATTGCAGGGAATAGTTCACTGAGGACTGGATTATCTCCAACATGAATTGTGAGCCCACAAAAGTTGTACTGAACTTGAAGGACTTGCCGATGATTACATATGCAACATCTGTAAAAGTGCTGTGCAAACTAATGCTAATTTGAAATGAGTAGAATAAATATTTCATGTACCTCCCATCCAACATTGAAAAATCAGCATCAACAGCATCTTATATTTTTTTCCTTAATGCAGCTTACTTTTTATGGTTGTTTGTATTAACATTGTTCCCGAATAAGAGTTTTATATTTATGCTGATGAATAAAAGATTTTCATACCGATAAAATCACAATTTTATAAAATAAACGGCATATGGGGCTACCGGACATTCTCATACACTTATCGGATACAGAATTTTGTGTTGGTATTATGAAGAATGTTATTTCTTCAGCAACCCCGTGAGCTATATTACATGCCTAGAACGCTAAAAGGGCGATTAGCATAGTAATTTATAAACACACTAATGGCTTTAGGTCCTTTTCAATTGCAGGGTCTCAAATTTATTCTTTGGTTAAATGTACAGTACAACTGACGTCTTGTGGCCGGGCATCGATCACTTAATGCTCTTATTTCAGCAGTGATCTATATCTGACATCGTGTAGAAGTCACCTACTCCAAGCCTATTAAACGCTGATCTGCCATTAGCATCACATTAAATTTCGTTGCATCCTCTTAAAGACGAACTGCGAGTACTAACGTACGAAAATTGATAATTTCTGTACAGCACGATGACGTCGACAAGTTACAACCGGGAAGCACGGCGTTCTAATCCGTGGTACACGGTGTATATTTGATCTGCGATACGTTCAGAGATTTCAAGACGATACGTGTACCACGTTGTTCTCTGTATGTTCTGTGTTCTCGTTTGTGTTAAACGAGCTCGGACGAGGGTGCTAGTTATTCTGTGTGTTCGTGCGTTGTATTCGATATCATCACGGAAGAGGTTAAGGGAGATAATGAGAGGGTGTATAGAGTTTCTTCACTTAACTGTGGTGATGTTATAACAAATGAACGTGTTTGTATATGTAAAACGTGTTACAGGACTTTATGAAAGTTGGTTGCATAGCTAGCGAAGGCTTGCACTGTGTTGTGAGTAGTGTATAATGCAATCACAAGCCATCGTGATGCAAGTGGATGAGATTTTTCAATGCGTCGTGGCATAGCACGATATTAATTTTCTGTATGACGTTTATGCATTTTAGGAAAGAGGTTTTCATTATTACATATGGGTAGCTGAAAAGTTAAAAAAAAAATATGGCGAATTGGGATGGCCCGTGTTTTGGAGGTGACAAACAAAATTATAACTATTTTCCATCTGGATACGGAGTAAATAATGTGCAGTCTTTTTCTGGTGCATCTGTTGACTGGACGTGCTACCCTCTATCTGTAAGGTTACCGCACACACCCCTAGTTGGGTTTCAGCAATTGAATACATCTGCTTTCACAAATGATCCCTTTCAACCAGCATTTAGTTTGCCAGTACCGCCCAGCCATGTAGATCAAAACTTTCGGGGCACGGATAGAAATGGAGATTATTATGTTGAGAAAGTGAACACCAACTTGCCAAATGAATTGCATTTGGAAATGGCTGCAACATCATCATTGACACCTACTGCAGGGGAGTTTGTTCCTAGGCCAGTTGCAGTGCAGCTGGATTCTAAATTAGGTAGAAGTGCTAAAGAAGTAGATACAAATTGTAGGAAGGCTTCAGAAATATGTAGACCTGTGACTTCAAGTTCTTACAGCAGCTCTGATCAAGGCAACCATTTGTTCAGAAGACATGGTGGTAATGATTCAAAATATTTCCATTCCAACCGAAATCCATCCACTGGTTCTTTTCATGATGCATTTCACAATAATCGGAGAGGAAATGCTCGAGCAGTATTACAAAGTACTTTCACAAATTCCAAGTTGTATAACATGGAAAAAGCAAAGACTCAAGATCGACAGAGGTTATTGGCTGAAGCAGCAGCATTTTTGACTCCATCAGGTAATTCTGATGTGACACCAGTTTCAGATGGTGACAGTAATTTAAATGCAGATGTGAGGCAACAGAATATGAATTTTACTTGTCGACCTAAAGGAAAAGGAGAATTCAGTAGGGCATTCATGCAGCCAAACAAGCCCATTGGTGATGCGTCAAATGTACGTTTTAAGAACTGTGGTCCACATCAGCAAGACAGCTTTAGTCACCCAAAGAGGAGAAATGGTGGCTTTCACAGTCAATTCAACCAAGGTGGTTTCCATGAGAGAAATGCAGCTGTGTCAGAAAGTGGCAATGGAAGTGTGCTAAACCACCAGCTCCAATTTGCTGACTATAGCAGTGGATCTAATTATCGTGGAATAGGAGCTTCACACCATGCATCTCCTAAGAAGGAGGCAGATCAATATCGAGGTTACAGTGGTAATTACCAATGCCTTGTACAAGAAGTCTATAGTATAAGTACATTTACATACCATACACATATTAAAACAATGTAATATGTAAAAGTATATAAATATTGAATCACAACAACTATGTTCTTCTAAAATTAAAACTTCCCATATTACAGGGAGCTTGAATTCATGTTGTGACATTGTTTTGAGTAATTAGTTGGCAGTCACTTTCAACTGCAGTAATTTTGCTTTATTCTCTGCCTTCACATTTGCAACTTGTCCAGCCCAACTGACTCCACTAGACTCTGAAGTGTGTGTGGATCGTGTGTTAGTGATGTCAGTAAAAATATAGTCGTAAGATAACAACCAGTGACTGTTTTGAGATTGAAGTTTTTGGATAATTTAGATTTTTTTAAATATATATATATAAATATTTTGTGCTTTGAAACAAAACTGTGTAACTGAACTAAACTGATTTTACATTGTCATCTTCAGAATTGCTGATGTAGTTCATTGGTAGTGTAAGAAAATGCAGTTGTTAACATGTAAAGCAGTTTAACAAGTGTTGAAATTCTGAATTACCATAGTTCTTATATTGCTATATCACTTTGTAACAAATCAACAGAAAACATAAACTTCACTGAGAGGTGTCTAACTTTTCTGCAAGTGAAAATGTGGGAATATTCAGTAATATCAGCTTTAATTATCAAATAAATGGTAATTCTGTCAAATGTAAGACAAATCCTTTAATGAAGCGTTTCCTGTTTTCTAATTCAGTAGATGCCTGTTAGGCATTCCCTCTAGATAAATAGCTGAAAACTGAAACCTTTTACCCTAGGCAGTAGTATCAAAGGTGTGGACTTGTTCTATTTTCTTCATACACTTTTGTGAAGATGTAGGCAGAACATCATTTAGTAAAGTGTATGTTAGTATATTCACCTTAAAAATTAGAGTAGAGTAATATAATTTGGTGCTTTTTAAAATGAACAAGAGAATGAATACAGTGAAGATATGGACCAGATAAAAAAATGGGGAAAAAAACAGCTCATCCTTATAAAATGGGAAATAAGTATTACATGTTTGAAGTTCATAAAGAGGAAGAAGATTATTAAAAAAAAAAAGGTATTTGTGTAGAAGGAAAGTTAAAATCTATAGAGATTAGGGAGAGTGTGTGTGCATTCCATTCAGTAGGTTTAGGTTGCTGTTTTCTTTGGATTTACATGGTTCTTTATATTGTGGCATACAAGGTACAGTATCTTCAGTTGTCTATATCACTTGGTTGTAAACTGATAACATACATACTCATTCCCAAATTTAATTGAAATTGGAATGTTTTGTCAGATGATGATGCCAGCCAGAGAGAGCGTCTTACAGAACAGCTTACACGTGGAGTTCTTGAATGTCTTGTGTGCTGTGATAGAGTCCGACAACATGATCCTGTGTGGAGTTGTACCAACTGTTACCATGTGCTGCATTTGAGATGTATTAAGAAGTGGGCTAAGTCTTCAAGGGCAGGTAGGCATGTATTTATAATTATTATTTCCACCTTACATTTTATGTTGATTGTTTTGTTTTAACTTCAAATTAAATTATTTAGTTTTAGTTTTAACTAGCCTGTAGTACTGAATTATACAGGAATACATACAGTATATGATAGTCATCAAAGATGACTGATTGGCGGATGTCTTGTAGGATGATACATCATCTTCTTTACTTGTTTGGTAATGTTGTGTGTGTGGTGTGGGTAGCTAATATCACTATATCAGGGAAATCTTACTGTTGCCGCCTGTCCTCACTAAAACTTAAGAAGTAAATTTGGTTGTTACATGTTTGCTGTTTGAAGGTCACACTTTTATAAATTGTTAATGGAATTGTGTAAGGATTTTAATGTAGGTTACCTTGTTGTAGTCAAAGGTGCAGTCTGTTTCAACAGTCAGTAGTAGTTAGTATGTATGAATGCAAATCATAAGGTTATTGTATTGCTGTTTTGTCAGTAACACATTGAAAGGACGTTGATTAACAAATGTTGACAAATGTTTTGGATGTCGAGTAATAGAGGGAGAGAGAGAGAGGTGACTGCTTTGTGTCTGTTCTGGGTAAAGTGCTGTTTTGTGTACATACGTCTATGGTGGTCACTGCATGGAGAAGTGGCTGACAATCAGGTCATTACATGAGTGTTCTGAAACATATGATAGGTGAAGTTAATTCTGTAATTTACTAGCTGCTTTACTAATCAGGTCAGTTGTATTCATTGATTCATTTTTCATTTAAAGAAAAAAACATCTCTCTTGTCAGAATCTCATAAGCGTGTTTTTCCATCCAACAATTTGTTTACTCCCAGTTTCATCTGCAGACATCAGGCTGATTTTCGTGGTATTTGAGACCTCCTCAACACGTGTGATGGTAGAGTGGACTGTAGCATCGGAAATAATATCACTTCTGTTCACCAGAGGGTCTTGAAATTTTGTTTGGTGATAGATCTTTGGGAAGTATACAGTGTATAAACATTTAGGTAATGTTCAATGGTGTGGAAAATATTAATGTTATAGTATGAAAAGTATTTTAATGTGATAACAGCTGGTAAATCATCAAAGCTTGATGTATAAAACTGTTTAAGAATAAAGTTTGGCTGCTGCAGTGAGTAATGTACAAGTCCTGATCCTTTGAAGTGCTGAATTTTATTGAGCCAAGCACAAGTTCTTTTGATAGTTGTTGGTTATAATTTAATAGAACTCCATGAAACAGAGTCCTTGAGAAGCTAACAGGTCCTCAGCTTGTAAAGAACTTCCCTGCATTTTGTGGAACCTGAAATTTCGTTACCGCATTCACAAGGGGCCGCCACCTGTCCGTATCCAGAGCCAGATCAATCCATGCCATGCCCCCCCTCCCAGTTCTTGAAGGTCCATTTTAATATTATCCTGTCATCTGTGCCTGGGTCTTCCAAGTGGTCTCCTTCCCTCAGGTTTCCCCACCAAAATCCTGTATGCACCTCTCCTCTCCCCCATACATGCTATATTCCCAACCCATATTTGGTGAGGATTGTAATTTAATAGTGATGCTGAAAACATTAATCAGAACTTGAGTTACGGATTTGTAATTGCATGTCTGTTTCTAATTTGTCTGTAGTTTTCAATTTCTGTTCCTAGAATCAGGTTGGCGATGCCCAGCATGTCAAAATGTAACATGCAAAATTCCTCATGAGTACCGTTGTTTCTGTGGAAAAGTCTGCGATCCAGAATGGAATCGAATGGATGTAGCACACACATGTGGACAGGTTTGTGGACGTTCTCTGGCAGGTCGGCACCCAGACTGTACTCATCGTTGCACTTTACTCTGTCATCCTGGTCCCTGCCCTTCATGTGCAGCCCAAGTGAACAGGTACGGTGTTCACAGAAATGTGATTCCATCAGCTCATAAGAAACTATAATCTTTACAAAAAAGAACATTGGTTTTAGCAATTAATGGTCTCATGGTAACCCTTTGGATGCACATAATTTTTTCATTGTATACCTGCCAGCCACCTCCAAGTTTGTTTGTTTGTTTGTTTGTGTCCCCCCCCCCCCTTCAGGGGGTGGTGGTGGTCTGTGGAACATCTATAGGGGTTGATGAAATTTTGTATTTTAGTACGAAAACAATTTTCTTTGATCTACCAAAGTGGACAACATAATTCATATCTACCATAATGGGTAAATGTCCAATTAAAAAAATTGGATAATCTTCAGTCGTGTGGTTCATGGTCCTTTTTTTGGTCCCAGCTACATCAAGTTAATGAGGTTTCATTGTAGTCATTCTACATGTACATTTGCACTGCATATTTCGTCCCTTTCTGTGTTTACGATATTGCAGGAGCTGTGGGTGTGGGAAGAAAATACAAGTTGTTAAGTGTGGCTCAGATCAGCCTGTGCTCTGTGGTGCTGAGTGTGGAAAAAAACTCAACTGCAGTGTTCATCATTGTATCAATAAGTGTCACACCGGGAATTGTTCTGAATGTCAGGAGAAGGTGGTACAAGGTAAGAAACAGTATAGGAAATATTATTACAAAGGCATATGAAGTATGAATTTGATAAATCTATGTAACTTATGGTAAGATATTTTAATGCTTTCTCTCAGGAAGGAAATAAATAAATAAAAAAAGATAACAGTAACCAAAGGAACATAAGTGAAGAGGAAGATGTGAAGTTCATAGGGAAGTTCACAGGGTGAACTTAATTCAGAGTTTTTATATTTCTGGAAGCAAGCATAAAATTCAGCAGTTGGTGGAAGGTTGGTTTATTCCATGCGAAATGAACTGACTGATATTAATTTTTGTGAAGGAGCTCCAATAAAAATTTAAACTTCATTCAAGGTCAGAGTAAAAAAGAAAATCCTGCTTTTTGGCTCATAATCCAGTATGAAAATTGTATAAAATTACAATGAATCACATACATGGCACATGGGTAGCAGCTGGAACACATCAAACATTCTAGTCACCACTGCCATTTAAGCATTTATCTCACCATGGCACTAAGGTTTGTACCAAAGTATAGGAGGAATCAAGTGTCTGATCAGGACGTGACAGCCTTTGTCATATAGGCATCTGTAACAAATTATTTGCCAACCTAGTTCTTCATAGGGGTTCAGAGGAGGTTGAGAGCAGTGGGCCTAACACTGCCAACCAGACTTGTGACAGGTTACAGCACTTTAGCTGGGAGGGTATGAACTGCCCTGTATACAGTCCTGGTCGCATGAGGAAAATCACATGTAAACATATTCCTTTCTGCAATCTTGTTTTTATTGTATTTTATTCTCATTACTTTCTTGCTGCACTGTGTATTTTTTGACTGGATGAAAAATTTTGTCAGTAGAATAGGGCTAGAATAGTAGATTTTTCATGCCATGTGTATGAAACAAATGTCGGGCATAAAGGCCAGACTGTCAACTTTCACTTCATACTGAACGCAAAAAATATGTTTAAAATTGGCACTGTTAATGATTGTGGAGTACACTGGATGGTGACATGACTTGTTGGCCAGGCGTACTGGGGTGTTGGACAGCGCTGAGGACTAAGTAACTGCGAATATAATAATAATAAGGTTCATTGTTCCTCTAGGAACATAGGTTGTCTATGAGTTCTTTCCACTTCTGTCTATCGGCTGCCAGGAACCTTAGTTCATTCCAGCTTCTACCCACTTCTTTGATGACTGATCTTCTCCATCTATTCTTAGGTCTTCCTCTCTTCCTACTTCCTTGAGGGTTCCTTGCTTGAGGGTTCAGCTGTGAATATGCATTAGGCATGTGGTTGTCAGGTTTGTATATTTAAATATGTTGCTTTGTTACACCTCAGAGTGGTGTGACTGTAGGTAACTGGGATTGTAGACAAACTGAATAAGAGTTGATCACATAAGAGGTGGTGCCCTTGGAAAATAGAGAATTTAATTATAGAAAGGTATGTTATGGTTGTAGTGTTGATATGAAAGTAATGATGCCCCCAAAAGAGAGTTGCCTGGAAGTTTTATTTTATGTTATTTTTGTGACAAAAGTTGGAATAATGTTCAAGTACAGTAAACGAGTATTTTGCTGCAATCCCAGAACTGTAGTATGTGCTGTTGTTTTGCAGAATGCTATTGTGGGAAAGTGGTGCGTGCCATTTTATGTACCCAGGAGTCTTCAGCTTCAAAATACTTTTCCTGTGATGGAGTGTGTGAAAAAAAATTGCCCTGTGGGAACCATGTTTGCAGTCTGAAATGTCACTCTGGACCCTGCCCTGACTGTGAGCTTGCTCCAGACAAGGTGATGCACTGCCCCTGTGGGAAGGAGTCTTTGACAGATAAACAGATGAGATCAAGCTGTTTAGATGCTATCCCTACTTGTAAACAGAAATGTAACAAAAAACTGTCTTGTGGACAGCCAAGTAAGTATGATCAGTAATGGTTGTTAGCTGTAGGTAGCTGATAAATAACAGTAGGATTAATCCTATATAAATATAGGGTGTTTCTTTTCCTGCCTGACTGATAAGCGCTGCCCTGACACTCCAGTGAGTTGTTATTAGACTTTTTAATGGTTATTGTCACTGTGATCATGTGTCTAGCTCCTGTCATCAACTGTTAAACCTTTCTGAGACACAGCATATGATGAAACTATGTCAGGCAGAGCATTTGGCTGGCACGTATCGGTCAAATAGGAAAGAAATCACCCATGTACTTATACATGCATATCTTTTTAGTTTTGGGATGAGAGATTGAAAAAATTTTGAAAATCAGGTAGACTAATATATCTTGGGCATCAGACAAAGGAGGGTACTGTTGTTTTGCTTCCGCATAGGATGCAAGATTCATTTCTTGTACTGTTTATCCTAAACTCTCATCAGCCAGACATAACATAATGACAAGAAATCTAATGTAGACAGAGAAATTATATGTTTTTACTTGCCAGTGACATTGAACTTGATGTAATTGGGTGTGGTTTGTGCCGCAAGTGAGTGAGTGAGATTGGCAGAACTCTGCATCCGAATCTTAAACATCAAGTGGGAAATTAGTTGCCATTCAGATTTCGTCAAATCACCACTAGCAACCAGCTGACCATTTTTTTACCCCTGCCTATTATGACTTCACTGCACAAGCCATTTGAAGGAGAAGGTACTTTATGTTCTCAGTAACTGATGGTAGGCAGGATGGAGTGAAAGAAGTCCAGCTGTCTTAAGTAGGCTTGCAAAGAGTAGTGTATGAGGACACTTTCTGAGTCAAATGCAATTCATTTGTGTGACTTGGAATGAAGATGATGTTTAATTGGCACAGATGACAATAGCTCAGCCTGACAGGCACAGCTGAGTAGTTGCCTCTCTACCATTTTACTTGAGGACAGCAGCAGATTCAGTTTTGAAAACTGTGTTTACTTTTTTGTATTTTTGAGACACAAGCAACTGACAAAGTACAGAAGCTAAGTAGTCATACAACTAATATGCTGGCATCATCGTCAGACCCCAGTAGCTCTCTTAATTTGTCTGTTTGCTAGAGGTTGCATGACTGCAATTGTTTGTGTGTTTCTTGTCTTTCCCATATGTCATGCACCTGTTTTTTTCTACTTTCTTTCCTTCCAGCAAGAGTCACAGATCGGTTCCACCTCGCACTGTCTTGTGGCGTAAGTGAAAGCTAAAAGTAGCTAATGTAGACACATTCTTGTTGTACACAGTTCACAAATCTGGTTGCAGTGTGAATGTTTCACATTCAAAGTCTGAAAGCATGTTGTCTTCTTCATATTCAGAAGTCACTTACTTTATGTGCCACACTGCATATGTGCAGCTCAATGATGCTTTTAACTTGCTGTACTGATTTGGTTCCAGGTAATCCACATTTGTGTCAGATGGATTGTCACAGTGGGTCATGCCCTCCTTGCCCTCAGACTACAATGGTTAAATGCAGATGTGGCAACATGGATCGTGAAATAGCCTGTCAAGATCTTACCACAAGGGCCGATGATGCTAGGTGTGAGAAGAAATGCACGAAGGTGTGAATACATAATAAGCTGCATGTGCTCTCTGCATGAAATAGTATTTTCACTCCTTTGGTGTCTACTGTTCATGCCCTCTATTCATTTACCAATTTCTCGAGTGTATCAGTGATGATGATACTGCTGTCACCGCTGTGTATTTTACAAAAAAAAAAAAACATATTTAACTTCTTGTGGTATATGTTTAACCCACTGGCATGAAGAAGAAGAAGAAACACTCTTGCTTACAATGTATATACAAAATTCTGATAATGATAATGCAGATTTTTAGGGATGTATCTTGAGATGTATATGGAGGGAGATTACTTGATGGAATAGAGTATTATGTAGCAAATTTAGGTGTTTTGTGAAAAAGAGAGAATGAGTATGTAGAATTTGTGAAACATTTATTTGTATGCATTCTGTGTTCTCTTTATTTACTAAAATGGCATGTTTCTGTTTTAGAAACGGTCATGTGGAAAGCACAAGTGCAACCAGCTTTGTTGTATTGATCAGGATCATGTATGTCCTCTTCCTTGCAACCATCAGTTAAACTGTGGACAACATCGTTGTGAGGAGACTTGTCATCGTGGTCACTGTCCACCTTGTTGGAGAACAAGTGAGTAATAGAACTGTAATAATCACGTGTAATAAAACACAATATGTTGAAGTTGTTGGTTTGGTGTCAAAGTTATCTTTAGCTTGAACTGAATAAAGACTACACATAGCCAAGTGACATGGACCAACACTTCTGTTGCACATGCAAACTGAGTAAGTTACTGAAACCAGAACACTGTTTGCATAGTTGTGAGTCACCCAGCTGAAATCATGATCAGGTTACTGGCTGTCATCACTTACATTGGCTGTGATATTGGCAGGTGTGTCCAGGTAAATGCTAAGTAGAACCTTCATGCATGACGTGGCCACCTCCTACAATTCTTATGTACTTGTCCTTCATGATCATTTTTTAACATTATTTAGCACTTTGTAAACTTTCCATTTGGAACATCATCAGTAAATATTCTTAGAATCACATGGTTTCTTGCTTGTTAAAACCCTTAATTTCTCTCAGTGGTGTATAATCAACATGGCCTAAGTAATCTTCCATACAGGCTTTCCAACTAGAAATCAGTCCATACTGCATTTTGCGTCTGCCCCATGTGTGCTACATTCCTCCCTTCTCATCTTCCATGATTTGATCTCCCAACTGGTATTTGGGGAAGAGTACGGATTATGAAGCATTAAGTCTTATCCTGGGTCCTTCCAAATAGTCCAGTGAAGTCTCATTGCATCCAAGATTTTTCACTGAGGTATTAGCTCCCACCCAAACCCCAAGTGTACAAAACCAGCCCTCTTTGCCTTCTGTAACTTTGTACTCAATATGATCATTTTAGTCCTTCTTCTGATGTATTTTAATATGCATTTTTTATTGTATGGCTGTAATACCTGGTTTTCTATGTTACATTTTTGTTTAGAACTTGGCAAGTTACAGGGATTTCACTGTTACAGGTTTTGAAGAGTTGTACTGTGAATGTGGGTCAAGTGTATTGTATCCACCCATACCTTGTGGCACAAGGCGTCCTGAATGCTCAAAGCCTTGCTCACGACGTCATTCTTGTGAACATCCAACTCTTCATCCTTGCCATAGCCAGCCTGTTTGTCCACCGTGCACAGTACTTACACAGAAATACTGCTATGGTAAACATGAGGTAAGGTGTTATCAGATTTGTAAGTATTCATTTGTGGAACTGATCATTGTTAGCTCAACTAGGGTTTCACATTTCCTGTGGCCTACCATCCCTCCAACTATTTAACGATACATGTGTCAGAAGTGATCTCTGTATGAAGCTGTCCACTTGTCCAACCTGTAGCTAGTCACTTTATCAACTGAGTTATTCCAGCATGCACTTTTACCTGCATTTAAAATACTTGGACATGCGAAAGATAAATACTGAGCACTCACCAATATTATATATATATATGTTCTGGACTAGAAGGGTGTACTGTTTGTATAGTTGATGATCTTCACATTCACAGCTGCGAAAGAGTGTGCCATGTCATCAGAAGGAGCTTTCATGTGGACTTCCATGTAGTGTGAACCTGCCTTGTGGTCGTCATCGTTGTATCTTACCCTGCCATAAGGGACCATGCCTGAAGGAGGGCCAGTCTTGCACACAACCCTGCACTGTACCTCGAAGCCTTTGTGGTCATAACTGTGCAGCCCCTTGTCATGATGGGGCATGTCCAGATACACTCTGCAAGGAAATGGTGTGTGGTGTGTCAAGCACAGTCCATTGTAGTTATAGATTAACTTTATACACTGTACACTATTTTTTATTAAGACTTCTTTCTTAAATATCCAATAATGGTTACTGTTGCAGATATTGAACCGGTTATGGAAATTTAAGACATTAATGTTCTTAATCAGTTTGTGTGCTTTAAGTTAATGTTTTTTAATGATCACATTTCATGATTCCATATTCTTTCGTGATCACATTTCTTGATTCATTGCCAACAGTTTTTTTATTCCATTCTTCTGCTTGACGTATTTCAACATTATTTGAAGTTTTTTGTCAGTTTGTTTAGGAAAAGATAATGCCATTTTGTAAATCAGTCTGTGCATAATGTGACAGGACTAACAGTTTTTATGTTATTTCCAATAGCCTAATGATGGTGAGAGTGTGAAATTTCATATGCTTTGTAGACAACAAATTTATTGTTGGCATAGGTACCAAATTAATAGTGTAATCTGTATGGGGGACTAGGCTGCACTCTGAATGGGGAGTTATCATTTGATTCCTGGCATAGGCAAGTTTCTTTTCTCTGAGACAACCAGATTAGCCCTGGAACCCATCCAGCCTCCTAGTTAGTGGGTACCAGTGTATAAGGATGGCAGATGACCTCCATCTAGTGCCAAGTTTAAGACTGGATGGCACTGTGCTTCCATTTTGTCGTCTTGTTTACAAGGCTATGTTAATGCTTATAAGTACCAAATTAGGACATTTAGTTTAGTTATTGATTAATGAATTGTGATGTCACAAAGGAGCTTCATGAATTTCACATTGTACCAAATAATATGTTATTAGGGGAACAAATTGTCCATGAGATATAGGGTGAGCTGACTCAGGCTGGATTATCTGGCTGAGGATAAGGAAAATCCTGCTGTTCATGGCTGATGATGATCATGTTCCATACAGGAAGGGATTGTCTTAACCTGAGTGTTTATTAGTTTATTAAGAAGGACTCTGCTTTGGCATTAGTTGCTCTCTTCCTGGTACAGAATGTTGTATAAAAGTTTCCTTTATTCCCACGTTTTGAAGTCTTAAAAGTTGGTAAATTCTTCTTTGTCCCATCATATGGTCATTTGACAGCCATTCTAATTTTGTTTGTTACAACTTACAGGTGAAGGTAACATGTGAGTGTGGACATCGTTCAATGAGTCGAGCATGCTCAGATAATGCAAAGGAGTACCAGCGTATTGCAACTTCACTCCTTGCTTCCAAAATGGCTGATATGCAACTTGGTCATTCTGTAGACATTGGAGACCTCCTTGGCAATCCTTCAGCTAGAAAGATGAGCTTGAAGACGTAAGTTTTCAGTCACTAAAATCAGTGAGATCTCAGGTTCTCATTATATTGACTGGAGATCATTGGGTTCTGGGAGGTTCTGCTTTGTAATTTGGAAGATATGTACCAGCATTGCAGAGGAACCTTCTGCATACATCTTCCTCCTGCCCTGTAGATAGAAGCAGCAGTTTCCTACAGGACATACATGCCTATTTACCATACTGCATGGGAGGGCATGAAGACGACAGTAATGTTCATTGTAATCATTCCTTCGTCATCATAGCACTTTAAGAGCTTGTTTTGCAGCTGTTTATTGTTGTGGATGCTCTCCTCATTTTCCTTTGTAAGGTAACACACATAGATGTTCAAAATACCACTGGAGTTGAGTACTTGATAAAAAGTGAATGTTGCTCTGCATTTGTGATACTGAATTTTATCCCCTTTATGCTCAAAAAGGCAATGTGATTGCCTGATTTCATACTTTGGTTCTGTGTAGGTGTGGCAGCTACAAGTACAACAGCAGTTACATAAAGTTTTACAACAGTTTCGTTACAAGACTGTTTATTTGACTGTTGTAGGCACAAAATAAAGTCTGACACAAATTGCATCTTTTTTTCAGGAATATTCGTAGTAGGCTCTTAGAATTCATTATTTTGGTACTTTGGTATAAGTATTTTAGGACATAGACATTAGGTTACCACAATACAAAGCTAATCTTACCTGTCATTTTGTGTGGGTATGAAACTTGGGCTGTCACATTAAAGAGAGGAACATAGATTAGGTGTGTCTAGGGAAAGGATCCATAGGAGAATATTGTATTTACCAAATTGCAAGATGCCTCTAATCTCAGGCATCTCCCCAGATAAAACACATCTGGCAAGAGAAAATATAGTTACCCAAATCTAAGATGACCAATCACAGATTAAACATCTGTTAGGAAAAAATATGTTACTCTTGATTTCATACACATAATACACAAAGCATGTCAGATACTATATGCGTTTAATGGTCGGTGTCCCTGTCTCCATCTTCACATTGAGTGCCTTCGTCTACCTTACACTGTCCTAACATTCCTATCATCTTCAGTGCCGTTCTAAAACATATCATCGCTCATCCACTGTATTCAATATACGGCAATTCTTAAAACTCTACACAATCATCTCTGGTGAGACACCGTACCATGCCATTATGTTCCACATTGACTAAATAATACATTTATATTTCTTGGTTTATAAACTTACTTGAACATGTAAGATTCACAGTTTTCACACAGATGGTGTTAAGAATTTTAAATATGTGTGTTCTGGATTTTTGTGTTGTGTCTGTGGTCTTATCAGTCTGAGTTCATGGCTTTTTTTAATTGTATTTAATGTGTGGACTGGTCTAGGTTTTATTTTTGAGTCTTGAAGATAATTTTTAATTTTTCATTAGCCATTTTCCTCTTACTACACTTGGACTAGATCTTTTCTCAGGTGCATACCTTAACGAGTTACCGTTTCTGTGGTGCCAAGTGACTGAGAATAGCTCAATATTATGGGTCTACCAGGTTAAGTCTTTGCCTGAAGTTGGAAACAGAGCAGACAACTGAAACGTCCAAACATTGTGCTTCTTTAAGAAATTAGACGATAGAAAAGTAAAAACAAAAAAAAATGGTGTCAGTTAACTTGAGTCATGCTGTGTTCTCTCTTTTGTCTACCTTGACGATTTGGCGATGCAGGCCTTGCTTTGTCTCTGTACGGTTTGGTTCAGGGCGATCTGGTTCAGCACTGCATCCACAAATTTAAGACAGCCTCACATATTTAAGCTCCAAATTTAAGGAGAGAACTGCATCTTGCATTTGAGCATGGTATTTAAGACTTGACAAAAAGGAAGTAATTGGACTCTGGAGAAACATAGCAAATGAGAAATGTCACTGTTGTGTTTTTCACTGAATGTTATTTGGGTGATTAAGTAAAGGTGAATGAGATGAACAAGGCATGTAACACACATGAGAAAGAGAAGACATATATATCAAGTTTCAGATGGAAAACTTGAAGGGAAGAGGCCAGTTAGAATACTGAGGTGTAGGTGGAAAAGTAATATTAATAATTTGTTTTCAATAATGTGGGGTGGAAGAGTATGGACTTCATTCATGTTGCTCATGATAGGAATTGACAGGGATCAATGCCAAGCACTTGTGAACCCTGCAGTGAACATCCAGCATCCATTTTTTTGTAGTTACTGGTTGTGTGGTAGCATTAAATCAGAGATGAGTCTGCTCTGCTTTGTAATTCAGAAAACCATTTCACTTTTTCTGTTGCTTTTCAATCTTAATTGTTTATTGTCCCACTAAGTGAGTTATTCATCTCTTTATAATTGTTGCTGATAACTTTAAGCACACACTGCATGAAGTAATGCTGTATATAACTATCCAACCCTTGCTGATAATTTTAAGCACACATTGCATGAAGTAATGCTGTATATAACTATCCAACCCTTGCCGATAACTTTAAGCACACACTGCATGAAGTAATGCTGTATATAACTATCCAACCCAAGTGTCAGAAAGCATAAAATCCTACTTCTGAGAGTTTCATATAAGAAAGCACCCTGATCTTAAGCAAAATTTTAATTTACAATGCTCTGGAACTCTTAGCAGTGCATGAAGTAATCAGACTGGGATTTCGGGCTGGGAGGGTTCAGGCATAGTTGTCTTTGTCTGGACCTCAGTAGAACTGGTCAGAATTTATGTGGCATTGTTAATTATAAATTCCAAAAGTACCAGATTTGAAACATTTAGCCGCCATATGTAGGAACCGTCAGTGTATCATGTTACATTTTATATTTCAAAGACTCGGTGTTATTTTCTGAAATAAATCACTTTTGCCATTGATGGTGATTACTTAATGTGTATTGTTATGTCCTCAGTAATTACGGTACCATCCTTATGAAGCTACTTCAAAGCAAACAAAATAAAGCAATTAATGCCCAAGTTATTACAGAATTGAAATATTTGGGTTTTTATATGTTAATATAAACAGAATTTCTTACAACTTCTGTGGTATTTCTGCTTAGAAGTACAGAAGTTTACATGTTCCGCCTAATATTGTTATTGAACTTGAGCTGTACATCTGTTTGACTTCCATTATTGACGTATTCATTTTTGAAAAGGTGCTGTGAATGCACTGTTGTTTCTAGCAATTGATCTGGAGAGTTGGCATTGGACTATCCAGTTATTTCAATTTACACATTCTATTTTGTTAGACATTGGTCAGTGGAAGGTTATGGCTTCCCTCTTTGGGGGAAGTTAAAATAACTGTATCAGAAATTAAAAGTATACTTGACTTCATTGTGTTCTTTCCTTGGTTAGGGTACTGATTATGGAGTGCATTCATGTTTCTTCATCACAGTCCTCCCTATAGTGACATGCATTATTACTCTGTTTATTGTGCACAGTGTTGTGCTAATACAGATTGACTGTCAACAACTGATTCTTTTATGAATATTCTATGTCATGACCATCAGATATTTATACATTTTATTTCAGATTGGACTGTACTGATGAATGCCGACTGATTGAACGAAATCGTCGACTTGCTATTGGATTGCAGATCCGTAATCCAGACTTGAGTTCGAAACTGACACCTCGCTACTCTGAATTCATGCGTCAGTGGGCTAAGAAAGATCCCCATTTCTGTAACATGGTCCATGAGAAACTTACAGAATTGGTGCAGCTTGCAAAACAGGTATTATGATGTTTTGTATGTAATTAAAATCTTGACTTCTCCATTTCTTGCCTGTCCTGTCTGCCTGGTGGTTGTATGGGATCATATACAGAGCAGTGCATAAAGTGATCCATGTGTTATTTACATGGGCACTGTGGTCATAATAGTAAAGTTAAATGTTTCAGAGCACCACCTTGTTAAACGTGTCTTACTGGGCAGTAAGGTAATAGCAGTGGTGGTGGTCCAGACTGATATACAGATTAATAATCTTAAATGGTTATAATGGCACAAGCCTTTGTTCAAAACAGACTTCAGTGCAGGTTGTATACCTTCCACACACCTTCTCGTATGTTGACATTAGTTGGGAAGATGATTGCTGTGGTACCTCCCTACTTTCTAACCATAAAGTAAGTTAGGGAATGTGATAGGATTATTATAAATTAAACATAACATAAAATATGTAAAAAGTGTGCAGTTACAATACGTTAAACATCTCTTCCCTTGGATGGTCCATTTTACCTGATTAGTTGATTCTTTTGCTGTATCGCTCCCAATAAAGAAGCCAGATCCACTTGTATCCATTTCTGGTCACTTGAAAATATTCTGATTCCATTATAGCCCATATCTTATTCAGTCAGAAACTCAGATAACTGTCATCAGCTACATTGTTGTAACATTTGTCCTAGGGATCTCATATAGTGGTTCAGTGCCTGGGCTGAGTGTTCTCCAAGGAACTGTTCTCTTACAAAACTGGCAGACACACCCATTGCTATCAATATATGGAAAAATCCTCATGAGCTTCCATAAGTGCTCATTCTTATAGTTTTATATACATTAAGAAATTTCCTATTAGAAAATGGTTTAAGTACATTTTCTGACATATATGGGATCATATTATTGGGGACCTATACACAACAGTTCTCATCATGTTTGGGGTCATAAGTGTGTGGTGTGCAGGTGACACTTAGAATTCTTTCATATACAGAACTTGTAAGTAAAGTTAACATTCTGGTTTCTAGTTGTATTTCCCTTGCTTTGTAAACAAAACAGGCCACTCTTAATATCTCAGCCTAGAAACTTTTGCATTGACCCGTAGCCTTAGTGCCATACTGTGGAGAAGTATGGGAGAGTGGAAGTGCAGTCTGGCAGTAGTTACACAGATGTGTAAGAAAAGACCAATGAAAACCATGACAAATCGCAGTCAAGACAGATTGTTTCTGCTGAGTAAACTGCTTGATTTGTCATGACATGACATGATCTGAAATGTGAAGTCATTGTTTTTTGCGGTAATTTGTCAGACAAAATGCTTGGTGTGCTATGGACGGATTTTATATTCTGTGTGAAATCCTGAACCTTACAGATACATTGATTTACCACAGACATCGTAGTAGTAGTAGTAGTAACAATAACAACAACAACGATGATGACGACGATGACGTACAAAGACCTGGAGAGTGAGTTCAGCAGGATGTGGTGAGGACAAAAATTGTGCCAGTTATAAATGGAGCATTAGGAACATTTAAGGAGGGATTAGATCAGAACCCTTAGTTGCTCCCAGGTCACTGTCAGCCATAGTGCTAAAGAAGATCACACTAATGAGCACTGCAAACATCAGTCGTAAAGTGCTGGGGTAAATTGCTTTGATCTGTTGAGATTCTGGACTTAACCAAAAGACCACCACATAATAACTGATGGGTGAGAATGAATTTAAAATAATAATAATAATCAGATTTTTTTGTGAGACTGCTGATGTTATACCAGTAAAATATTCTCAGCCATAGTAAGTTTGGGTGTGTGAGAAAGCACTGTCTGTGCCATCACACTTCATCAGTCCATTACTTTTGTTCTTGTTACAGTCAAAGCAGAAGAGTCGTAGCTATTCATTTGACTCGATGAATAGGGACAAGCGGCACTTTGTTCATGAATACTGTGAACATTTCGGCTGTGAATCAGTTGCATATGATCAGGAGCCAAAGCGCAATGTGGTAGCTACAGCCGCTAGAGACAAGGTAATCAATCATAAGTGATACATTATTAAAATTTGTTGATCTGAACAGGAGACTAAATATTTTTTTTTTTTTGTAGGCCTGGTTACCTAGTATGAGTCTTCTAGAGGTGATACAAAGGGAAAGTGGCCAAAGGAAAATTCCAAAACCTGTAATAAGTTCAGCTCATACACCATCACAGAGGTATGAAATGTAAACTAGTCTTGTAACTGTGCAATAAACATTGCTTTCAGAAAGGTTTCCTTAAATCATATAAGCAAAAGTTAATGTAAAGTATATTTATGTTGTTTATCTCAGTGTTTCATTTTTTGCATGAATGGATAGAGTGATACAGGTTATTTTGATTCTGATGCATGTCTGTGTTTGCTCATCATATTTTCATTGCTGTTTATATATATACTTCTCAAAGAGCTTTAATGACAGTGCATGGTGTTTTTTCTCCCCAAGATTAATTTTGAACAAGTTGCTGGAGTTTCATGATACTTGCTAGGGAGGTCATGTTCTTAAAGATCAGTGCCATATTTTTTATTTCATGTCTTCTTGAGTTCCCAGTTCATCATATTTCTACACAGAGCATTCAGTGCAGAAGTCAGAGTTTGCCTTCCTGTTCATTATTACCAGTTCTGCAAATGTTGTTTTTAATGTTACATTTGGATGATGTACATCTACAGCCCAACATGCCCAACAATTCAGCTCATTTGTTCGCGTGCTGATTCTCAGTGCTGATGGTCATAGATTGATTTAGTTTATTCATGATTTTTATTGCTTGTAGTTGTAGATATAGTGTTTGTCATAAGTGTTGTCACCATCCGTCTAGTCCGGGCTTTTTCCTTTACACATTGTTTGAAGTTATCAGACATCATTTCAAAAATTTCTATGATTACCATGTTTGTGATTGCTAACTTAAAACAATTTTTTTTAGTGTTTACAGCTGAAATTTTTCAGATTTTGGTCTTTCGGATGTTGACACTGTGCAGTATTGTACAGTAATATTGATGTTTTAGAAGAGCATGCTGCCTCAATCATCAGCTTAAAGGAATTGGGTTTAAGTTGGTTTTGAAGTTATTACAGTGAAGCATGAACGAATATGGAGGTAGCATGTTCCTCCAAAATGTTATCAAGCTATAACTCTACACACTATCAAAACCCAGAAGACTAAAAAATTGAATTCATATAGTACATTTTATGAATAGTTTGTAGTTATGTTTATGATTTATGTCCATTCCAGATTTTGTATTCCTAGCACCATTGGTTTATTAAAAATCTAAACTGGAAAATGTTTTCATGAGTTGCCATGTTATTTTACATTCAACCAAAAATTACTCTAACAGAGGTTACATGTTGTTTGAAAGCGTATTACCATATGTCATTTCAGGGCCCTGTATTAATTGGCACTAGAGTCACTGCTGCCTTAAAAATGGTCCATCAGTCTTGTTGTTAAGAGTTGTAGGGAACTGAAAAGTATTTGTTCGGGGTGGCTTCACGTGGCATAACATTTATACCGAATGTCATGAAAGTTTGTCGGTTCATTCATATATTGAAAGGGATGCACCCAGTCGAAGTATTATAATAACTGAAAGATTTTTCCTGAAAATGTCATGTTTTCTACACATATGAATTATGATTATGTGAATGAGTAAATTGTTTTTTGCCATAATTTAAATAACATGTTCTTTTTCCTGATATGTCTTTTATGTTGCAGAACAATGGATGTTTTACCGGTGAAGTATTCTCAGCCACAGTCAACTTCTGTTTCAGTTAAATCAGCTAGTTCTGTTCCAGCCATAAAATCCAGTCAGGAGGAAGTTGAAATTGATTATTTTGATTTCTCATAAATGCTGTCATGTTATTAATCTGAGAAGTATCAGAATATGGAAAATGCTGAGAAAGAGCATCTTTCATGGTGAAGGTATTAAAGATTACAAATTTGGAAAGTATAAAAATACCGTATAAAAGTGAATACATTGTATTAAATACTGGATACTGGAACTCTTCAACATATCACCAGCGAGTACACAGTATTAGGTGGATATGAAAACAGT
>JGI20166J26741_11727806_pt1 | contig 21652 bp, 21 predicted proteins | sample TergutCu122P5_FD_26741 | JGI IMG/M metagenome (IMG submission 26741)
ATGCGGCGCTTCAGCCGATCATCACCGGGCCGCGGCCCGGCCTCCCGCCCCATGTCGGCCGCCGGCACGGGTTTGGCGGGGGCCGATGCACCCAGGCTGGCCATTCCCTCCATGCGCGCCCCGAAGTCGCCGAGGCCGACAGCGCTGTCACGACCGATGTCGGTTTCCTCGCCCACCGTATCCTTCGGCGTCAGCAATTCGGCCAGCGTGGCGGCCGGCGCCTTCTTGGGGATGAAGGCGGTCACGCCCAGGCGTTTCGCCCGCTCGCGCTCGTTATTCGACAGGTTATCGGAAGCCAGCAGATAAAACGGTAAATTTCTGATCCGGTCCAGCCGGTTGCTGCGGATGTGTTCAAGCAGATCCGCCCCGTCTTCGCTGGCGACGCCCAGTCCAGAGATCACGGCGACGATCGAGGCGTCGAGCACCACGCTCTGCCATGCCGAACCGCCATCACGCGCCTCACAGACCTCGTGGCTTTGGCTCACGCAGCGCGCCAGCGAAGCGCGCACGACGCGTGAGCCATCGACGACCAGAATCTTTTGTGACTTGATCTTCTCGCTGCCTTGCATGATCGAATTCCCTGACCGACGAACTACGGCTAAAGTTTTAGTTTACGCCATGCCAGCGGAAAGTGCTCTATTTGTTGCCGGAGCGTTCTTCGGGGTCGGCTTGATAGCCGGCGAACATGCTGCGCGTCTGGCTCTGTAGCCGATCCTGCATCGATTGCAGCATTTTCTTCGACTGATCCATGTAAGTCGCCATCATGCTTTGCATGGCCGGCTGCTGAAAATTCAGGAACTGCGCCCAGAAATCGGCCTGCAAATGGCTGTGGTCGCCTGCGCCGTACAGCGAGCGCGACTGATCCTGGAGCTTGGACTGGAAATCGACGAAGGTCCTCATGTTGTTTTCCAGATACTTGCCCAGCATGCTCTGCATGGCGCTGCCGTAGAAGCGGATGAAGCCGGACAGCAACTCGCAGGAAAACAGCGGCACGCCGCCCGATTCTTCTTCCAGAATGATCTGGAGCAGGATGCTGCGCGTCAGATCGTCGTCGGTCTTGGCATCGACGACCTTGAAAGACTCGAACTTGAGCACCAGATCCTTGACATCGCTCAACGTGATGTAAGCGCTTGCCCTGGTGTCGTAAAGGCGGCGATTGGGGTATTTCTTGATCAGGCGTAAGGTTTCCGACATGCTGCAATCCTCGCTACCAGTTTGTGTGCAGTGCAGCATTGTAGCCTGAAAAAGGCGCTTGGCGGCGCAATGCCCATCAGTTGAACCCCGATTCAGGTTAAAGCAGCGAATCGCGGCTGATATTGCCGCGTTTGATGATCTTGCGCAGGCGGTCCAGACCTTCCATCTGAATTTGCCTGACCCGCTCGCGGGTCAGGCCGAGGTCGTTGGCGATCTGGTCGAGCGTTGCCACCTCGGCCCCGCCGAGGCCATAGCGGCGCTCGATCACCGAGCGCTGGCGCTCGCCCAGTTCGCCCAGCCAGTGATCGACCAGGCCGCCGATCTCGCTCGATTGCAGCAGGTTTTCCGGGTTGCTGCCGTCATCGTCAGGAATCAGTTCGGTCATGGTGTGGTTGGGATCGATTTCCAGCGGCGCATCGAGCGAGGCGATATGCTCGTTGAGCAGCAGGATGCGGCGCACCTCCTCGGCCGGGCGGTCGAGCAGCAGCGCCACGCGCTGGACTGTTTCATCGCGGCGTTCGGTCGATTCCAGGTGGCGCATGGCGCGCAAGATCAGGTTGATTTCCTTGACCACATGCACCGGCAGGCGGATGGTTCGCGCCTGGTTCATGATGCCGCGCTCGATGCTCTGCCGGATCCACCAGGTGGCGTAGGTGGAAAAACGAAAACCGCGTTCGGGATCGAATTTTTCCAGGGCGTGAATGAGGCCGAGATTGCCCTCTTCGATCAGGTCGAGCAGCGGAATGCCCCGATTCAGGTAGTGCTTGGCAATGTTCACGACGAGCCGCAGGTTGTGCTCGATCATCTTCTGCCGCGCCGCAAAATCGCCCGCCCGCACCTGGCGGGCGGTCGCCACTTCCTCTTCCGGCGTCAACAGCGGTTTGGCGCCGATTTCATTCAAATAAAGCTGGGTAACGTCTTCGAGCAGTTCCAGTTCGGGCGTCGCGGCCTCGGCTTTCTCCTCGGGCAGCAGGACGGAATCCGCTTGCTCCGCAAAATCTTCTTCATCGACGCTATCGTCCAGTCCACTCATCTTTTCGGCAGATATTGCGCGGGATCGACCGGTTTGCCCTGCTTGCGGATCTCGAAGTGCAGCTTCACCGAGTCGGCATCGGTATTGCCCATTTCCGCGATCTTCTGTCCGCGGGCGACCTGCTGGCCCTGCTTGACGAGAATCTTGCTGTTGTGGGCATAGGCCGAGATGAAAGTGGCGTTGTGCTTGATGATGATCAACTCGCCATAACCGCGCAGGGCGGAACCGACATGGACAACCTTGCCCTCGCCGGCGGCAATCACCGGGTCGCCCATCTTGCCGGCAAAGTCGATGCCTTTGTTGCCGGCTTCGCTGAACGGTGCAATGACTTTGCCGGCGGAAGGCCAGATCCACGGCACATCGTCCGGCGTGGCCGTCGGCGCAGCGACCGGCGTGGCCGGCGCAGAAGCCGTTTTTGCCTCAGTCGATGGCTGCGCCGCGCCGGCAGCGGCGCTCAGGCGGGCATAGGCTTCATCCGAATAGGGTTCCTTGCCGACCCGCGGCTCGCGTTTCAGGCCGCCGCTATCCGGCGTTGCCGCCACCGGCGAGGCATCGAGGGAACGGGCTTCGACGCCGCCGCCAACACCGATCGGGGTCGCCACCACGGCCTCACCGCTGTCGGCGGTCGCGGCAGCCGGCGGCAACACCCGCAGAATCTGCCCTTCGCTGATCGTCGCCGTCGTGGTGATGTTGTTCCAGGCGGCAATGTTGCGGTAATCCTGGCCGTATTCCTTGGCGATGCGGTACAGGGTATCGCCCCGCTTGACGGTGTAATAGCCGGGGCCAGCAGGCTGCACCCTGGCTTGGGCGGTTGAACCGCGGTCTACGGTCGGCGCTGGCTGCTGGCTGAAACAGCCGGCGAGCATCACGGTCAGAACGGACAAGGCGGCAAGAAGGAGTCGAGTCATTGTGTTCCTGCGAGAAGCGGGACGAAGCGGACGGCATCAAGCCGTTTTTCGACCCATCCCTGAGACGTGCATTCAATCAAATCAAGATGCTGCTCCGTCGTACCGATCGGCAATACCAGCCGCCCACCGGGCGCCAGTTGCTGGAGCAGCGCCGGCGGCGCCCGCTCACCGGCCGCCGCCACGATGATGCTATCGAAGGGCGCGGCTTCCGGCAATCCCATCTGACCGTCGGCATGCTTCAAGCGGACGTTGAACTGCTGCAACTGGCGCATATTGACCTTGGCTTTTTCCAGCAGCGACGCGATGCGTTCGACGGCGTAGACTTCGTTGGTCAGTTGTCCCAGCACGGCCGCCTGGTAGCCGCAACCGGCCCCGATCTCCAGGGTTTTTCCGAGCGCTGAACGTCCATCGAGCAGCAATTCGATCATCCGGGCGACGATATAGGGCTGTGAAATGGTCTGCCCCATGCCCAGCGGCAGCGCATGGTCCTCATAGGCGCGCGAGGCCAGCGCTTCTTCGACAAAAATATGACGCGGCACGGCGCTCATCGCCGCCAGAACGGCCTCGTTGCGGATGCCTTTTTCGCGCAGCCGCTCGATCATCCGCGCCCGCGTGCGCTGCGAGGTCATGCCGATGCCGTGCAACACCGCGCGATCACTTCATCCAGTCGCGCACGATGCCCAGTTGCGCGGTGTGCGTCAAATCGATTTGCAGCGGCGTCACCGACACGCAGCCGCGCTCGATGGCGTTGAAATCGGTGCCCGGCGCAGCATCGGCGGCGGCCCCGGCAGCGCCGATCCAGAATACCGTTTCGTGGCGCGGCGAGGTCGTTCGCACCACCGGCTCGGCCTTGTGCCGCCGTCCCAGGCGCGTGACTTCCATGCCCTGCAATTCGGCATGAGGAATATCCGGCACATTGACATTGAGCAGCACCGGCTGACGAATCGGATCGCGGATAAAGCGTTCGACCAGTTCGCGCGCCACCCGCCCCGCCGTTGCGTAATGACGCCCTTCAAAACTGGTCAATGAAACAGCCATCGACGGCAAGCCGAGCAAATAGCCTTCGGTCGCCGCCGCGACGGTTCCCGAGTAAATGGTATCGTCGCCCATATTGGCGCCGTCATTGATGCCGGAAACCACAATATCCGGCAGTTTGTCCAACATGCCGGCCACGGCCAGATGGACGCAATCGGCCGGCGTGCCGTTAACAAAACGAAACCCGTTAGCCGCCCGCCGGAGAAACAACGGCCGGTCGAGCGTCAATGAGTTACTGGCGGCGCTCCGGTTTTGCTCAGGCGCGACAACGGTAATTTCACCCAATCCGGCCAGCGCTTCAGCCAGTGCAGCCAAACCCGGGGCGAAATAACCGTCGTCGTTACTGAGCAGGATATGCATCAATCAAACCATGAGGCTATCGAGACCGCCGCCGTTCGCCAACCACGCCTCGACCCATTTGGGCTTGCGGCCCCGTCCGGTCCATTCCAGCGACGCATCCTGCGGGTGACGATATTTGACGCGAACCTTGCCGCCGGCAGATGCCTTGATCTTGCCATCCTTACCCAGCAATTCCTCAAGGGTACAACCCAAACGCGCCTTGATAAGAGCACGCGCCTCGTTGAGAGCGGCAGCCTTTTCCTGGGATTCACGGCGCTTCAATTCCGCCGGAATCCGCTGTTGCAAATCACGCAGTTGAGCAACGGACAGAGTGGATAAATCCATGATTACCTCCTGACATTAAGGGTGGCGATAATTTAATTTGTCCAGCCGCATAAATCAATGAACAGCAATTAAAAAAACCGGCCAAGGCCGGTTTTTTTAATTTGGTCGGGGCGGCGGGATTCGAACTCGCGACCCCTTGCACCCCATGCAAGTGCGCTACCAGGCTGCGCTACGCCCCGACAAGCTGCCATTGTACCTGAAATCGTCGGGATTCAAAGCTGCAACATGGCGATAATCGACTGCAATTCCTGACGCAAATTTCCAACGGGCCTTTGTCCCGACTCTTTTTCCATCAGGCCATGATCGACGCCCCCGTCTTCATCGAGACGATTACGCGCGCCGCTGATCGTAAACCCCTGGTTGTAAAGCAACTCGCGTATGCGGCGCACCAGCAGGACTTCGTGATGCTGGTAATAGCGCCGGTTGCCGCGCCGCTTGACGGGCTTCAACTGGTTGAATTCCTGCTCCCAGTAACGCAGCACGTGCGGCTTGACGCCGCACAGTTCGCTGACCTCGCCGATGGTGAAGTAGCGCTTGGCGGGAATGGGCGGCAGTTCGTCGCCAGGCAGGGCTTTAGGCTGTAGTTCCATCGAAAGCTAGCTCAACGTCCGATTTCAGCTTCTGGCTGGCATGAAAAGTCACGACCCGCCGGGCGGTGATGGGAATCTCCTCGCCGGTTTTGGGATTGCGCCCAGGCCGCTGGGGTTTGTCGCGCAACTGAAAATTGCCGAAGCCCGATAATTTGACGCCGTCGCCGGTTTCCAGCGAATTGCGGATTTCCTCGAAAAAGGCTTCGACCATGTCTTTGGCCTCGCGCTTGTTGAGGCCCACTTTTTCAAACAGCAGGTCAGCAAGTTCAGCTTTGGTCAACGTCATCGTTGTCTTTCCATCAGGCACGCAGTTGAGCACCGAATGCCCGCTCAAGACAGGACACCAGTTGCTGCATTGCAGCATCAACTTCCGAATCTAGCAAAGTGCGTTGAGTGTCTTGCATAACTATACGAAAAGCAAGGCTTTTTTTATTTTCCAGCACCCCTTTGCCAGCATACAAATCGAACAACTGAACATCGCGAACCAACTCCGGTTTCCCTTTCTGCAAGCCATCGAGCAGGGCCTGTAGCGGCAAATCGTGATCGACCACGACCGCCAGATCACGAATCACCGGCTGGAATTTCGATACTTCGGCGAAAACCGGCGTCTGCGCCATTTCAAGCGCGGCAAAATCCAGTTCAAACACGACCGGCGCTTGCGGCAATTCGTATTTCTGCGTCCACTGCGGATGCAATTCGCCGAGCATGCCGATCTCCCGGCCAGCCAGCAACACGCGAGCAGCGCGGCCAGGGTGCAGGGCCGGATGCGCCGTTTTTTCCCAACGCAATTCGGCTGGCGTCAGCAATGCTCCAAGATCGCCCTTGAGGTCAAAAAAATCGACCTTGCGCGCGCCAGCCGCCCAGCCTTCCGGCAAAGCGCCGCCGTAGGCGAGGCCCGCGAGACGCCAGGGCTGGCTGAAACCGGCTACCGGAGCGCCCTGTGCGTCGCGCCCAAAACAGCGCCCCAACTCAAAGAGGCGAACGCGGCTTTGCTTGCGCCGCAGATTGGTAACCAGATTGGCGACCAGGCCGCCAATCAAGGTCGAGCGCATCACCGCCATCTGGCTGGCGATCGGGTTGGCCAGGCGGATCAATTCACCTTCTTCGCTCTTGCCGGCGAAATCGGCTTCCCAGGCGGTTTCGACGAAGGCGAAATTGACCACTTCCTGATAACCGCGGTCGGCCAGCATCTGACGGATACGGGTGGCCGGCCGCTGCGCTTCCAGCTGCGGCATCATCTTCATCCGGCCGCGCGGCGCCGGGGCCGGGATGTTGTCGTAGCCGTGCAGACGGGCGATTTCCTCGATCAGGTCTTCCTCGATTTCCATGTCGAAGCGCCAGGAGGGCGGCGTCACCAGGAAATCATCGCCCTGGCGCGCAAAAGACAGCCCCAGTCCGGCGAACAGCGCGGCGATGCGCTCGGCGCCGAGCGTCAGGCCAAGCACTTTCTCGGCGCGAGTGGTGCGCAGGCGTACCGGCTGGCGCGACGGCAAGGCGGCCCTGGCCTCGACCACCGGACCGGCCTGACCACCGCAGATGTCGAGAATCAGCCGCGTGGCGCGCTCGATGGCGCGGCGCGTGCCGCCGAAATCGACGCCGCGCTCGAAGCGGTGCGAGGCATCCGAGCCAAAGCCGTAGCGCCGGGCGCGACCAGCGATAACCGATGGCGTGAAGAAGGCGGATTCGAGGAACAGTTCCCGCGTTTCCAGCGAGATGCCGCTCTCCTCGCCGCCCATGATGCCGGCCATCGCCAACGGTTTGGCGTCGTCGGCGATCATCAGCACATCGGCGTCGACGGCGATGGTCTGCTCGTTGAGCAGCAACAGTTTTTCCCCCGGCTTCGCCATGCGGGCATGTACCGCTCCAGCCAGTCGGGTGTTGTCGAAGGCGTGCAGTGGCTGACCGAGTTCGAGCATCACATAATTGGTGACATCGACCAGCGCCGAAATGGCCCGGATGCCGCTGCGTTCGAGGCGGCGCTTCATCCATTCCGGGGTCGCCGCCCTGGCATCGACGCCTTTGATGATGCGCCCGCAATACAGCGGACAGGCTGTCGGCGCGTCGAGCACGATGGCGCGGGTGTCGGCAATCGTCGCCGGAATTTCAGCCACTTCCGGCAGGCGGGTGGCGGCGCCGGTAATCGCCCCGACCTCGCGGGCGATACCGAGCAAGGAGAGGCAATCGGCGCGATTCGGCGTCAGCTTGAGTTCAAACTGGCAGTCGTCGAGATCGAGAACCTGGCGCAGGCTCTGACCGACCGGCGCGTCGGCCGGCAGCACCAGCAGGCCGGAAGCCTCCTCGGCGATGCCCAGTTCCTTGGCCGAACACAACATGCCGGAGGATTCGACGCCGCGCACCTTGGCGACCTTGATCGTCAGGCCGCCGGGCAGTTGTGCGCCCGGCAAGGCGCACGGCACCTTGAGGCCGACGGCGACATTCGGCGCGCCGCAAACGATGGTGGCCGGCTCGCCGTTGCCGGTATCGACGCGGCAGACATTGAGGCGATCGGCGTCGGGGTGCCTGGCGACTTCGAGCACCTGGGCGACAACGACCTGATCGAAAGCGGGCGCCACCGGCTTCAACTCCTCGACTTCGAGGCCGGCCATGGTCAAGGCATGAGAAAGCGCCTCGCTCGTCAGATCAGGATCGACAAGGGTGCGCAGCCAGGATTCGGAAAATTTCATGAGATGACTCGAATGATGGATCAGGCGAATTGGCGCAGGAAACGCAGATCGCCCTCGAAGAACAGGCGCAGGTCATTGACGCCGTAGCGCAGCATGGTCAGACGATCCGGGCCGAAGCCGAAGGCGAAGCCGGTATATTTTTCCGGGTCGATGCCGGCGATTTTCAGCACATTGGGATGCACCATGCCGCAACCGGCAATCTCCAGCCAACGCCCTTTCAACGCGCCGCTTATGAAAGCCACGTCGATTTCGGCGGACGGCTCGGTAAAAGGGAAGAAGGAAGGGCGGAAACGCACATTCAGGTCGTCGGTTTCAAAGAAACTCCTGAGAAAATCGGCGATCACGCCTTTCAAATCGGCGAAGGAAACATCCTCGCCAACCCACAGCCCCTCGACCTGATGGAACATCGGCGAATGCGTGGCGTCGGAATCGACGCGGTAAACGCGGCCCGGCGCGATGATGCGAATCTCCGGCATGTGGGTCAGGTGGCCATACCGGGCGACATGCGCCTGCATGTAGCGGGCCTGAATCGGGCTGGTGTGGGTGCGCAGCAACACCTTGTCGGCCACCGAGCCATCCGGGTTTTGCAGATAAAAGGTGTCGTGCATCGAACGCGCCGGGTGATCCTCCGGCGTGTTCAGGGCAGTGAAATTGTGGAAATCGTCCTCGATTTCCGGGCCATCGGCGACCGCGAAGCCGATCGAAGCAAACAATGCCTCGATGCGTTCCAGCGAGCGCGTCACCGGATGCAGGCCGCCGCGCTGCTCGCTGCGTCCGGGCAGGGTCACGTCCAGCGCCTCCGATGTGAGTTGGGCTTCAAGAGCTACCCGTTTCAAGCTCTCGCGGCGAGCGTTTAACGCTTCCTCCACCTTGTTTTTGGCGGCGTTAATCGCTGCTCCTACGGTTTTCTTTTCTTCCGGTGGTAATTTACCGAGCGTTTTCATTTGCTCGGTAATCTGGCCGGTTTTTCCAAGATAACGGGCTTTGGCTTCTTCAAGTTTGGCGGGTTCGCTGATGGCGGCAAATTCCGCCAGCGCGTGCGCTACGATATCATCAAGTGTATTCACGGGTAATCAAATCGGGGGAAGCTGTTTAGTTGTCACATCCCGGGCGATTGGATTCTAATTTTCGCCGGGTCATTCCAAATCCGAATCATTCTCTACGTTTATCGCTCGCCAACCCTAGCCAAAAGTAACCCAAAGGAGTCAGCTTAGTTTAATTTTCATGCCACTTCCATGTACTCGACATGGCTAACAGGGAGTGGCAGAGGCAGACCGTCTTCACGAAGCCCCTCGATGTGAAAAGCAATAGCCTCCCGAATCTCCGTTTCGACTTCCTCAATGGTGTCGCCCGTGGCGATACAGCCCGGAAGATCAGGGACGTATGCCGAGTAGTTTTTTTCGGCTTGTTCGATGACGATGGCGTAGCGCATGATGATTACCTCTTGAGACCAGCCTGCTTGAGCACGCTGTTTAGTGTGCCAGGCGCCAAATCATCGCTTGGCTTGCCTGCAACCGTGACGCGACCGGGTTTGAAGGCGTGCTTGAACTGGCGGTGACTTCCCTGGGTCGCAACAAGGAACCATCCATCATCGCCAATCAACCGCAAGACCTCGCTAACTTTCATGTCGTGAGTGTACCTTGGAATTAAAAAAGGGAGGCTGGTTACCCCAGCCCCCCCTTTTAATCCGCCACAAAAACTCAAGCAGATAGTTTGGCCTTGGCCTGCGCGGCCAGGGCGGCAAACGCCGGTTGATCGAAAACGGCCAGATCGGCCAAGACCTTGCGGTCGACTTCGATATTGGCTTTCTTCAAACCATTCATGAAAGTGCTGTACTTCATGCCCAGTTCGCGGGCAGCCGCGTTGATACGGGCAATCCACAGCGAACGGAACTGACGCTTGCGCTGGCGGCGGTCACGGTATTGATACTGACCGGCCTTCATCACCGCCTGTTTGGCGATGCGATAGACATTTTTACGGCGGCCACGGTAGCCCTTGGCTTGAGCAAGAACCTTTTTGTGACGGGCGCGGGCGGTGACACCACGTTTGACTCGGGACATGTTCGCGCTCCTTTATGCGTAGGGCATCATGGCGCGAACGGCAGCCGCATCGCGCTCGTTCACGGCGACGGCGCCACGCAGGTGACGCTTGTTCTTGGTGGTCTTCTTGGTCAGGATATGACGCTTGAAGGCTTGGCCGCGCTTGATGCTGCCGCCGGCGCGGATCGAGAAACGCTTCTTGGCGCTGCTCTTGGTCTTCATTTTGGGCATTTGACTGCTCCTGATGACATGCTGTCAGGTGGTTTCCGACGGAAACGCTTGCTCTACCCGAAAGCACTTTTTCTAACGACTACTTCTTCTTGGCCGGGGCGACGATCATAATCATCTGCCGCCCTTCCATCTTTGGCATTTGTTCGACCTGCCCGACGGCTTCGAGATCGGTCCTGATTCTTTCCAACTGACGCATGCCGAATTCCTGGTGCGCCATTTCACGGCCACGGAAGCGCAAGGTCACTTTCACCTTGTCCTCTTCTTCCAGGAAGCGAATCATGTTGCGCAACTTGATCTGGTAATCGTTCTCGTCGGTACCGGGACGCAGCTTGATTTCCTTGACCTGCACCTGCTTCTGCTTCAACTTCGCCTCGTGGGCGCGTTTTTGTTCCTGGTACTTGAACTTGCCGTAGTCCATGACGCGGCAGACTGGCGGCTTGGCCATCGGCGCGATCTCGACCAGATCAACGCCCGCCTCATCGGCCATCTGCAACGCAGCGCGGATGCTCATGATCCCAAGCTGCTCCCCGTCTACCCCCTGGAGGCGAACCTCCGGCACCGTGATTTCTTCGTTGAGGCGATGCGCCTTGTTCTGAGCGATGGTAAAACCCCCGAATACAAAATAATCAAGCCGTGCCACTCCGCGCCGCGACTTCGTTTTGAAGCCGCTCGATCAGGGCGTCGACAGTCATCTGTCCGAGATCCTGACCGCCGCGTGTTCGCACGGCCACCTTCCCTTCCGCCTTTTCCTTGTCGCCGACGACGAGTTGATAAGGCAGACGGTTCAAGCTATGTTCGCGGATTTTATAGGTAATTTTTTCGTTGCGCAAATCCGGCTCGGCCCGGAAACCCGCCCGGTGTAGCTTTTGCGCGATTTCCGCGGCGTAATCCGCCTGCTTTTCGGAAATATTCAGAACCACGATCTGAACCGGCGACAGCCACAGCGGCAGGGCGCCGGCGAAGTTCTCGATCAGAATGCCGATGAAGCGTTCGAGCGAGCCAAGAATGGCGCGATGCAGCATCACCGGCGCCTGGCGCTCGTCGTTGGCGTCGACGTATTCCGCGCCGAGCCGGCCCGGCATCGAAAAATCCACCTGCATCGTGCCGCACTGCCAGGAGCGGCCGATGGCGTCCTTGATGTGGAATTCGATCTTCGGCCCGTAGAAAGCGCCCTCGCCCGGCAGTTCCGCCCATTCCAGCCCGGAAGCGCGCAAGCCCTGGCGCAAGGCTTCCTCGGCCTTGTCCCAGACCTCGTCCGAGCCGACCCGGCTGGCCGGGCGCAGCGCCAGCTTGACGGCGACCTCGGTAAAGCCGAAATCGGCATAAACCTGCTTGACCAGCGCGTTGAAGGCCGTCACTTCCGATTCGATCTGATCCTCGGTGCAGAAAATATGGCCGTCATCCTGGACGAAGCCGCGCACGCGCATCAGCCCGTGCAACGCGCCGGTCGGCTCGTTGCGATGGCAGGAGCCGAATTCGCCGTAGCGCAGCGGCAACTCGCGGTAGGAGCGCAGATCGGCGTTGAACACCTGCACATGCCCTGGGCAATTCATCGGCTTGACCGCGTACTCGCGGTTTTCCGAGGAGGTGGTGAACATGTTGTCCTTGTAATGCTCCCAGTGGCCGGATTTTTCCCACAACGCCCTGTCGAGAATCTGCGGGCAGCGCACTTCCTGATAGCCGTTGTTGCGATAGACGGCGCGCATGTACTGCTCGATTTCCTGCCACACCGCCCAGCCCTTGGGGTGCCAGAACACCAGGCCCGGCGCTTCGTCCTGCATGTGAAACAGGTCGAATTGCTTGCCCAGGCGGCGGTGATCGCGCTTTTCGGCCTCCTCCAGCATGTGCAGATAGGCGTCGAGTTCCTCCTTCTTGGCCCAGGCCGTGCCGTAGATGCGCTGCAACTGTGGATTGCGATGATCGCCGCGCCAGTAGGCGCCGGCCACCTTCATCAGCTTGAACACCTTGAGTTTGCCGGTGGACGGCACGTGCGGGCCGCGGCAAAGGTCGATGAAATCGCCTTCGCGGTACAGCGATACCGGCTGCTCGGCGGGAATCGCCGCGATCAGTTCGGCCTTGTACTTCTCGCCCTGATCGAGGAAGAAGCGCACGGCATCATCCCGCGCCCAAACCTCGCGGCTGACCGGAATATCCCGTTTCGCCAGTTCGCCCATGCGCTTTTCGATGGCCGCCAGGTCTTCCGGCGTAAACGGGCGCTTGTAGGCAAAGTCATAATAAAAGCCGTTTTCGACGACCGGGCCGATGGTCACCTGCGCCTCGGGAAACAATTCCTTGACGGCATAGGCCAGCAAATGCGCCGTCGAATGGCGGATCAGATCCAGCCCCTCGGCATCGCGCTCGGTGACGATGGCCAGATCGGCGTCGCGCTCGATCACGAAAGACGTATCGACCAGCGCCCCATCGACCTTGCCTGCCAGCGCCGCGCGGGCCAGCCCGGCGCCGATGCTGGCGGCAACCTCGGCAATGGTGACCGGCTGCGCGAACGAGCGGATGGAGCCATCGGGCAGTTTGATATCGGGCATGGCAAATCCAAAAGCAAAAAAGCGCGGAACGAGCCGCGCTTTGGGTCAAACGAAGGCTGACTCAATCAACGTTTCTGAACCGCAGCGCCAGTTCGGAAATTCATCAACGCAACCCCGTCAGGAATTTGGTAGGCGGTATTGGAATCGAACCAACGACCTCCACGATGTCAACGTGGCGCTCTAACCAACTGAGCTAACCGCCTGAAGAAGGTGGGCATTATAGGCTGCAAAAAATTCGTGTCAAACACTAAGCGCATTGTCTTGGCAGGATTTGCATCACAGCCTTCGGGTCGAATACAGTGCCCCCCGCAAGCTCACGCAAAGCGCCGCGAGCCATGAACAACGAATGACGCTTCTCGCCCATCGGGAAGCCATACCTCTTGAAACCCCATGACCGATTACTCCGCCGCCTCCATCCGCGTCCTCAAGGATCTCGAACCTGTCAAGGAAAGACCGGGGATGTACACCCGGACCACCTGTCCGACCCATATCGTGCAGGAAGTCATCGACAACGCCGCCGACGAGGCGCTGGCCGGTTTTGCCAGGCGGATTTCGGTTGCCATCTGCGGCGACGGCAGCATCGAGGTGACGGATAACGGGCGCGGCATTCCGGTTGAGCTTCATCCACAGGAAGGCCGACCGGCGGTGGAACTGGTGTTTTGCAAGCTGCATGCCGGCGGCAAGTTCAACAAGACGGAGGCGGGCAACGCCTACCGCTTTTCCGGCGGTCTGCACGGCGTCGGCGTTTCGGTGACCAACGCGCTGTCGACGCGCCTCGAAGTCGAAATCCGGCGCGGCGGCGGCGTGTACCGGATCGCCTTCGCCGGCGGTTTCGTCGTCGAGCCACTGGCCCGCGTCGGCGACTGCGGCCCGCGCACCACGGGAACCACGGTGCGCATCCAGCCCGACCCCAAATATTTCGACTCGCCCAGGGTCAATCTCGGCCAACTGGAGCACCTGCTGCGCTCCAAGGCCGTGTTGATGCCCAACGTCACCGTCGAACTGGAGATCGAAGGGCAGGAGAAGAAAAGCTGGTGCTATCAGAACGGCATGGCCGATTATCTGAACGAAATGATGGTCGGCCAGCCGGTGGCGCCCATTTTCGTCGGCGAAAAAACGGTCGAAAATGAGACAAATGCGGCCAACGGCTTCGCCGTCGGCGAGGGCGCGACCTGGGCGCTGGCCTGGTTCGAGGAAGGCGCAAACAAGCCGGAATCCTACGTCAATCTGATTCCGACCCTCGATGGCGGCACCCATGAGGCCGGGCTGAAGGCCGGCGTCTTCGAGGCGGTCAAGAGCTTCGCCGAGCACCACGCGATCCTGCCGGCCAAGGTCAAACTGGCGCAGGAAGATGTCTGCGGCAAGATGACCTTCCTGCTCTCGGCCAAGGTGCTCGATCCGCAATTCCAGGGCCAGACCAAGGAAAAGCTGACCAGCCGCGACGCTTACAAGCTGGTGTCGCAAATGGTGCGCGACCCCTTCGAGCTGTGGCTGAACAGCCATGCCGATTACGGCAAAAAGATCGCCGAACTGGCGGTCAGGGCGGCGCAGAACCGGATGAAATCGACGCAGAAGGTGGAGAAGAAAAAATCCTCCGGCATCGCCACCCTGCCCGGCAAGCTGACCGATTGCGAGTCGGACGACATCGCCCGCAACGAGATTTTCCTGGTCGAGGGCGACTCGGCCGGCGGCTCGGCCAAGCAGGGACGCGACAAGGAAACCCAGGCGGTGCTGCCGCTGCGCGGCAAGGTGCTGAACACCTGGGAGGTCGAGCGCGACCAGTTGTTCAAGAACAACGAGGTGCATGACATTGCCGTGGCCATCGGCGTCGACCCGCACGGCCTGGAGCAGATCGACACGGTCGACGTCTCCGGCCTGCGCTACGGGCGGATCATCGTGATGTCGGATGCCGACGTCGACGGCAGCCACATCCAGGTGCTGCTATTTACCCTCTTTCTCAAGCACTTTCCGGCCCTGGTCGAGCGCGGCCACATCCACGTCGCCCAGCCGCCGCTGTTCCGCGTCGATGTCGAGGCGCGCGGCCACACGCGCAAAATCTATTGCCTGGACGAAGCCGAGAAGGAACAGACGCTGCAAAAACTGCGCGACGAGGGCATTTCTGAGAGCAAACTCGGCGTCTCGCGCTTCAAGGGCCTGGGCGAAATGAACCCGGACCAGTTGTGGGAAACCACGCTCTGCCCCGACACCCGCCGCCTGGTGCCGTTTACCGCCACGCGCCAGACCATCGCCGAAATGAGCGCCACCTTCAACCTCTTGATGGGCAAGGGCGAAGCCGCCGGCCGCCGGGCCTGGATGGAGAAGGACGGCGGCTTGGTCGAGGCGGATGTCTGATTTCATTTCTCATTCGTAACGACAATAAACCGCCGAGAATCGTCATTCTGCGCGGAGCGAAGCGCAGTCGCAGAATCCGCTCGCCGCATGGATTCCGCGACGGAGCGCGCAATGACAAGCTGGTGCCGCCCGGCATACAAATAATTATCTTTTGAAATAGAAATTGAATGAGGCCATTGTCAAATCAACCGATGACTTTGTCGGCTTCGCAGGCCGTACCACCGTACTGCCTGCGCTTCGCCTTCGCGTCCTCGGCTGATTTGAAAATGGAATGGGCCTGGGTCTGGACTCAGCCCCGCCCCAGCTTCTGCTTGATTTCCTCGATCAGCCCCTGCGCTGCGTCCTCAACCATGTCGAGAACGATATCGAAGCCGTGGCCGAGGCCGTAGTAGGGATCGGGCACCTCGTCGTCGTCGAAATTTTTGGCGTAGTCCATGAACAGTTTGATGCGCCGGCTTTGCTCGGGGGTCGCCAGGCGTTGCAGGTTGTCGAGATTGCTCCGGTCCATGGCCAGGATCAGGTCGAAATAATCGAGATCCTGGCGGGCCACCTTGCGCGCTCGCAGTTGCGACAAATCGTAACCGCGCACCATTGCCGCCCGCTGGGTACGGATATCCGGCGCTTCGCCAGCGTGGTAACCGTGGGTTCCGGCCGAATCGACCTCGACCGCGTCGCCGAGGTTGTTCTGCTGGATGACTTTGCGCAGCACGCCTTCGGCCGTGGGCGAACGGCAGATGTTACCCATACAGACCAACAGGATGCGATAGCTCATCTCGTCTCCTCTTCATTCGAGTCGTGTTGCGCCGCGCCGAAAACCCGCTCCCTGAGCCGGAACAATTCGTCGCGGGCCGCCGCGGCTTTTTCAAATTCCAGGTTTTTCGCGCACTCCAGCATCTGTTTTTCGAGCCGCTTGATCTCCCTGGCGACGGTCTTTTCATCCATGGCGTCGTAGGCGGCCCGCTGCTCTGCCGCCTTCAGTTCGGTCTGCGCCGATTCCGCATCGTAGATGCCGTCGATGATGTCTTTGATCTTCTTCGTGACGCCTCGCGGCGTAATGCCATGCCGGCGGTTGAAGTCGATCTGCTTCTCGCGCCGCCGCCCGGTCTCGGCCATCGCCCGCCGCATGGATTCCGTAACTCTATCAGCATAGAGGATGGCTGTGCCATGAATATGCCGCGCCGCCCGACCAACGGTCTGAATCAGCGAGCGCTCGGAACGCAGGAAACCCTCCTTGTCGGCGTCGAGGATGGCAACCAGCGACACCTCGGGAATGTCGAGGCCCTCGCGCAGGAGGTTGATGCCGACCAGCACGTCGAATTCGCCCAGGCGCAGGTCGCGGATGATTTCGACACGCTCGACGGTTTCGATGTCGGAATGCAGGTAGCGCACCTTGATGCCGTTGTCGCCGAGGAAATCGGTCAGATCCTCGGCCATGCGCTTGGTCAGCGTGGTGACCAGCACCCGCTCGCCGGCCGCGACCCGTTTGTGAATCTCGCCGAGCAGGTCGTCCACCTGGGTACTGGCCGGACGCACCAGCACCTCGGGGTCGATCAGCCCGGTCGGGCGCACGAGTTGCTCGACGACTTGTCCGGCGTGTTCTTTTTCGTAGTCGGCGGGCGTGGCCGAGACGAACACCGTCTGCCGCATGTGGGCTTCAAATTCAGCGAATTGCAACGGCCGGTTATCCAGCGCCGAGGGCAGGCGAAAGCCGTAATCGACGAGATTTTCCTTGCGCGAGCGGTCGCCCTTGTACATGCCACCGACCTGGCCGATGGCGACGTGCGATTCGTCGATGAACATCAGGGCGTCGCGTGGCAGGTAGTCGATCAGGGTCGGCGGCGGCTCGCCCGCCACCCGCCCGGAAAGATGCCGCGAGTAATTCTCGATGCCCTTGCAGAAGCCGATCTGGTCGAGCAATTCGATGTCGAAGCGGGTGCGCTGCTCGATGCGCTGGGCCTCGACCAGCTTGTTGTTTTGGCTGAAGAAGGCGATGCGCTCGCGCAACTCCGCCTTGATCGCCTCGATGGCGCGCAGCACGGTAGCGCGCGGCGTCACGTAATGCGAGGCCGGAAACACCGTGAAGCGCAGCGCCTTGTGCAGCAGATGCCCGGTCAGCGGGTCGAAGAATTGCAGGTTCTCGATCTCGTCGTCGAACAGCGAGACGCGGATGGCGTGCTCGGCGTGCTCGGCCGGGAAGATGTCGATGACATCGCCGCGGACGCGAAAAATGCCGCGATGGAAATCCATCTCGTTCCTCTCGTACTGCATGTCGGTCAGGCGCTTGACGATGGCGCGCTGATCCAGGCGGTCGCCGACGCGCATGGTCAGGATCATGTTGTGGTACTCGTCGCGGTCGCCGATGCCGTAGATGCACGACACGGTGGCGACGATCACCACGTCGCGCCGCTCGATGAGGCTCTTGGTGGCCGACAGCCGCATCTGCTCGATGTGGTCGTTGATCGAACTGTCTTTTTCGATGAACAGATCGCGCGACGGCACATAGGCTTCCGGCTGGTAGTAGTCGTAGTAGGAAACGAAATACTCGACGGCGTTTTCCGGGAAAAATTCCTTGAATTCGGAATACAACTGCGCCGCCAGCGTCTTGTTCGGGGCCAGCACCAGCGCCGGCCGGCCGGTGCGGGCGATGACGTTGGCCATCGTATAGGTCTTGCCCGAGCCGGTGACGCCGAGCAGGGTCTGGAAGGAGAGGCCATCCGCGATGCCCTCGACCAGTTTATCAATCGCCTCCGGCTGGTCACCGGCCGGCGGAAAGGGCTGGTGCAGACGGTAGGGACTATCGGAAAAACTGACGATATTCTCGGTCGGCGAGGCGGTCATGATAGAATTCAAAGGTTTTGTCTGCTTGCGCACAGCGTCGTGCGTTACGGTTGAACCACAACCCTATTATTTCACGGAGTCCTTATGTCATCTTCGATCTTCGCCGCGGTGGAAATGGCCCCGCGCGATCCGATCCTCGGTCTGAATGAAGCCTTCAACGCCGACGCGCGTGACACCAAGGTCAATCTCGGCGTCGGCGTTTACTTCGACGACAACGGCAAAATCCCGCTGCTGGCCGCCGTCAAGGCCGCCGAGGAAGTCCGCCTGAAAGCCGCCCCGCCGCGCGGTTACCAGCCCATCGAGGGCAACGCCGCCTACAACACCGCCGTGCAGAACCTGCTGTTCGGCAAGGATTCCGAACTGCTCGCCGCCGGCCGCGTGCTCACCGCCCAGGCTCTCGGCGGCACCGGGGCGCTGCGCGTCGGCGCGGACTATTTGAAGCGTCTGAACCCTGACGCCAAGGTCTATCTCTCCAATCCCTCCTGGGAAAACCACCGCGCCCTGTTCGAGGCCGCCGGCTTCATCGTCGAGGATTACGCCTACTACGACGCCGCCAGCCGCGGCGTCAATTTCGCCGGCATGAAGGCCGACCTTGGCAAGATGGCCCCCGGCTCCGTCGTGGTGCTGCATGCCTGCTGCCACAACCCGACCGGCGCCGACCTGTCCGCCGCCCAGTGGGCGGAAGTCGTCGGCCTCTGCAAGGAACGCGGCCTGGTGCCCTTCCTCGACATGGCCTACCAGGGCTTCGCCGACGGCATCGAGGCCGACGCCGTGGCCATCCGCGCCTTCTCCGCTTCCGGCCTGCAATTCTTCGCCTCCAGTTCGTTCTCCAAGAACTTCTCGCTGTACGGCGAGCGCGTTGGCGCCCTGTCGATCGTCACCGCCTCCAGGGACGAGGCGGCCCGCGTGCTGTCGCAGGTCAAGCGCGTCATCCGCACCAATTATTCCAACCCGCCGACCCACGGCGGCGCGCTGGTCGCCGGCGTGCTCGCCTCGGCCGAACTGCGCGCCCAGTGGGAAAGCGAACTGGCCGGCATGCGCGACCGCATCCGCGCCATGCGCAGCGGCCTGGTCGACGCCATCAAGACCGCCGGCGTAACGCAGGACTTCTCCTTCATCATCGCCCAGCGCGGCATGTTCTCCTACACCGGCCTGTCGGCCGCCCAGGTCGAGCGCCTGAAGACAGAATTCGGCATCTACGCCGTGTCCACCGGTCGCATCTGCCTGGCTGCGCTGAACAGCAAGAATATCGGCTACGTCGCTAAAGCCATCGCCGCCGTGACCCGGAACTGATTCAAGGCCGCAGCATCGTGCTGCACGACCAGGGGCTGCCAACCGGCAGCCCCTTTTTCTCGGTCAGTTGGTTGTTACCGTCAGGATCATGCTCGGCAAGACGCCGCTCAGGCGCGCCGACACGCGCACGTTCGTGACCGAGGAGCGCGCCTGCACCGTGACTTTGCCTTCGACCTGGCCGCCTGCCTCGACCGTGGCCCGGCCGCTGGCCGTCATCAGACCGGCATCGAGATTGATCGCGCGCGCCACGACCCGGCCCGGGGCGATGTCGAGCCTGGCCCGCAACATCTCGAAGCGCGTCGAGCCGGCCTGCACCACCGCGCTGGATGATCCCTGGCGCGCCAGTTCGCCCAGATCAATCCCGGTCAGCAAGCCACGCGCGACCTGGGCATCGAGATCGGCTTCAATGTGGCCGAGCATGTCCTGCCAGCCGCTTCCCGTCGCTCGCAGACGCACCGTGCCGTTCAATTCCCCCTCCAGCTTCAGGTTCGGCGCCAGCGCGGTCGTCGTGCGATGACTATCGAGCCGCGCCAGACTGGCTTCGCCGGTCATTGCCATGCCCGCGCTCCAGTCGAGCGCGCCATTTCCATGGAGCCGACCGCCAAGGAAACTGGCATCGATCCCTTGCAATGACAGGCGGTTTTTCTGGAGCACGCCGCTGGCTTGCAGCGCATCAAAAGCGAAAGGCATGCCCTCCGGGTTCCAGCGCACGGAGTCGATGGCCAGCGCCACCCCTTGCGCCGTCGGCGTTGCTTCCACGTGAAGGCTGTCGTCGGCGGCGCGGAAATGGGCCTTGTCCACGCGGCCATCGGCCTGCAAATGGATTTCGCCGCTCCACTCGGGCGATGCCAGATCGCCGAGCGCAATCGTCGCGCCGGCCACCCGCAGCAACTGGACGGGATAGTTCCTCTCACCCACGGCCGCTCCGCCAAACAGAGGCAACTCGACCAGGCGACTGGCCGTCAGGCGCACGCCACTGGCCTCGACCTCCGGCAAAACCCGGCCGTCCGCGCCGAGCAACAGATGGGGCGAAGCAATCGCCAGGGAGGCGATGCGTCCTGCGTCGTCAGCCCCGATCGTCACGTCGTTCAGCAACAGGCGCGGACGCGGCAGCAGGGCGAGACGGACCTCGCCGATCCTGACCGGCATGGCCAACTGACGCGACAATTCGGCCTCCAGGCCGGGGCGGAAGTTGTCGTAGGGATAGAACAGCAACACCGCCAGCAACAGCAGCAGCGCGCCGATGACCCCGCCAAACAGCCAGCGGCCCAGCGCAATCCGCCGGATCGGCGGCAACGGGCGCTGATCCGCCACGCTGTCCGCCACCCTGTCATCGACCAGGAAAGGCGGCAGCGACCGGCTGAAAACCGAAAGACCGCTGGTCGCCGCGCCGCCGGCCATGTCTGGCGACGGCACGGCGCTGTGCGGACCGAAGGTGGAGAATTGCGAAATGGCCGAAAACTCGATCACAGTGGTCGTCGCCGCGCCCGTCGCCGACTCGTCTGCCCGAGGCCGCGCCGGCTCCGCCACGACCTCGATGAAACCGCCCTCCTCCAGTTCTTGCAGCGCGCTTTCGACCAGGCGCTGATTGCCGATCTTGGTCACCAGTTGCTCGACCGATAGCGTCCCGTCGACCTGGAGCAGAACCATGCGCAAATTACGCTGCACAACGCGCGTGCTCTGACGCACCGCCTCGCCACCGGCGGGAGTTTTCGCGTAGATGAGACTGGAATCCATATTCCCGATTATCGCCCAATATTCACGAAACGCTTGACACAAGCGGCTTTACCCGCCAGAATGCGCGCTTCTGTTCCTCGATAGCTCAGTCGGTAGAGCGCCGGACTGTTAATCCGTAGGTCCCTGGTTCGAGCCCAGGTCGGGGAGCCAGCATGCAAACGACCCGCCCATGAATCCAACCATGCGCGGGTCGTTTCCATTGACCCGTCCGCGTCCGACATTTTCCGGTTCAGACCGCTCATTCGCCGCTTCTCCGCATCAACCGACACGCCCCATCCGCCGGGGCACGCTCAGGATTCTACCCCAGCCGGCCAGCGGCTGCCGCGCCAGATTTTTCGCTCATTCCATTTTCAAATCAGCCGAGGACGCGAAGGCGAAGCGAGAGACAGTACGGTTGACCGGCAAGCGAAGCCGACCACGGCGCAAGCGAGAAGCCCGGCCTTCAGGCCGGGGTCAAGCGAGCCAAGCGTGATTTCGGTGCCGGAGGCACC
>JGI20166J26741_11728917_pt1 | contig 21640 bp, 15 predicted proteins | sample TergutCu122P5_FD_26741 | JGI IMG/M metagenome (IMG submission 26741)
TTGGGTTGTTTTGCAAATTGTGATGTGACAAATGCTTTGCACACTCTGTGTACTTTTATGTATTCACTATGACTGCTTCTATATCTGTAAAGATCTGACAAGGTGAAATCAATCAATCAATCAATCTTCATTAGGGACAGGGTGTGTCTGATAATAATAAAGTGCTCTGATCACAACTTTTCTGTCTGTTATTTTTATATTCTGCAGTCCCTGTCTATATTCTGTTGCACATGCCTGCATGGCATACACATAAGCCTGGAATACCATGGCGAACTGCCAGAGACTGAAGTAAGTCTCTTCCTTGTGCCATAGCTATACACCCCAGCACCAATACCTCCATTTGCCTTGGAACCATCTGTGCACCAGACTAGTCCCCCACTTCTGTCAAGATGAAACCTGTGTTTCAATCCAATTCTGTCAGGAAACCTCACCATATCTGGCTTGTTACATACATACAATGGTATCATTTTGTCATCCCCTCTCAACCAATAGAGTGGGATGGGTCATTTCTTCCTGTGCCAAGACATGCATATGCTCATACCATACAGATTGTGATCTCCAGTGTTTGTTGCAGCTGGGCTGGGCTTACATTCATCTTAAAGTACACCAGAGGGAGCCTCAAAAGGACTTTAAATACAGCTGTAGTAGTCCATCTTTCTGATTCCACATATAAACAGACAGGCAATTTGCACAGCTTGGTCATGATGATTATGTATTTGAAACTAAGCCACCACACTATGGCAGCATAGGTAATTAGACAGCATCATAATTATCAGCCCCCTCTTTCCACAGTGCATTGCAGTTCCTGTTTGTAACTCTGCCCAGCTGTTTTCTCCATGTCAAACCCTTGATCAAAGTTAGGCCAATGTGTTTAACTTCTGTGGAAACATGTATTATTTTACTAAACAGAGTTGGTTATTTAATTCCCCTTATATCACTGTTCCTGATGAAGGGCATTGAAATATTTTATTTGGAGTCTCAAGGCAAATATACAACCCTTAGCATGTGGAGATTTGATAACACTTCCTAAACCTTTGGCCATGAAAAAAAATCTTAGAACCTGGGTTTGAAACCCACCCTTGTCATATGAGATCTGTTGTACACGCAAATATGAAGGTTGGGTCTCATATTCTTCCCATGATGTCTGTGCTTGATACAGTTTATTACAAAAAGAAATATATATGGTGATGCAAGGGCTAAAATCTATTTCAATCTGTTACACTTTGAGATAATACTTAATTCCTTTCTCCTCATAGGTACTTAAAACTTTCTTCCATATTCATTGTAATGAAACACTGGAAATCACAAAGTTTGAGTCTCCCTGCCCCCACCATTCAGTACTTGTCTGAATCAAAAGATAATATATGAATATTACCAACCCAACCAAATACTTCACACCTAAGTAAAGTAACCTAACATAAAACAAACTAACCATCATTTGTCAACAAACAGTGCTAGGATGCCTTTTGCTTTATTCTAACACTAATGATTAATACTGATATGCACACCCTGCCTGCTACACAAAATCAAGTAAGCAGTATAATAGGAAAGAAGTAAGTGTATATATAACATATTTAGTAAGCTAATACAAACTGGAATAAAAAGGAAACAGCCTCTTGGTCTCCTCCACTACCAATGTCACCATAATTTTTTAATTTATTACAATTTTCTAAAATACTCCACCTTACCTCTGCGGCCCTCTTTGCCCAGTACATCTGCAGTAGGTACACTAGAGCGTATTTGGGTTGCTAGTTCCTCAAAACGAGAAGTATAACCACATGAACCACTGCAAGAAGAATTATTATACAAGTGGAACAATATTTGTTTTGTGTAACAGAAGGCTGGAATGAGAAGAACAGCAAAATATGGTGTTTAAAATGATTTTCATAGCATTTACTTGAAATACTAGAAGCCATTTAAGTGCGTCCAAATACAGTGGACAATTTCTCCTTTATTTTAAAAATAAAAAAAACTTTACTTATTTAATTAATTATGCTACAAATGTTAAGGAAAGTTCTGAAAGCGCCTCCCTGGCCACCACTCTTCCACTGACACTAAACATCTGCTAAGTAACATTTTGCAATTATGACATAATTTTAAGTTAATGCACTTCTTCCAGACATTATCCAACATCATAAATATATCTCTGCAGTTTCAGGCAAATTTTACCGGTAAAGTTAAAGGCAAAGTTCACCCTAGAACAGGCCACAAAGGCCCAAATGGGGAGTAGGGGTATAGTTCTACTCTTTCCTTAATGTCGGCGCTAGATGGGGGTGGGTGGTCAACGCAACGCCCCGTCCGCTTTACCTCGGGAAAGACCCGGTACCCATTGTATAGGAGGCTGGGTGGGCCCCAGGGCCGGTCTGGACGGATGCGGAAAATCTCGCCCCCACCGGGATTCGATCCCCGGACCCCCAACCCGTAGCGAGGCGCAATACTGACTGAGCTACCACGGCCCATAAATTTTACCGGTATTTTATTTATTCTGCCATCCAGCAGCATGGGTGAACCATAGTGATAATTTTTTGTACTTATTATTCAACATTAAACATACAGGATGAGACCCTGTGCAAAAGCAAGACGGGTGCTGGACGGTGTTAAAGTGGGCAAGTTCCGTATAGAAAAGACTTCAGGTGGCATACGTAACCTGTCACCGCCTGGCAGGGTCACTTTCATTAAGTATTGCAACCATAAATACTGTACAATCATTACGACTTCCACTTTGAACCTACACCGTACTTCATCCAGGCGCACTCGACCTCTTTGCTTACGCTTTAGGTACGTTGCAGAGCAGACAACATACTTTAAAACGATGCCGCGTGAATTATACGCACGTACTTAAAGAAACTCACCAATATTCAACTTCTACTTTCACATCCATAACCTGCAGTCAATCAAATCAGACAGAACCCTGATACACTACCAAGGGACAATTCAATGATTACATTACATGTTACATCCCATCTGTTTTATCTCTTTAAATTCTATATTCCTTGCCACCATCATTTGTTTCATAGAGGGTGTTGACACTGCAACAGGTATGTTTGCATTTCATGTGAATTTGCATAGTAATTCATATTATATTACGGAAATAATCGTGAAACAGGTGATACTTTTGACTACATAAATAGTCATATATAACGTCAAAAAACTTACACAGAAGTGGAAGGTGGTTTTGTCCACATTCATGTGTAGTGGGAGTAAACAGTGATGTGTTGCCAACTTAGGAGAATAAATTGTGGAATATGTAAGAAGAGGTGCATATACTTCTGAGCTATGTAATGGGTATAATTCGTATGTGTTTCGGGGATATGCGCTGTGTCCAAGAAATGCAAGCAATGACTAATATATTCGTCCCTAGTTTGTTCTGAAGTGGCCGAACCGAACTGAATAAATAAATTATTGTGTGGACAGGGGTGGAAATGGTGATTGAAATGGGACAACCAGCTGCAGTGGTGGTCCGCAGAATGTCCTTTTTAAAAGATAAGCAGTGGGGTTTTAGGAGAAAACTGAAAGTCATTTAGACAATTCAAACTTGACCACATCCCAAGCTTATAAACTAAATTAAAATGTCCTCGTGATTTCAGGATCTAACGTAAATGAGGTTATGAACTTTCAGTGTTGTAAACATGGTTATTATAGCTTTCAAGAATAGTATATGTAAAGGACGCATTTATGAAGATAAGGAACTTTTATTATGAAATAAGTATTTTAAATACCTCGTTCATAATAAAAGTTTATCTTCCTAAATTCATTCCTTTTTGTCACTTATGTAATTATACAACAATTGCACTTTCATACTTATGCCATTTTTATTTTTCACGTACAGCCGCAGATTACGTTTCTACAATGGATTATGATTACTTAATTAAATTTCTGGCTCTGGGTGATTCTGGAGTAGGGAAGACGAGCTTCCTTTATCAGTATACAGATGGAACCTTCAATAACCGTTTCATCTCAACAGTTGGCATAGACTTCCGAGAAAAACGACTTGTAAGTTAATGCTTAGATTGAATTTTTCACCGTATTTATAACAGTTTAAAATGAAATTACTTTATTGTGCAGCAAACCCACATCATTTGCAGGAGTCACAATCTTGAAAAATGTTATGCACTGCAACATTGCAATGTGTGAAGTTGACACCAAGTGGAAGTTAGTTAGGAGTTAGGGGAACTTAGGAGGAACTGAAGACACCTGAAACATGATACTGTGTGAATGATTAATAAACACAAAACTATTTTGTCTGTTTTTGTTGGAGTGGCAGTGTTCCTGGCTGAAAGTTGTCAGAGTGATCGAGTGTTATAAGAGAATATGGCAGAGAGGAGAACACAAGACCGGGTGATGAAAGAGGTGATCTTTGTTTTGCCTACTTCTGTACACATCCTTGTATTGTGCCATGACCGAATCCATTTCATGTTTAAATTACAGGCACATGTCCATAAACTGGTCAACTTAAAAGAAATGACTGAGTTATCTGCCATCTGGTGATAATTGTTCAGAGCACTGGTAGCCAGCTGAGGTTTTGCACAACAGCATCAGATTCTTCTTTCATATTGTAATTCACTGAGTGCTGTGATCTGTTGAAGCTTCTGTTCAATTAACTGAGCACTATGAAAGTGGAGAATTTTTTGGATATCAGCCTCATTAAAATTTGAGAATCCTTCTCCTGGAACTTTGTCATTCATTGCAGAGCTATACCCTGTTTCATCCTGCTGCCTGGGAAATTCTCAGAAGTCAGTTGCGTCAGGTCACACTATCTGTCAGCAGCCATTCAGAGTTGTGGACTTCAGCATGACCATGGACTGCTGTATACTCATATTTAAAATAGTCAGTTATGTTGTGTGATTTATAGCATTCACTGATTCTAACAAAGGTCTCCTATCTGACATGCAAGATACTGTGGTGATGGGTTGCTACAGGAGTGAGGTTGTGGTGTTAGACAGATAATCAGCTTCAGTATTCAGGTAGCTGAGATGAAGATCCTGTAGATGCCCTGGGGCATTATGAAGAACAAGAAGGACCTTCAGTGCTAGATTCTGGGACCCAAAATACAGTTTTATAGCCACTGTTACTGGCAAGACCTTCTCCCTCACCACAGCACCACTGACTGAAATGAACCATTTCTATATGTCTTCTGATCCAACACATGAGGCCTTCTCTACTTTTTCTGCAAAGGCATCTTGCCAACTTACACAAGAAATTTTTGCATTTGTTGGAGCACTGGCCTTAATGTTTCTCCTGATCTTCTCTTCATTTTTCTTGAGAAGAGGAACCAACAAGTCATTTACACTAGAATGGCATCTGACCATAGCAGTGCTTATCCTCCTCTTCCACTTACACAACACCTCCACTTTCTCTAACTAGGTCATCACTTTTCTTTTGTTTCTATTCTTAGGCTCATCTTCAGTATCTATATCACCCTTCCAGATATAATTAAGTGATAAGGGCAACACACAGTTCTAAAAATTGTGAGAAATACAGTTAAAGTATATTCTATATTGTGCAGTATCAAGGTGGGGCTACTGAGTGAGGCAAATGGGCAGATGTGGCATCTTGTGTGTTATTCCTCACTCTTATGTGAGCATAACTGTGTATGAGCAAGGGACCTACACCACATTACATGAGAATTGGCACAATAATTCCTCCAGGAATAAGTGAAACAATGATATGTAAACCTGTGAACAGGAGGGTCTGTTGTTCTTTTCCATATTATCACTAATTTACTGTATTACTCAACCCTCAATAATGTGGTCTAGGAATAATGTGACTGTAAAAGTACTTCTGAAAGTCAGTGAATTATTTAAGCTTACTCCAGTACTGTTATACCCTGTATAGCAGTACTGTGTGTAGCATGCTAAAAATTAGCACATACTGTGTTGTGCAAAACATTGTTGCTCTTGTTGGTCATTAAATATGGGAAAGTAGGATTTGAAGTATGTAAATTGTGACTGATGCTTAGCTGATTTGCAGGAGACACATGTTCCAAGGGTTTGTGTACTGAATTGTATCCAAATAGGATAAAAAATGTAGAAAGTGTGGGTGTAAATTATATGTTGCCTGTATGTAAAGTATGGACCTCACTGCACCAATTTTCATGAAACTCATCATTACTGATTGCAATTATGTATGTTTTGTAATTCCAAATTGCAGCTAAATCAGTAGAGAAATGAGGTATTCACAAATAGAAATTCATTTATGCCATTATGTAAATTATCACTTTGACTACAAGATTTCTATGTAACTCTTAGTCAGTGGCATTATGTGTAGTTTTGCCACATTGAATTTCAGCCAAATCAGTCAAGAAATAGCAAATCTATAGGTTGACATTCATTTATGTCTTTAAGTATGGTATCAATTGGTTAAGAAATGTGGAACTTACTGCTAGAAATTCATTCATGTCCTTGATTAAAGTGTGACTTTCACTGAGCCTACTTTCAGGAAACTCTCACTTTGTACATGGCATTACCAATATATCTTCTCTACTAAATTTTACCCAAATGGTACCAAAAAAATTGGGAAGTATGGGGAAGGAGTTATTTATGCCCTTAGGTAAGGGTGGGTTGTAAATATGGCCAGAATGGGGAACATACATAATTTTTCTGGGGCTTTAGTATGAGCACTGTTGAACATGTGGGTTCTGCTACCGCAGTCTTAGGTATATTAGACAAAATTCTCACAATAGATCTGTGGGGTGTAGTGTGAGCCCTGGGCTGTAGTTTTGTTCATGTCTGGTGTAGTGCAAGATACTATATCAGTGCCTCCTTATGAATGTCATTTGACATTTTTGCTGACATGTATTTCACAATGTCAGCGTTGATGATTCATGATATTGCAGGTGTACCGGTCCCAGGGTCGCAGTCAGAGGGTACATCTGCAGCTGTGGGACACAGCTGGTCAAGAGAGGTAAGTTGTAGCATTATGTTGAAGTGGTTCTGGCTCAGTGCTCAAAGTAAATCCATGCACATATCTGTTGTAATGAAATTAGTGTTTTGTGAGGTCAAGTGGTGGTAGTTGTACAATTACTGTGAAATAGTAGGACCATAATGAAGCTTTTCTTTTGGGAAAAGAGATCCCAGAATGTGTGTGTGCATTGTAAATATGACTTTGTGTAGCAGGATATGGCATTAAACTTACTATGCCAAAAGTCCCAGAGGCTGGTGGTTCCAGCATCTGTTTTTAAGGCCAGGAAATATATGACTTTTAAGTTTTCACCTTGTGGACCTGAGTTTCATTTATTTTTTTTTACATGCGGAGTTTGTGATGGAGAAATCAACCTTGTCAATTTTTTTTATGTTTTCACATTTATTTTGCTGCTGAATGTCATGTACTCTCCTGCACCAAAAGTGATATCATTGCTGACATTAAATTTTGACTTTTGTGTGCATGGTTTATAAGAAATAAATTTCTGACATACTTTGGTGTGATTAGTTACCATTTCTCCTCCTTGTAAATGACAGCATTGTACTCACTCACATTCTATATGAGCCTGAGTATGGTACTTGTCTTTTATTTTGTACACATATGATCAATCAGTGACTGTGTGCAACATACTGTATTAGGCATTTTCCCTCATTCACAGACCTTGCATATATTTTACATTACTGTGTTCTTTCTTTGAAAAATTGTGAAATTTTTTTCCCCTGTGACTTGCCTAAACTTCATGCACATAATTACATATCACTGGTCATCAGGAATGTACCAATTTGTTCCACATTCAGGAAATATCTCTATAGGCTACAAAGTATTTATTACCACTAGTTACGATTTTGAGTTGAAATCAAGGTAAGGATATGTATCTATAGTACTGAATTTTTGGTTGCTTCTGGGCACCACAGAAAAGACCCATTTATATTAAAATATTCCATTGTGATCATAACTACTGCAGGTAGAAGTCACTACTGCATGTATGGAAAAAAATGTGTTATAACAAGATAGACAGTGTGTGTACAATATTACATTGTGGTTCATTCATGTAACCATTGTTGCTGTGAAAATGTAATAATAAATATCCTTTTTATTGTTGTGAGTGTAGATGTGGCTGTCAACTATATAAAAGTGTTCACTGTTGCTATGTAAATGCAACAGTGGGTTCCCTTTGCACTGTTGTTGAGCCACAAATGTTTCATACCACTGTTAACCATAATAATTATTAAATATTATGAGTTTTTGTCTGTATTCTTGCTGTTGTCTGGCATGCATATTGCATGTGTTCTGCACTGTATTATATTGTTGTCTGGCTGTGTCACACATTATCTGATAAATGGCATGATTTAAAAATAAATATATTTTGATTTTCTCTGCAAGTTTTGTCTGATAGAGTTCTCATTCTAAGAAGAATTCAGTGATATATTATTGTAAATGGACATAGGTTTGTATGTAAAGTACCTGTAATGCGTGTCATATTGTAACCAAACTTGTATTTTCTAGACATATTTTAGAAAAATCCTCAATTATTCAATTTAATGAAAATCCATCCATTGAAAGCTGAGTTTTCCCATGCAAACAGATGGCAATGCCTCAAAGGGTGTCTGTACTTCAACTATTATCCTATCAACAGACCCCTTACCCTTACTCCATTAACTCCTTCAGCTGTGACGACTCCAGAAAACACAGAAGAGGACCCTGATGACCCTGAACCAGTATATGGAGAAATTATCAAAATGGAATACTACTCTTCTTGGTTGAACAGTCCAAGTACAGGAGCAGTAACATAACATTACCTTTAAGAACTTAGGTCAATATATTTACCATCTGATAATCCAGAATATTTGATAATTCAGCACGTGTCCAGTCCTGTGTGAGTTGGATTAATGGAATTTTGCTGTACTCCGGTGTGGCACAAATTTGTTATTGCACATTTGTTTGTACATGTGTTCTAAAAATATGTTGTCTTGGACTACTGCAGTGGTCAGACAGTTTAATTAGTTCCATTTCATGTTATCGGAGGTTCAAGTTGTGCATTAAAAGTTTGATGTTTTCTTAATTTTGTGAAACTACACAGACTTCTGGATAAATGGAAATAAATTATCTTCATCATAATCTCTTTTCTGTGTTCATTTCCCCTTCATTTCTCAACGTGGAAGTGATTGAATGTACACCTCATACATAAAGAGCTCCATTCTGCCAAGATTTTAGGTTTCTACAGCTGTGTAATTGAGGTTTCCATTCTTCTGAGATATGGCACTATTGCATTGGGTGATTGGTTCTCATCGTTTTTGACCACTACGATGTTTCAAAACGTTGGGAATTGATCACCCAGTGATGCGGTGCCACAGCTCAGAAGAACAGAGACCTGAGTCGTCTCATTTGTCAGTTTTGTTACTGTCAGGTCTTATTAACCAGTTTTTAAAGAGTCTCAGTTTAGGTAATTTTATCCTTTACTATAGATGGGTGTACTTAGCAAGAGCTTCATAGAAAAACAAATCACCAGTTACCATTAGGTGTCTGTATATTTTGAAGCTGAGCACCTTCCCATATATTGCTATTAGAAGCAAATTGCACCCATTTGAAAAACTATATAGAAAGAAGAAGCAAAAATATGAATCTGTTTCTTCCTAGCAGAAAAAATTGTTTTTAGTACTGAGGATGTTTTAGGTGAATTTTCATCCTTGCTGAGGGTCTGGTATGTTAACCTGTGTGCCTGGCCACACCCATATAACAATTCAAAAATAGCTGCGAGGATCTTTATAAAATATTAAATTTGAAAATTTGGTGAAAAGTTGTTGAGCCATATCAGTTTTTGTTTAGCTGAGACATTTTTAATAACCATGTTACACAAAGACATACATGTGTTTCTATGAGTGTGAACATTCACTTCTCTGTTCTGTGCAGATACAGAGCATTGGCTTCTTCTTGTGGTGCATGCACAGTTCTGATCATGTAAATTAAGAAAATAAAAGTAGAACACATATTTAATTTCCATTTGCCAAAAGTGGAAATTTTCTGCTGCAGACATTTAGAGGTTTTTTTTTTTTGTATCCTAGCAGCTTTGCTGCACTGGAGTGTAATAGGAACTGTGCATCAATTTTAGCACTGTTACTTGGATTTTTAGAGGAGTAGGTGCACTATAATAATTATGATTTGCTTTTATTTTTTAATGTTAACAGTGCAATAGTGTGCTTTGTTGGTAGTTTTACATTTCTGATACATGTATGATTCCTGCGAGTGTTTTTGTTTTTATCCTTTACAGATACAGTGCACATATTAGTCTTTGGCATCATAACACTTGGTAGTATGGTTTAGATAAGTTTGCTGCACTGCTGTATTTACTGAATGTTGGAAGGATATTACAGTGTACTCTTGATTATCCAGGGTAATGGTGAGGAGGGGGTGCATGGATAATTGAATAACATGTTTAATCCAGCACGCATACTTTAGTGAGCCATGGACAAAAATAAAACTCTTATTTATTATATACATAATATATATGTAGCTTGTGAGTAGTTCTTGAGTTGAGGCACCCCCGTTGTGTATGTAACATAAGGTGCAGGTAAGGTAGTCTAACACAACTAGTATTTATTAACTATAATGTCAACAGAACAACATGTTTTGGCCTATTCAGAGGCCATCATCAGGTTCTAAGATTGCTAGCTAAGAGATCTCAGCATCTAACCACCAATTTCCTTAGATTATATTGAACTCCTAGCTAGCAATCGTAGAACCTGATGATGGCCTCTGAATAGCCGAAACATGTTGTTTGGTTGACATTATATTTAATAAATACTAGTTGTGTTTGACTACCTTACCTGCACCTTGTGAGTAGATACTTGCTCTTTGTGTAAGTAGGACGTGATTTTTGTTTGTATTGAGGATTTTGTTCGAGCACTTGGCACTAAATCATGTTATTTCCACCTTTGTCCTTAGTCTTTGACAGCTTACAATTGGGCACAGATAATATGCAGACTGGATAACCCATGCAAAGATAATCGACAGTACACTGCATGTGGCTGAGAAACTGCATTTGGCATGACTGCAGTAAATTCATTTTAACAGGCACTTTCATTTGATGGGAAACTTTAACCAGTAATATCTTTCCTACTTTAGCAGTGCTGAAATGTATCACTCTGGGAAAGTTACAGTTATTTGTAGTGCAGGGGAATGTGGTGGAAGTAATAAATTATTTATCTTGTGGGGCTTTGAGAACTGTATAATAACAGGAGTGTCTGTGACACATAGTGGTACCTCTTTAAGCATAATTCTTTGATTGCTTATGTAATGTGCCAGGAGCCATACTGAGGTATGGTTTTGTTGTATGTCTTGTGTCTCATCTGGCACTATCATATGTAGTGTTCCCTTCCCTTAGACTTCTTTTATCAGGTAAAGTAATACAGATGAACCAACTAATTGCAACAATGATTTATTGATCTATAAGATCAGCTCAACATGTTTCGGGCAATATTCTTTTATCACATAGGCAGCCATGACTAATAGCTGTGACAATTTCCAGTTAGTGTTACATTTGCCTTTAATTGCATTAGCTGTGTGAATAGTGTTCCAATGTAGTGTTGTAATAACCTTGTGTTGTCTGCCTTAGATATCGTAGTCTAACCACCGCCTTCTACAGAGATGCAATGGGCTTCTTGCTACTCTTTGACTTGACTAACGAGCAGTCCTTCTTGGAAATAAGGAATTGGCTTGACCAGTTGAGGGTACGGAAGTGGTACAGCACTACATATTATGATGGGCTTACTAACATTAGTGAAGCCTGTCGTGTATGTCTGTCTGAACCACTGTATTGACATTCCACTAATTACTAACATATTTTTATGTACTGTGAAAAGCATATGTATATTACAAAGTGTAGGAAGAGTTGAGAGTTAGATGAGTGTGAATGATGGTCTTCAATGTGGGAAGTGGTCATAGATTGTTCACCCCTGTTATTAGGTATTAAAGTACGGTGTCCCGAAACGTTGTGTGTTTGTTAGCACCACGACTTCATGGACATTCTTAAAGTGCATCACCCCTGTTGTGTTAATACAATACACAACAATAGGACACTTTATTATAGTAATCTGTTACTATAATACACTGTTGTGTATGGACAGTTTGTGTTATTGTTACATATAAATTTCATCCCCACCCACAGCATGTCCACACATAAATTAATATTTTGATTGTAATTTTGTAGGAGTATATTTTTTAAAATAAAGGAGTGTTTAGTGCCTAGAATTTTTATGGCATGTGTAAATGTGTGCCAGTTGCATACTGTTCCTGTTTTAATCTGCGCATTATCTCTCATAATGGTTGCAAATTGTGTGTGTAAAATACACAAAAGAATGACTGTGTTTCTCTTGTGAAACTAATTGTTTTAAAATTAATGAAAGTATCTTTGTAAAAGTGAGTGCAAAGGTTATGTCTCTATTCAACTGGTTTTCAAAAAGATGTTACATCACAGGGTAACTTATGTGATGTGCCTGTGTGCCTATTCAGTCCTTAGCCAGTTTTCATTGAATTTAAATTGGAGATCTTGTTCTTATAGTTCACCCATGTCCATAGCTTTTAATAATTTTTTCTGATACCATTTTGGCAATATTAGGAATGCATCTTAAGGTGACTGCAACTTATATGTAAAATGGAACATACCAAATTCGAAGTGACATGAAACATCATTGTCTTCTCATGTTGATAACTAATCAATGGTAGTAAGTTGTGAAAAGTCTGTGAATTCTGTATGACTTAGTTTAAAAGTACCAGCGTGCTGATAATGTGGACGTCTGAAAATTTTGGGGTGGGATTCTTACTTGTCCTATTGCTTGTATTTAAATTACACACAAAGTGCATGTTGTGCAAAATTTTGAAGTATCTGGAGGGAAAGTTACATTATATTTTATGGAAGTGGTATCTTTGTCACATACTCAGCTAATGTATCCAGTTGAATGCCAGTATGATGTCTTTAAAGTTACCACAACAACTGTGAATTTCGTGCTCTAGATTTTCACCAGACATCTTTTTTCCTACATAACCTCTGATGTTGATGAGCATCACCAGTAACTTGATATTCCTACTGTTAACACCACCACCACCACCATGACTACTACTACTGTAATTACTCTGACTTTCTGTTGATGTGGGGTTGTTGTTAGTTGCTTAGCATTGAATAAATTGGAAAAGATGTGAAAGTAGTCATGGCCTACATTGAGGTAATTTATAGAATTGAATGAATCATATGGGATATGGAAGGAAGTGATCATGACTTACCTTGAGGTATTATCCTTGCATTTGCCTAGCAAGACTGAGGTATGCTACAACAAACCTCAGTTATATAGCCAGTGTCTGGGCCAAGATTAGAATGTGAGACCATCTCAATGTGAAGCAGGTATATTACCCATTTGATCACAATATTTGTTTTAGTGTATGGTGTGTGTGTGTGTATGTGTGTGAGTGAGTGAGACATAGATATCTGACTGTTTAATCTTTTCACATGGCCTCACCTTGTTGTCTAATATAATGCTTATTATTATTATTATTATTATTATTATTATTATCATCATTATTATCATCATCATCATCATCATCATTATTATTATTAGTCCTCTGTACTTTTTGTTTTGCAGTTGTCTTTTAATATTAACTCCGTGTGATGTGACATATAGAAATAATGTCTCCTTCTCAGTGTAGTGGTTAGACATTGTAAATAAGAAGTTAATTATTAATGCATGTAACACGGAGGCCATTTTCATACCTGTGTTTCTGATTCTTTCTTTTATTCCAAACAAGGTTTGGGCCATACCGTATGGTCCTGTTTCAAGGCTGCAATTGTTCCCACCATATTATATGTGGCCATTTCAGATTTCACCTACAGTAGCCTCTAAAACAGTGTACATTGTGAAAATGTATGGCAGAATTCTTCTTACTTATTCCTTTAATCTTTTCAGTGGTAAGCTCTTCTTCCAAATGTGCTGGAATCTTCACTTCCAATTTTGTCTCTCAAAGTAACTCATGTATACTGTCTCTAAGCATTTCCAAAGTTGTGAGTTTAATAAGTAATGAAATTTATTTATTTAATGAGTTACAGTTAAGTTTCAATATGCAGACTTGAGATTTATTGTCATTGTTTTACTTAGGAAACTAAAAACGTTGTTGTTCTGAATTCTAGGACAATTGTATATCTTGTATTAGTTTAAAAATATAAGAATTTTATGTTATGAAATAATATAGTACTAAACAAAAATGAAACTAATGATTTAATTTACCTTCTATGACATGTACAAAGTAAGTACACACACAGTGCCACAGCTGCAGAATTCTTATGGACATTGTGTAGGTAAATCAACACCCAGCTATATATTTTGGACATTTGCAAACCCCTTTCATTTGGCATTTACCACCCTTCATATTACACTGGATAACTTACACCAATAACAGTGTCATTTATAGTAGAACAGAAAAGAAGGTTGAGTAACTCACTCTTCATGCCTTCTTTAAGACACAGCATCAGTCTTTGTTAGATCAGAAGAAAGATCCTAACCTGGAATGTCATCATCACTGGATCCCATTGTTGTTCATCAATTATTCTGTTATAAAATTAAAAAAAAACTGCATTTGTTGTTGTTGTTGCTGCTGTTGTTGTTGTTGTCGCCGCTGCCACTGCCGCTGCCATCATCGTCGTCGTAAATTCATTCTCATCTGTTAGTTATTAGTTGGAGGTCTTCTGGTAGGTCCAGTCTTCAACAAGAGATGGTGATGTGATTTTTTCTAGTTCTATAGCTGACAGGTGGCTTGGTAGCAACTGAAGGTTCTGATCTAATCTTTTCTTAATTGTTCCTAATGCTGCAGTTATAGCTGGCACAATTTCTGTCTTCACCACATCCTGCTGACCTTGATCTTCAGGTCTTTATATGTGCTTAGTTACTTTCTCAGTTTGTTTTTTATGTTTGAGTCATCTGGTATGGCTATGTCAGTAGGAAAGTCATATCTTTTATAACATGCTGTTTTATATCAGGTTGGTTTGCTGGCAGTGTGGAATTTGTGAAAACAGGTATATCCCACATAATAGTGTTACCAGTGACATTTATTTCACTTTCAGGTGTATGTTCATAGTATTTATCGGTAACTTGTAACCCCCTGTGTTTACATATTGTCCAGTGGCTATAACCAACCACCTTATTGTGTCTATTAGTGTATTCAGATGGTGCAAGTGTTGTGCATCCTGTAACAATATGTCTAACGTGTTCTGCCTTATAGCACATTTTACATTTACTTTCATTAAGTTGCTTTATAATGTTTCTCTGATGATAATGCATATTGAGCGTTTGATCTTGGGCTGCTATTATTAAACTCTCCGTTTCCCCCTTTAGGCCTGAGCTACGTAACCATGCCAGAGATTTTTACTTTTTGATGGTTTTTCAAGGTCCCGGTAGAATTGTCCTTGCATTGGTTCAGTCGTGAGTTCTTCTATCCTTTAGATTTAAATCATCATCATCATCATCATCATCATTGTTACTGTGATTATTACAGTGCTGTAGTGTAAAATATTTTCACTAAAACATTTCTTTGTCTGTAATATGAACAATAAGTATGGAAAATCAGTAATCTTTTGTAGTCTGTAGTGAAAAGTTACAATAACTTAGAACATATCCTTATAATATGAATGTTTAAGATTATTCAGTGTCCAGGGTTTCACTACACAGATGGAACTCCAGGCGCACATTCCTTTTGTATGTTGAGGTATTACTCTTCTGAATTAGTATATGTTGTGACACGGGGAGTAAAGAACTCCCATCTTCTTAGTTGCTAAGAATGTCAAATTTCTTTGTCAGATGAGGAAAAATTCGAAGAGAAAAATTAGAGTAAACTTCAGCTGATCACTTGCTCTTTATCATTAGTTGTGAAAAGCACTTCAGATGAATGAAATATATGTCAAAAGGTTTGGAGTTTGCAGCTTAATAGCATTTTCGTTCACTGGCTAACTGGATGATGATACTTCTGTGGCATCAAAACTGCAGTGACATAAATTGTTAAGAATAGTTAATGTGTTCTATGACTGGTAACTTTATGTATAAAGTACATTTGTGTAGCATTTTTTTGTTAGTTAAGACAACTGCTATTCATAATATTCGTTACATTTTTAAAACTAGGACTTAGGTGCAGTATGTTATTAATTACATCCTTTTATAACACATTTTATATTAAACTTTGGTTTTTTTGTGTTTTGGCTTTTGGTATGACAAAACAGTAAACTAATATTTTAGCACTCTTTGCATGTAGCAGAACAGCTCCATCTGTAATACACAGCATACTTTTCTATGGGTAGAACTTCTGTATTTCATCCACAAAATTAAGGAGTTTCCTGTGTAAAAATGTTTGCCTAGTAAGATACATTTTTTATGCTCATAGTAATTGTGGGCTGCTTCTGCCTGCTGTCTAATATATGTCAGTTAAGCATGATAAACCTTACAACATGCATTAGCCATGATCAATCACATAAAACAAAGCACCAACACTGGCTTGTTGTCCTTAAAGTAGTGAAGGACACCTCAACCAATTTCTCTTATTTCATGCCAAGCAGTGAGTAGAAAACTAGAATAGACCTGCATGGAAACTTAGTTTTGTATCAGCTCTGTTTAGAGTGACTCACCATTGTCAGATCATAGCTGTTATAAATGTGTAAGTCATGTAATCTAATAAGAATACACTAAATTCTTAGTTATCTATGCACATGCCATTTCATTTGCACAGTATCTGTACTGAATAGTGGCACTTTACTACTCCATATATCTCAAAATATATTGTCACACAAAAGAGTGGAAAGTGTTGAACACTGACTCTTTGTTTTGATGATTTTTTTTGGGTGGGGTGGGGTGGGGTGGGGGGAAGGGGGCTAAAGTGAAGTATGTCAAGAAGGAAGAGGCATTTCATGTACTTGAAGTATGTGAAGTGGGCGTTGATGACTTGTTGATTGTTTTGTCATCCCTTTTTTCTCCATGTTTGGTTCATTGTGCAGCAGTGTATATTTACAGTTAATGACACATTGTGTTATTTTAATGTCTCTTGCTGATAACTAAGAAAGCTATGGTCTTCAGGTTTACAAATTTGCACAGGAATCTGCTGCATCCATTTTCTGCACCTAAGATGGAGGCAGCAGGTTTCTCCAAAATATTGCTATGTTTCCACCAAACTGTGTAACTTCACATCACAGAAAGCTGTGATCTTCACTATATTCTTTATCTTTCTTCATGAAGAGCCTCTTATTCATATGTTCTCAAATGTGGCTATCTGTAAAGCCAGTTTTTGTTCTTCACACAGCTTGATGGTTATGTCTGTCCATCTGTATGTTTCAGCTCGAGAAATGCAAGATGGATGTTGATTTTGGTGTTTATATATATATATGAATTTGGTATGTACTTTATGCACTTGTAGGCCAATCTAAATTTGTATTTTTTAATTTTCTGAAATCACTATAGATCTCTGACAGATGCAGTGACAAATGGAGTGACAGTAACGTTACTGCCAAAATGCAGTAAGCTAATCATAGTTGTCATAATAGTGATGGTATACTAAGTGTAATAATAGATATTTTAACTCAATGAAATTTACATACACTTGAATGCAAATTCAGAATGCAGAGTGCAGAGAATAGATGTGGAACTGTTTTCTTTGGTACAGAATGCACTTTTTAATGTTGTTGAGTTTTGGGGTTTTGGAAAAGTCCTTTTTATCAGTTGTGAACTGTTACATGTGAATCAGATTCAAATGTTTGTGTTCTTGTAGACACATGCCTATTGTGAGGACCCAGATGTAGTGCTGTGTGGGAACAAGTGTGACTTAGAAGACAGGAGAATTATCAGTGAGCAGCGTGCCAGGGAGACAGCTGAAAAGTATGGGTAAGCTGAGTACATTATGATATTAATGTAATGTGATGTAATGAGATAATTTAATATGAGTTTTCCTCTCATAATTTGGAATTTGTATACTGAGCTATTTGTGTAGGATATCTCATGGGCAAAGTGGTGCTGGTTCAGATTTATTTTTGAGTATTTCAGTTCCTTCTGCCTGTAGTAATTCTAGCAGTATGTAACACCTGTCTCTCTCTGTGTCTTTGAAATATGAGAGTTATCCAGAAATTAAAGATACAGAACGGATGGGAGGGGAAGGGAAATAACAACTGTGAAGATGGCAACCCTGTTGTGTCTAGCATACTAGCTCACTTTGCTGTAGTCATTATGCTCATTCTGACCAACATGTTTGTGGGTTGTGCGAGTTTAAAGTGACGTGGCAATTCCAAATCCCGCCAAGTGTGAAGTGTGTTCTGTTATTCGATTTCTCAACGTGAAAGAAGCTCCAGCTGAAATTCATTGTCGATTTGTTAGTGTTTATGGTGAATTGTTGGTTCATGAGATTGTGAAAGAGAGATCAGAATACAGCAAGCTGTGTGCAAGGTGGGCACCAAAATTGTTGACTGAAAACCACAAGAAAAATCGAATGGGTGCTGCTCTAACTTTTGTCATGCGTTACATGGAAGGTGATGAGTTCCTTGACTCCATAGTGATAGGGGATGAAATGTGGGTGTTTCACCACACACCTGAGAGCAAACAGCAGTTGCTGGAATGGCGCCACACTCATTCTGCCCTGAAAAGGAAATTCAAAACATCAACCTCAACCAGTAGAGTCATGGCAACTGTCTTCTGGGACCGAAAGGGGGTTCTATTGGTTAATTATATGCCTCACAGGACCACCGTAAATGCTGCAGCATATTGTGAAACAAAAAGGCTTAGATATGCAATTGAAAACAGAAGACGAGGAATGATGACAAGCAGTATTTGCTTACTGCTTCAACTGGGAAATTTTAGAAAATCCCTCTTACAGCCCAGACATCGCTCCCAGTGATTTGCGTTTGTACATTTAAAGAAACATGTGGCCAGCCAGAAATTTCATGAAGACGAAGAGATGAAAAACCAAGTCATCATTGTGTGCACAGGTAGCTGAGTTCTATGACGTTGGAATACAAAAAAGTGTACCCAGACTACACCAATGCCTTGACAAAGGTGATGATTATGTAGAAAAACAGGTAAAAGTATGTGTTAAGTTTTTTTCCCCCAATCAATTTTGTTAATAAATCTTTTTTAAAAATTTTTTTGTGTTTGTATCTTTTACTTTCTGGACATCCTACGTATGTCATGTTTCTGACAAACCAACACATAACACAACAATCTTCAGGTGCACCATCTTCTCTGATCCTACAGATCAAATACTTATTACTAGACAATAGGCAGTTGATTATTATTTGGGGTGTGGTATGTAACAGTGTAGAGCAAACTTTTATTGCACAAGGGTCATTTGAAAATCTCTGAATGCTGTGTGGGCTGCAAACCAACTGTTAACAATAAGTGCCTGGCCCGTTGAACAGAGATTTATTTTGTATGAGATCTCTGGAAATAAAGTACTAAAATCTACTTCCATTGCCAGACATATGCATTTGTAATTTCATGCTTCCCACAGGAAAATGGAATATGATTTACAGACTTATCATTCCGTATTGTATATGAATTGAAGAGTTATTTTTAAATTTTAATAAATATTTGCAGATTTGAGCCCAAGAGCTTCAAAGTTTATTTATCATCTTATAAGGTATGACAGAATTTTTAGAGAGGGTTTTTTTTTTTGACATCCTGTGATGTTGTTTCAGAAGAAATTTTGTGAATATAATAATAAGTCTAGATGGCTGAGACTTGAAGTCTGAACTTTAGTGCAGGTAAAGATGTATTACATGTGTGGAAATGTTTTTTGTTGAATCCTGTACACAAGTAGCATATAATTGAAGAACTTGAACAAGCTGTACATCTTTTGGACAACTTACAGTTATAAGTAACTGCATTGGAGGTATAATGGGAAATCAGTCAGTGTCAATATCCATACTTATGAGGCTAATTGTCTGCAAAGACTTTGCTGCATTCAGGCACCATGGAAGCATCATATGCGTGTATTAGACTGTTAATTCTTTTTCTTTATGAAAATTTCTCCATTGAACTTTGTAATGTCTGAATGCTGAATGGGTTAACTCAGGAACATTCATTCTGTAGTTCTTTGGTTTCAGCCTACGTCAATGTGCCATTTACCCCAACAGAACTTTATTATAATATGTCTCACTTCTTCCAGAACACTGCTGAGATAAGACCTTTAATGGGATGTGATTGCTGCCTACCATGTCTTTTGTAATTTGCATTAACAATTACTTCACCCTACAGCTTGTTGTATTTGGAGACCAGTGCAGCAACTGGTCATAATGTATCACGAGCTGTTGAAATGCTCCTGGACCGTGTCATGAAGAGGATGGAGATGGCTGTAGATCGTGCCATGTTGCCAGGTCGACGTGGAAGACCTAAACCTGGAGATGAAGAAGCTGATGTGATACTGCAGCCTCCACAGTCAAAATGTGGTAGTTGCTGATGTGGCAGCACTGTATTATAGATGGGGCAGAAAACAAAATTTACTGGATTCTAGACTCAGGAGGGATTGTGAGCATATACAAAGAGCATATACAAATGGAGTTAATTGTTATGGGACATCACATGCTCAGTATACTGTATTAAGCTTTGTGTGACAATACTGGTATGTAACCCTGTAGCAGGTTATGAAAGTATAGTGGATATGCATTTAATTCCTTTGTACCTATGTACGATGCCATGAAAGAGTTATTTCAGCAAAATTTTTTGGCTGCTTAATTATTTTAACTTTACAAATAACAAACGAATAATAATGAAGGTGGTAAGCCAATTTAAATTTTATTCTTCAAAACCTTTCTTAATGCTGCTACCTTATGTCTGATAATTTGAGTGTTTTGCAGAGTAACTCCAAAGTGACATACATTTTTCCATAGTAATATATGTAAACAATTGTAATTCAGTACTGCAGCACACAGAAGTATTATAAAGTCACTTATTTTGACATCCAAGTGATATTAAGAAGCTAAGTCCATGTGCCTAAAAAACCATGGCATGAAACTGATAGGGGGATTGGGTGTATTTGCCCCATACATTATTAACATTGGCATTACACTTCACTTGGAACGAATATAAAGTTCATCTGCACTACCTTGAGGCAGGTAGGATCAGATAAAAGTGCAGTTCACAGCTTGCTGAGTGGCTCATATTATTATTATTATTATTATTATTATTATTATTATTATTAGCCATACAAATACCCGTTTCACAAATACTGTGAGATTAATGAGTTATTTTGCTTTCTACACATACCAAATATATATTTTTAAACAAATATAATGCCATTGCTTGCTGGTCTGGTTCTTTTATGCCTGCATGGAGAGTAAAATGATGGTTATAAAAGATGTGCCTACTACTCTTTCTTGATTTTTTTAGCATGTTGTGAATGTGAAATCATATTGCTTTGTCATTTTGTTTTGTGGCAGGAATTTTTTATCCTCATGAAGTTTAGAAGGAATTAGAGAGGATTTTATTGTGCACTAACCTGTGTCAATGGCGTACCCGGGAATTTTGTTCGGGGGGGGTCAACAAATTCAGTTGAGGATAGAGGACAGAGAGAACAGGGATCTGGGGGCGGTAGACCCCTAGTCAGTGGTTCTGAAGGCAGCTGTAATTTTGTACAAGAAATTTCATTTCATATAGTAAAATTTTCTCAATTTTTGGTACTTTAGACTATTTATGATGACAACCAATTTATTTGT
>JGI20166J26741_11732250_pt1 | contig 21582 bp, 13 predicted proteins | sample TergutCu122P5_FD_26741 | JGI IMG/M metagenome (IMG submission 26741)
GTTGATTTATTAAAGAACATTGATAAACTTTAATGAGAGTTCGATGTACTGAATGTGTAGAAAAACTAAAGCCTGTGATAGTTTAATATGTGTGAATTTTAGAATACTGCTAGAGTGTGTAACTGAGAGGAAAAACTAGTGTTATTCGACTGGAATGCACGATATAGTAGTTCGTCCGTTTTCTAATATTTTAATCTAATAAAGCGGATTTGTGGCAGCTAATAGGTCATGAGAACCCTGACAACGAAGTTAGAGTAGTTAGAAATTTATATATCATAGTGTCTCTGTCAGGAGGATAATATTGAGGTTAAATCGGTATCCCCAAGGAGCACTACAAAATGTTATTTTATTCATTATTTTCTCACCATCATGTTTCGGACGCTACTACGGACAGCTTTAGGGTGATGTTTTTATTACAAGAATAGTACGATACAAATGTGATTAGTTTGGTCGCTGTCGTTCCGTGACAACTGAAAATCATTTTCATATCATTTAAATTATGTGAGTAATGTAAACATAGTTTGAGGATGGTAAATGTTTCAATCTTGGGAGTTAAAATTATTTATGTATTCTGTACGGAGTGATGTTTGATGCAGCGATGTGAGTTTTAATTTAGCGAGTGATGTGTAGATGTTGTGGTTAACTGGTTGGAACAGCCACTATATCACACCGCATGTGTGTCACGGTCTGTACACGTTCAAGGCATGTTGTATATATTTACACTACAGAGGGCTAAATAGCATGATCATATTCGGAGCAGTCAGTTATGTTGTTCATTCTAACGGCAATGAAAATTAAAGATGTTTGCTCAATTCCAAAAAAGCGAGTACCGATTTTTACATCAGTTGTGAAATTTTGGTTTTCGTATTGTAATTACAATTTGAAATTGAAAAGTGGTGGATAGTATATTATCTTATATATTGCAACATTACAAAAGAAATCATGGAATTTTGCACAAGCTTTGATCCTACATTATCTTAAATCTCGTATGATTATGGAGTTGGATAAATAACGCCATTTTTGTTAGATAAAAAAATTAGTTTTAATTATAATGCATTTTTATTGTTCACTGGTTTTTGTGGCCCAGGTTATGTGAATTTAAGAGTGATATAAAGTGATTTTAAAACACTTCAGGTTTTATGCCGATGATAACGCGTCATAAGGGGAAATGGAGAGACGAGCAGCTGACACGGACATGAGCGAATAGTTCACTTATTATGAGAGTAAATAATTGTTTTCTACAATACATCTATTTACATTTTGAACACTTTAATAAAAATAAGCAATTACCCATTTAAGAAATGTGACTTTTTTTTATTAAAATACACGTCGGGATATTGGAGTTGTTACATCCGAAACATTCAAAATTACGCCTCTTTTGACTTTTCAACATTACATTCGGAGAGAAATAAAAGTTTTTAAAATAAAAACTTCGGCCTTACTAGATGTAAAAAATTCAATCGTCTCCCAAATCCTGTGTGTAGTTAGCGTGACTCGCAGTATGCTTTTTCTTCGTCATAACAAGGTATATTTACCGTCAGCACAAAATGCCGCGTCCTCAGTTTGCGGAAGGACGAAAGGCCTCCAGATATGGATGGTATCGGCGAATATAGTGAATGTCCAGTTGTGGACACCAAACAAGTAGTGGTCCTTCAGTATGGGGGTGTGTGCAAGGTGCCAACAGCTTCTCACCTTAAAATCTTACATCAGGAAACATTGCGCAAGCCCTCGGATTTGGATTAATGGCTAGGCGCATTTGATTGGTGTAGCTCAGAACAGGGACGGGCGACTGGCGCTTGTGGATGCGGTAGTGAAACTTCGGTTTCCACAAAGGAGGATAATTTCTTGTACTATCTGAGAACCTATTACATTTTCAGGAAGGAGTCAGCTCCATAGAATGAATTACTTGGATATGATATATGTTGTAGCATATTTATTATGCTGTCGACGGTGAAGTATTAAATGTCACTGAAATTCTAATAATTTTTAATTTGATGTTGAAATATTTAAAGTTTAAGAAGCAATTATTGCTCGTTAAGCGGATTTGAGACGTCAAAACACAGTGGCTGTTACTGCACACAGTAGAACTTGAATAGTAGCGCTCTCCGTTTTCAGATTTCAATAAATATCCAATAATGTAACGAAGCATAATTTTGAAACACAAAATATTAATACGTAAAATTAACAACTCCCTGTAATTACGCTCTGCATATTATACAAGCGCACTTCAGCGAATTCCACAGAATTACATTTTAAATTTTTTCACTTTCAGAACGTGTTAGAAATTTTATTTTAAAAATGTGTGTCGTAATTGTTCTGTATATAACAATAGTTGTAATAACATATATATAGTAAATACCTAAAGTACAGAGAGGTATTAGTGTCGGATTATTTCTCACACTATTTCGGTCCATGTGCACATTCCGGATCTGTTCCACACTTATATACCGTGTCTTGGCACCTATTCAACTGCAACAATACAACCGTTGCAATATCTTCCTTCGGGTAACTTAATTATTTCTTAGAGACCTGCATAATTATTTACGTGTGAAGTATAATTTATTATGTTACTGCAGTGGATTATGTAAAGTGCAAATTTACATTTGAATTATACTTTATAAGGTAACCACATTTAAGTTTTATTTCCAGAAATGAGTGTTTAAAGTAACATATTCCAGTTACGTGCATATCTAGGGTACATTCTATTGCGATATTATTGATGTACGTTGTTAATAGTGCCGAGTGTGTGTTATGGCGTCGAAATTGTTCTGATACATGTATGACCGGGGAAAGTTTATTTAAATTTTCTGTAGAGAAAGTGAATTTAATTAATATTGCTTAACGTGTATGTAATATCTAAAAGACGGAATGACTAATAAATTCATTTAGAATTCTAAGCACTTACTTTAAATTTTCAGACTTTTCAAACCCTGAGAGCGTATATTATATTGTTATGTGTCACCGACTGATATTTAGAATTCGATAATGCTACTCATTTGAGTGCACGGGTTAACATGATTAGTTTTTATACACGAAATTAGAAGCTGTCTCCAAGTACTGAAGCAGGATTCTGTTCGGTATGGAACGGAAATATGTTGGTACTGAATGTGTGAATTGTGTAGCGCATGTTATAAAATGGGTTCCAGTTATTCAACAATGAACATTGAAACTGAAACACATTATGTAACAACATTAATTATGTTTACCACGTTCATATAACTCTGTACTTTTTATTCTAAAAACGTCTATTTTTCACCTGTGATGACAGATTAATTAATTTTTTAAACAAATTATCCTTTGTATGTACAATATGTCCTATACATATATAAATTTGAAGGAACACATACTTTTTATATATTTTTTTAATTTTTATTTATTCATTTCAATAAATGCAGGAATGTTTTACGCTTAAATTTAAATCACAATTCTCTACTTCAAAATTAAAATTGCTTGTGAAGTTTTTAATTATTTCATGAATTATCTTGTTTGCATTATGCCGAAGTATAGTGCAGTTTACGTTTCTAATTTTACTTCACTACTTACAAAACCACATTCATAATAAAATATAGATTTCTGTGTGAAGGATTTTCTTTGTCAAATTCTAGATACTGCTAAGTGACAACAAAATTTAACGTGACAAATGTAATATATATTTAGAGGAATGTAGAATAAATTACACAGAATACTACTAATAATATCTACTGCTGTTCACGGTAGTTGTAGATCACACCAGCTCCAAGTTCTCAGTATTCTTGTCTTTCAAATGTAGGAGAAACATGAAGAAGGATATTGACTGGTTGATCATCTGCAAAAATGTAATAAAAATTACATGAGATTAGAAGGAAAGATCTATATTTATTGTACTGAAAACCTTTTTTAAACATTCCTCTCTTACTGTTAAGAGCAAAATACTGGTACACTAAAATTTCCATTTTATAATCGACTGAATTAATACATGAAAAAATCCTTCTCAGCAACGTTTTTTTACGGAATTAGTAGAACACTGAAGATTCGTAACTTTACTCAGGGGAAAATCCGAGGAAGACAGTACAAATCGAGTTTCTTACTTTAACTTTCTGACGTTACTTACTTTACAGTTCAACTTTACGTCTGCATCATGTAAGATGCCTTAATTTTCAGTGTGACAAAACTTTTGTTTGCCTTTCCCAGTTCCCCCGCTCCTGTTACACAGAACATTAGTGCCGTCCTCACGACTAGGATGAACGAAAAACCTACACTGTGCAGCAAATTTAATAAAGTTTTAATGAAACATTTTTTTATTATGAACTTTCTTATTTCTTTTAATTTGAAACCTGTGCGGAAAGGTGATAAGTTCCTTACACTTACTCCAGTGGAATTCTTTTTCATTACGTTATGCTGTCTATCTGAATGTTTACTAATGATATTTACCCCTAGGCAATTTCCAGACAAATTTTAATTTTGTTCCACAGAGTTTCTCCCGCACATACCGTGACCTTCAGACGTGCTAAGGCTATTTGAACGTAGGTTTCGGAAAGTGATATTTTCCAACTTTGCGTTGATTTTATATGTGTGGAAACTGAAATTTAAATTGGTAAATACATTCGTCCCTTTCACACATCACCGGAAGGAAAACTCCTTACTATTCCGATAGTTTGCTTTGTAAGTAGTGTGTTTTGTGTGAAAACATGTGTGATTGTGTACTTGGGCTTGTTGTATTCATATCTCATGCACATCAGCGATTCACATTTGTTTTTGTCGAAAGTATTTCGGTTTTTCTAGTACCATGTCAGTTGTACAAAATTGAGATATTTTAGATAAACTAATTTCTGACTCCAACCAACAAAAACGTGTTTTCTCATAGTGTAAGAGGTGTATGTAGTATTGTTTATTTGGAGGGAACTTTAAGTAAATTATATAGAAAGCTTAGAGTTTTCCATTTGAATTCCACTGTATGATCGTTTATTGTGATATTCTGTATGCACGACTCAGCTTGTGCGTGTCATTCCAGTGACCGACTGATCGAATGTAAAATTTTTGACTCAAGCTTATATTCAACTTCTAATATGTGATTGTGATCTATGCAAACAAATGTGAAATTCACAGCAACAGAGCGTAGGCTACGATTGTGTTGCTTATTAGATTATGCGGGTGCATTGGTTCTTTTTCTGTTTAGTCTATGAAATTAGGTTCAAAGCGTATGAAGTATCACACCACAGTATATATTGTTGACTCTATGTACAACACTTACCGCATTTGTTTAGAATAACAAATTGTGTTTGAACCACAATGGACAGTAGATGTCCAATATTCTGAATGATCTATTTTTAATTTGTTTTCTACTGAAGGGCACAAAACAAGAGCAATCGTATCTACAACCTAGGGTACTGCGGATAAAATATTTTGTGTTGCTAAAAGGCTAAATTCCTACAGAAGAAATGACATCAATTGAATAATTTTCCTTTTTTTTAATACAAACCGCACAAGTTGAATGCAAATCTGTCTGCTTTATCCGTTTAAAATTATTCCCAATTCCTCTCTTTTAAAGGGAATAGATGGATAAAAGTCGCAAATTTCCTTCATCTCAGTTTATGAAAACGTGGTTGTTAAACTATTATTATTAAAAAAAAGAGAGACAAAATATGCTGTGCCAAGTCTGAAGTTTTTCGAGGGCCACATGGTGTCTTAAACCTTGAAATTCAAGAGCAACAATAAATAGACCTGTATTAATTAGGTATTAATTAGTTAGTAATTAGCTAAATATTTTTTGCAGTACCACTTTTCTTGTTAATCCTTGTGTTAACGTAAAGTAAGGACCCTATACTTGCAATCTCTCTTAGCGTTGCCTCTAAAATATAAAGCAAAATCCTTTGTGATTCGTTGCTGGTGTTTATATGGACGATGGAATGTGTTGTTTGCTTTTATAGATAATGTAACACAAGCTACAATTTATTTGCGGGGTCTGTGCTGCTACTCCCTCGATATAACTGTATCACAGTAAGTGCCAATATGTTTTTCTTTCTTACCTATTAAATTGAATACAGGAAACATAAATTGATCTTCACGTTACACCAAATTGCAGTTTGTCTCTATCCATTGCACGGCGTCCAAACCATTTAATTTAAAACCCATGCCAGTAATATTCTTCCATCTAATCACAGGAATGAAAAGCGGTATCATTCTTCTGTGGACACTACCTCTATTTTAGCAAGAATTTACTTCTCTTCTTTTACGCTACACGTTTTTCTTATGACATGCCGTATATAATTTCATAATGTTCTTGATCTGTCGTGCAGTAGGTTTTGTTTCATAATTACTTCCAGTTTCACACCCTCTTATCTTGTGTATGGTAAGACGTTCTTGGAATCTGGCTGTCACAGTAACACATTAGTTTCCCTTGCATGAAAAGGAAGCCAAAATTTCGCACTCATTTGAAACAGGAATTAATATTATAAGACAGAATGCTTTAGCGGTAAATGTCTACAGACAGCAAGATAAATTATACCAGCATCAAAACCGGCCACTCCGAATATGTTCGAAAACTCCTTATGAAACCCTCGGAAAAAACATCTAGCACAATTTAATTCTAGAAGTACGAGTATATACGATTACGTTCAGACACAATAATAATTAACAATAGTAAGTATTCCAATTTAGTAATGCATGGCTACACGTTTCGGCTGCTCATGCAGCCATCTTCAGGCCAGCTTTAGATAGAACAGTTACCTTTGATGTGCGCACAATATGGAATCCCATAATGTTTACATGTATGACACAGGTGAGTTATAAACCTCTGTTAAAACGTTTACAAGTGGATAAAATAGGCTATGTACCCAAGCTGAATCAGATCACACGTAAGTTATTAAATGTAAAAACAGTTTTTGTACAAGCACATAGACAATGTAGTGTCAAATAGGTGTAATACTATATAACTCATATAAAATTAATACTTATGGACATCTCTATAACAACCAGAGGTGCAATCCTGCGGAAATTAAAAGTCCGAACCTTGAGTCACTCATTGGAACTGAGAAACGGTGCTTTCCCAAATCTTTCCCTATCTTCTTAGCATTCCATTCAATCCGAAACTTCAATTCGTGCCATTCAACATTACTAATATGTATTCTAATGTCCCTACCGATGACCTTATACGTATCATCGACCTCATCTGTGACCAATAGTTCATTGATGGAAAAATAAAACACGAATTGATCAGCCTGTGTAAAGTCGTAATCGAAAAGAATTACTAAAAAGCCAAATTGTAGTACTTACTATTGTGAATTGGTGTTGTGTCTGGACGTAAATATATATATATATACTTTTATATTGTCACACAACGGGATGGCCTCCATAAAGTTTATAACAAATTAATTCGATAATCTAGTAAAATGCCTAAACTTTTTCTAATTAATTTTCTGCATAAACTAGATCTTATCATTCAACACAAAACATAATCTTATATTTTTCCTTCATGTTTCGTACCTCCTCTTTCTAATGGCATTTCTTTTTCAAAAATTTAATTTCCTGGAAGCTTTCCTTAGACATAATTTATAAACATTACATTTAAAATCAACTAATTTTATTAAGTTCACTCACAAAAGCTGTCCTGAGAACACTTAAAAAGCGTGCTAATAAACACAAGAAAAGTTGTTTATAAGTTTCTGAAGAGTTAAAGGACTGAAAATATCGGAATTAAGTAATAACAATAAAATTGTTTGATATGTGTCATTCTGTCATGTGGCAGTCGATAAACTAAATAAGTTATCAGTAAAACATATTAAGCTAATATATCCTAAACAGATAATTGTTCAATTTATTATAAACATTAAATCAAGTCTCTATATATACCCTGTGTAAAACAGTCTGTAATTATCCCATGTGATAAGCAGTTCCTAATTATCCCTCGTGACAAAGAGAAAGTTCACCTGAGCCAGACAGTATGTAGTTAAGCCCTGTGCCAAAGAATCTGTAAGTATCACCAGTGACAAACCGTCTGAAAATATCCCCTTCGTCAAAGAGTCTGTAGGTATGCCCTGTTGCCAAACAGTCTGTAAGAATCCCCTGTGCCAAACAGTCGGTAAATATGCCACGTCAAATAGTCCGTAAACTTCAAATGTTAAAAATCATGCTGTACGTTTTCCATGTTCAAAATATTGTGTAATTATTCCATGTGCCAAGAAATCTATAAGTATTATCTATGCCAAACAGTCTGTAAGTTTCCCATTTGCCAGCAGTCTGTAAATATCCCCTGTGCCATAATTTCTGTAAGTGTCCCCCTTACCAAAGGGCCTGTAATTATACCCTGTGCCAAACAGTCTTTAAATATCACCCGTGCCAAGGAGTCTGTATGTATTCCTTCTTCCAAAAAGTCTCTAAAATATACCCTGTGACAAAAATTTCGCAAATAGCTTCTGTGTAAGACCGTCTCCAATTATCCCCTGAGACACACATTTTGTAAGTTTAAACTGTGTCAATCAGTCTGAAATATCCCTGTGTCAAATAGTGTGTAGATATCCTCTGGGCCAACCACTCTGTATGTATCCCCCATTCCAAACCAACTTCAATTATCCCCCGTGCCAAAAGTCTGTATGTAAAACCCTGCCATTTATTCTGTAAGTTTCTCATGTGCTAAACCGTCTAGGTGTCCACTGTGCAAACAGTCTGTAAGTAACTCTTGTGCCAAAGGGTCTCTAGGTGTTTCCTGTTCAAAACATTCTGTGAATATTCACGGTGCAAAACAGCCTCTATGTATCCCCTGTAACCAACAGACCTTACGTTTTCCTTGAGGAAAAGTGTCTGTAAGTATTCCTTCTCACAGACAGTCTGTAATTACCCCCTGTTTCAAAGAGTCTGTAAGTATCCCTACTGCTCAATAATCTGTAAGGATTCCCTCTGCCAAACTTTCTGTTTGTATACCTTGTGGCCAAACAGACTCTAAGTTTTCCCTTTGGCAAACCGTCCGTAATTATCGCCTCTACCAAACAGTCTGTAATTATCCCCTGTGCCAAACGGAATGTATATATCACCTGTGCCAAAGAGTCTGTAAAGATCTCTTGTGACAAACATTATGTAAATATCCCCTCGATTTCAGCAAATATCACTGTGCCAAACAGTGCGTAAGTATTTCCTGTTTCAGTCAGTCTGTTAGTATCCCGTGTGTCAAAGAGTCCTTAAATATCTCCTGTGCCAAACCGCCTGTAAGTGTACCCTCTGCCAAACAGTATGTAAGTGTTCCCTGTGCTAAACAGTCTGTAAGCATCCCCTATGGCAAATTGTCTGTAATTATGCCCTGTGCCAAACAGTCTGTTGATATCTCCTTTTAGGAAAAGGTCTGTAATTGACCCTGTCCAAAACATAATGTAAGTATCCTCTATGTCAAAGAGTTTTTAAGAATCCCCTGTGCACAGTAGTACTGAAAGTACCCCTGTGCCATGCAGCCTGAAAATGTCCCCTGTGTCAAACCATTTGTAAGTATCCCCTGTTTGCCAAACGGTCTTTATCTATTCCTTGTGCCAAAGAGTTTGTAAGTTTCCCTGTTGCAAACAGTGTAGAAATATCCCCGGTCCCAACAGTCTGTAATTATCCCCTGTGCATTATAGTCTGCTTGTAGCCACTTGGCCAAAGATTTTTTTAAGTATACAGTTTAGCAAACAGTGCGCAAGCGTACCACTTTCCAAACTGTATGTAAGTATCCCCTGTTACCAAAGAGTTTTTAAGTGTCCCTGTGCCAGACAACCTGTATGAATCCCGTGTGAAAACAGTCTCTAAGTATCCCCTGGGCCAAACATTTTGTAAAAATCCCGTGTTGCAAACATTCTGCGTCATTTGTTTCGAAACAATCTCTAAGTATCCTATGTCACAAACAGTCTGTTGGTATCCCCTGTGCCAATCTGTTTGTCAGTATCCCCTCTGCCAAACTGTCTGTATGTAGACTGTAATTAAACCCTTTTGCAACAGTCTGTACTTATCACTTGTGTCAAACAGCCAAAAAGTGTCCCCTGTGTACGAGAGTCTGCAAGGATCCCCTGTGCAAAACAGTCTATATGTTCACCATGTGCCAAACAGTTTCTAATTAACTCCTGCTCCAATATGTCTTTAATTATCCCCTGTGCATAAAGTTTTATATATCCCCTCTTCCAAACCGTATGCAAGTATGGCCTGTCCCAAAAAAAATTGTAAATATTCCCTCTGCCAGACAGTCTTAAAATCCCCTGAGCCCCCAAAAGTATCTGTAAATATCCCCTTTCAAAAGTTTTCAAATATTATCTTATGTGATAAACATTCTGTAAGATTCCCCTGTGCCAAAGGGACTCTAAGTATCCCCTGAGCAAACAGTCTGTAATTATCCCCTGTTTCAAACTTCTTGTAAACATCCCGTTTTCAAACTGTCAGTAATTACCCACTGTGCCAAACAAACTATAAATATCCCCTGTGCAAAACAATATATAAATATCCCCTGTGCTAAACAGTCTGTGGATATCGCCGCTGCCAAACACTCTGTATGTATAACCTGTGCCAAACAGTCTTTAATTATACACTGTTGCCAAACAGTTCGTAAAATTCCAGTTTCCCAAACAGACTGTAAATATCAACAGTCTTTAAATATCTCCTGTGTGAAACAGTGTAAATATATATAATATATATATATCGCCTTTGCCAAACAGTGTGTAAGTATGTTCTGTACTAATCAGTCTGTAATTATCCCCTGAGTCAAACAGTCTGTAGGGATTTCCTCTGCTCATCCGTCTGTAGGAATTCCCTTGGTCAAACATCTGGAGGGTATCCCCTGTTAGCCAAACAGCCTTTACGTATCCCTGGTTTGCAAAACAGTCCTTAATATCCCCTTTGCCACAGAGTTTCTCAGTGTACCTTGTACCAACTCTCTGAATATACCCCTTGTTGCCAATGGGTCTGTGCCATACCGTCTCTGTGCCAAACAGTCTATAATTATCCTCTGTGCCATACTGTCTCTGTGCCAAACAGTCTGTAATTATCCCCTGTACCCAACGGTCGGTATATATGCCCTGTGCCAAACAGGCCATAAATATCAACCCTTGCCAACCAGTCTGTAAGTTTTCCATGTTCCAAATAATTTGTAATTTTTTCAAGTTCCAAACAGAACATAAGTGTTCCCTGTGCCAAACAGTCTGTGAGTTTCCTCTGTCCTAAACAGTAGATACATATGCCTCGCGTCAAACTGTTCTGAATTTCAACTGTTGCCGGACCGTCTGTAAGATTCCCATGTTCCATACAGACTGTAAATATACCCTGTGGCCAAACAGACTCTAAGTACCCCTTTTATCCAAACAGCCTGTAAATATCCCCTGTATCAAACAGCCTGTAATTGTAACCCGCGCCAAACTGTCAGTAAGTATGCCCTGTACAAACAGTCTCTAAGTATTCCCTGTGCTAAAGAGTCTGTAAGTGCCCCCTGTGCCAGACAGCCTGTAATTATACCCTTTGCTAAACAGTCTGTAAATATCACAGTGCTAAACATTCTGTAAGTATTTCCTCTTCCAAACAGTCTCTAAATATCCCCCGTGACAAAAATTTGCATTTATTCTCTGTCCAAATGTCTGCAAGTATCACCTGTTCCATTAAAGTGAGTAAATATCCCCTTTTCAGACGATATTTATTTATCCTCATTTGCCAAAAAGTTTGTAATTATCCCTTTTGACAAATAACTTGTAAATAACCTCTGTGCCAAACAGTCCCTAATTATCCCCTTTGTCAAACATTCTATAAATATACCTTTTTTTCCAAACTGTATCCAAGTATCCACTGAGGCAAACTTTCTGTAAGTATCCCTGTGCCAATCAATCTGAATGTATCCCATGTGCAAAACAGGATGTATGTAACTCCCGTGCCAAACTTTCTGCAAGTATCCCCCGTTCCAAACAATCTGTAATTATCCCCCGCGCCAAAAGTCTGTATGTAAAACCCTGCCAAATACTCTGTAAGTACACCACGTTCTAAACATTCTAGGTGTCCCCTGTGCCAAAGAGTCTGTAAATATCTCCTGTACCAAACAGTCTCATGGTATTCCATGTTCAATACAGTCTGTAAGTATTCACTGTGCCAAACAGTTTTTCTATATCCCCTATGCCCAACAAACTATAAGTATCCCCTGGGAAAAAGTATCTAATAATCTTTCTCCCAAACAATCTTCCATTTTCCCCTGATTCAGTCTGTAAGTATTCCTTGTGTCAAACAGTCTGTAAATATCCCCTATGCCAAACAGTTAGTTTTTGTCCCCTATTGCCAACATTCTGTAAGTATTCCCTTTGCCAGACAGTCTCTCATTATGTCTTGTACCATACAGTCTGTAAATAACTCCTGTTGTCAAACAGTCTGTAAATATCCCCTGTGACAGACAGTCCCTAATTATTCCCTGTGCCAAACATTTTGTATGTATACCCTGTCGCCAAACAGACTGCAAATAACCCTTATTCCAAACAGTATGGAAGTTTCCTCTCTAACAAACCGTCTGTAAGTAACCCCTGTTCCAAACAGTCTGAATTTATCGCATGAGCCAAACAGTTTCTAAGTATCCCTTGTGCCAAACAGTATGTAAATATTGCCTTAACAAACAGTCTTTAAATATACACTTTGCCAAGCTTTCAGCAAATATCTCTGTGCCAAACAGTGTCTAAGCATTTCGTGTTTCAAACAGTCTGCTTTTATCCCCTGTGTCAAACGTCTGTCAGTTTACCCTGTGCCAAACACTCTGTAACTATCCCCTGCGCCGAAAAATCTGTAAATGTTATGTGTGCCAAACTGTTTATAAATATTCCCTGTGCGAAACAAATTGTAAATATGCCCTATTACCAAACAGTCCGTAATTTTACTTTGTGACAAAGAGTATAAGAGAATCCCCTGTTCCAAACAGACTCTAAGTATCCTCTGTGCCAAACATTCTAAATTATCCTCTGTGCCAAACTGTCTGTAAGTATCCCCTGTTGACACACAGTCTATAAATTTCCCATGTATCCAACAGTCTCTACGTATTCCCTGTTTTAGTCTATATTTATCCCCTGTGCCAAGAATGTGTATAATTTTGGCTTGTTGCTAAGAGGGTGTAGGTATTCCATGGCCCAACAGTCTGTAATTATCACCTGTGCAAAGAGTCTTCAAATATCCAACGTGCCAAAGAGTTTTAAAGTGTACCATTTGCCAGACTTTATGTAAGTATCCCCCTTTGCCAGTTTCAAATATCCCCTGTGCCAAACACACTGTACGAAACCCGTGTGAAAATGATCTCTAAGTATCCCTTGTGCCATACTTTCTGTAAGAATCCCCTGTGACACACAGTCTATGAGTGTCATTTGTTTCGAAACAATTTTTCAGTATCCACTCTAACAAAAAGTCTGTTTGTGTCCCTGCGCCCAACCGTATGTAATTTTCCCTTGTGCAAAACACTCTGTAATTATTCCCTATGCCAAACAGCCTGTACTAAAGAGTCTAATTTTGTGTCCCATGTGCAAAACACTCTTTAAATATACCCTGTGCTAAACAGTCTGTAAGTATCCCATGTTGCCAAACCGTCAGTAATTATCCCCTGTGCCAAAGAGTTTATAAGTATCGTTGTGCCAAACAGACTCTATCTTCTGTGACAAAAAGTATGTAAGTATCCCCAGTTGCCAAAAAGTCTGTAATTATCCCTTGTGCCAAAGGGCTTATGAGTATCATTGTGCCAAACAGTCTGTTAATATCTTCTGTGCCAAACAATCTGTAAGTAAACCCAGTTGCCAGACAGTATGTAAATATTCCCTGTATCAAACAGTCACTAAGTATCCTCTCTTTCATACAGTCTGTATGTTTACTATGTGCCATACATTATGCAAGCAACCCCCATTTCCAAATGGCCTGTAATTTTCTCTTTGGTCAAATATTCTTTATATATCCCCTGTGCCAAGAAGTCTGTAAGTTTCCACTGTGCCAAAGATTCTGTAATTATGCCCTGTGCCAAACACTCCATAAGTATATACTGTGCCATAAAGTAGGTAAATGTCCTCTGTGCCATTCACTGTGTAAGTATCCCCTGAGTCAAAGAGTCTCGATGTATCCTCTGTGCCAAACTGTCAGAAAAAACCCCCTCTGCCAATGAGTCTGAATGTATCTCTTATGTCAAACACTTTTCAAGATTTCTCCATGTCAAAATCTTTGAAAGTACTCCGTGTTTCCGAACAGTGTGTAGATGTCCCTTGTTATCAAATAGTATGTAATTATCCCCTGTGCCAAACAGTTTATAAGTATCCTTGTGCCAAACAAAATCTAAGTATCCTCTGTGCCAAACAGTCTGTAAGTATCCTCAGTTGCCAAACAGTCTTTAAACATCCCCTGTAACAAACAGTCTGTAAGTATTCCCTTTGCCTAACAGAATATTTTTATCCCCTGTGCCAAACTGTCTGTAAGTATCCCTTATTGCCAAACAGCCTGCAATTATCCCTTGTGTCAAACAGTTTGAAAATATCCTTGTTCCAAACAGACTCTGATTATCCTCTGTGCCAAACAGTCTGTAATTATCTCCTGTTGCCAAACAGTCTGTAATTATCCCCTGTGCCATACAGTTTGTAAGTATCCTTGTGCCAAACAGTTTGTAAATATCTTCTGTGCTAAACAACTTGTAACTATCCCCAGTTCACAAGCAGTCTCTAATTATCCACTGTATCTAACAGTCTGTAAGTTTCCCCTGATCCAAACAGTCTGTATGTATCCCAAGTGCCAAACATTATTCAAGTATCCCCTATTGCCAGACATCCTGTAATTATTCCTTGGATCAAATAGTCTGTATATGTCCCCTGTGCCCAGAAGTCTGTGATTTTCCACTGTGCCAAAGTGTCTGTAATTATGCCCTGTGCCAAACAATCCGTACGTACGAGTATGCACTGTGCCTACAGTATGCAAATGTCCCCTGTGCCATATATTGTTTAAGTATCCCCTAATTCAAAGAGTCTCTATGTTTCCTCTCTGCCAAGCAATCATTAGAAATCTCCTGTGCCAATCAATCTGAATGTATCTCATGTGTCCAACATCCTTCAAGATTACTCTGTGTCAAATTCTCTTAGAATATCCCGAATTTGCCAACAGTCCCTAAGTATCTCCATTGCAACACAGTCTGTTATTATCCCCTGTATCATACAGTTTTTAAGTATTCACTGCACCAAACCGTCTGTAAAAATCGCCTGTGCCCTTCTTTTAGAAAGTACTCCTGTGTCATGCAGTCTGCTAGTGTCCCCTGTTTCAAACAAATTTTAAGTATCCCCTCTTTGCCAAACAGTCTTTATGTATCCTCTGTGCCAATCTGTGTAAGATTGCCCTGTTGCAAACAGTCTGTAAGTATCCCCTGTGCCAAACAGACTGTAATGTAAAAACAGACAGCAAATTCCCCTGTGCCAAACAGTCTGTAAGTGTCTTCTGTGCCCAATAATTTGTAAATATCCCCTGTGTTCAACATTCTGTAAGCGCCCTCTGTGCCCAACAGTCTGTTATTATTCCCTGTACCACACAGTCTCTAAGTTTTCCCTGTGTCAAGCATTCTGTAAGTATCCCCTGTTCCAAACAGTGTATAAATATTCCCTGTGCCCTCAGTCTCTAAGTATCCCCTGTGCCCAACAGTCTGTAAGTATCCACTGTACCCAACGTTTTTAAATATCCCCTGTGCCAAACCATCTGTAAAGACTTCTGACATCTTAAGATCAAGACTGAACATGTACGTATATTTTAAAATTTTTCTGCCTGTTTATCCTAATGTCAAACACAGATTTTCTGTCCAGTGATAGGTGAGTTCTCTCAAAGATGTGTCCATAGATTTCTCGTATTATTGCCTTTCAACCTACATTTTTTCAGAGTAATAATGTTGGAAAACAATGTAAATTTACTATATCAAGTAAGTTATCAATTTTCGGACAATTAGCTCCTTCGCCCTTCTTTCTTTCTAAACTTGTCTATAAATATCAAGATGAAAATGCGTGCAATTTTCTTACACTGTAATAGCTTTTGACTAAAATAAATCCTCTTCGCATATGAATTTTCAAATATCTGCATAACGGAAAATTTTGTTAAAGTGTCGAAAAATGTTTGGAACATTAAGTAATGAGTACTCTTACGTGGTTATTGATTACAAGTACATATTTACACATTATAATAAGGCATGTAGTATTATTTACCGTAATGGAGCATGCAATAAATTTAAAAAAAAAAGTACATATTTAACTGTGCGAAAGTTTGGTGTGCTGTACAGTTAAACATCTCTGCATAAAATGTAATTAAAATGAGACATAGATACGCTAATTAAACAATAAAATCTCATTCTTGTTTCATGAAATCATCATTTAAGTTCCAAGTACATCACGTAGCACACTCTCCTCCGTATAACTAGGCGTTGACATCGGTTCAGTCATGTAACGTAAGAGTTTACGGGTAACACACTGTTATACAGGTTCAGTATATGGAACCGGAAGAAAATCGCAGATTGCTGCGACATCTTCTACGCAAACGCTCAAATTTTCAAACAGGTTCATGTGGACACATTGACGTTAATTCAGATTCGAATTTGTAGCTTTTTCAGTTTAAGCTTTGTCTATCATCTTATAATTATTTTCTTTATGTTGTTATTATATGTCATCACAATTTTGACTATTGTGCTTTTGTATCAGTAATCTTACATTCATCATGGTCTTTTTTGAGACCGGAACAAATTTCCCAGCTGTCAGTGTGAACTCCTTGTTAGCTGAGGCAATGATGAAGACCAGACAGCGCTGAAATGGGACGGGAGTTCCTATCCAGTCGCAGCCCCAGGCTGCGTCTCTCACAGCCTCTGCCTGAAATACTTGAAGATTATACACGTCTAATACACATTAAATAATACAAATTTTTCGTCCATTATTTCCAGACAATTTCATATTGGTTTTTAATGTTTCTACATACTTCAGTGCAAGTTACAACCACTATCAGTGGGCTAGAACTGTTGAAGACGTTAACTCCGTGTTACATAAGTTGTCAAATATAAATGGCAAAATATTTATACGTATTAGTTCCATTCCATAAATATACATAATTATTTTTATTATTTCAATACGTCTTTAATAATACCGCATATTTACGGAATAATACTTATTTGTGTACACATTTACCTATATAGCACGAAGTACATTCCTTCAATACTTCTTGCTCCATGAACATGGATGAAGCTTGCAGCCGAAATATATAGGAAAATTAAAAACGAATTTTGCAACTGGTTGGAAATAAAGATGTGTAAATATCTAATATATTTATGGATAAATCTCGTAGCAACTTTCCTGCCATATTTAAATGTATTTTATTTTTATTTTCAAACGTTAACCAGACATCAACAAATTAAGACACTCCTTTCAAATACTGTAAATCATACTACGTAATAGACAATTTAAGCACTTTATATGCAAAGGATTTAATATTCAACAGCAAGTAAAACACACCGAAACAGTGGCAATATCTTCTATGTCAACGTAATGATTAAAGCAAAAATACGAGTGTATCATTTTCCGATGGCAGTACCATAAATATTTAGAACGTTGTTGAATATAAATTAGTCAGTTGTACTTACTTGAGTCGAAAGCTCGTCTCCAAGCCAGCAGTATACCAACAAGAAGCTCGTCAAATGAATATAGAGTAATACACTCCGGAATGCGTCTGTTGTATTACTCAGGCTCTGATAAGGGAAACAAGAAAAAATTTAAGTATAACACAACACTGAGGGGCGTTCGTGCAACCATTGTTGCAGTGGAAAGCAGTAAGTAGAAATTATATATTCTGAATATGTATTTGTGGACCTAGATATCCAGCATGTAATACTCATTCGCCAGATTGTCATCTGTGACCTTCTCGGCTCTACAGTATATTTCCACATTTTCCTATAAAAGACACGATTTTCGAAATAAATATGTAACATGAAATAAGTATTTTGATTTTCTCTACAGAATTTTCTGAAACATTAAGAGGGATTGAATGAGATATGATCAAAAATTTATATTGGTATTTCTTAAAGTACACACTAAACTTGACAGATTCAGATGAAACTTCAATTTTGGCTGCAAAGTTTCAAGAAATAATCAAATATAAAATTTAGTTTTGTGTGTTTACATTCGAAGATAAATTTTGGTAAAAAGTTTGACAAATTAGGTTGAATTTCGCCCTAATACATACTCGGTTGTTTTGTTCAATATTAATTGAATGTCACTGAATATGAATGTGTAGTCTGGATTCACATAATGCTGAAAGTAATGTGTTGTCTCTGAGATCACTGTAGGCAACTTCCATTTCCACATACCAGTATGCATTGGAAAAATGAATAATAAAAAACAGGCATATCTTCTTGCATATAGTAGGGCCTAATGCAGTGAATCTTACTGTAAGAGTTACAGTTAAATTTTTCCCCCTCTCTAATACTTATTTGAGTCTGTGTAACTCCAAGTATCTTCTCAGTAGCACAATATTGAACAACTTTACCCTTTTTTATGCCCTTCGTTTGGGAGCCAGATTTTCACATCCTTTTAAAACAGCAGTAAAAATTACGTAAAATTGTACTTTGATTTTCCAGTAAGTGTTATAGCAATGGATATGTGTAGGTTTATGACAGTATTATCCCGAAGATGCCTTAAACCACCCATAGAAAAAAATCGATGACATTTTTGCCTTTCCAAATCAGGTTAAAACAAAGAAATACTGTATGAAAGTACAGGGAATTGAAGGCGCATTTATTTTCCAGTTTGAGAAGACAGGATTCTTGCTACTGCCACAGACTGGGGACACTGGCACTTCATTCTCATACTTCGTACATGCCATTCGAGTGATAGACTGTAACGCCAGTAAGAAATAAACACTGTGATGACGATGTATAACAGTGCCCTAGAAAAATGACTCCAAATCCATTGAAGAGATAAACGTTATATTTTGAACAAGAAAATAAGCTGTTTTTATAAATAAATTGTGATTGCCATGCCATTGCTTTTACAAACTTGTCGGTAGACCCACAGTCATGTCTCCTGTGTTCAACACACTAGTATTCACACGAGTGCAGATCATGTCCCCCGACAATGTGAATGGCCGGTTGTAATATGTTGATATATATGAATTAGGTGAATTATTTATGCAAAGAAAATGATGTGCAGATGGCTAGTGAAATTTTTCGGGAGGGAAGAATTCATAGACGTGATTCTAAAATGTCAGAAGTCCCTCGTTCTTGCTGTCAAGGACACGTTAAGGAGTAAAACTCTGAGAAAACTATTTCTGTGTAATTCAAGGCTGCTTTCCAATCCCTTTCTTTCTACTTGATCGCCCAACTGATATGTGGTGAGAAATAGACGTTACGAAGCTCCATATTTTTATTTTCTGTACTCTGTAATATCTTCCTCCTACTTAACACAAAATATATTTTTCAGCACCGTCATCTTGAGAACTCTCCTAATAGGTATTTAGTTCAAAGACAAATTTACAAGTCATTTTAATTGAGTATTTAAAATTAGAGCTCATGCTTATTTTTCTGCATTGAGAGAAGAAGCAGAAATAAAGATAAAGGATTTTGGACCAAAGGTAGAAGGAAATTTTCTGAATTCTGCATGTGAAAGGGAACATATATATGTTTGGTCTTTTGTGCCGCAAAAAATTCTATCAAAAACAAAGACGTATTGCACAAATTCTGAGAGTTGTATACCAAATGGAACTATGTAAATGATTATCACTTAACTTTTAATGTTTAAATAAAAAATTTGCTTAGAGGAAAGCGGAAGTTAATTTTTGTATTTAAAGACTTAAATCTAATTTGCATGGTTCCGACTTAAAATATGTGGATAAGACACATTGTAAAGTTTCATATTTTTCCAGACTAAAACTAGGATGTGAAAAGGTAAGAGGTCAAATATGTTTTCATTCATTTTATTAATAAAGAATATTCAATGTTTAACCTATCGCTGCAAGATAAATGACATTAATAAAAGCGTCGTTAATTATAGTGTAAAATTGGATGAAATATTTACCGTGACAGCGGAGAAAGCGTCGAAACACATGTGTGTTAATAAAAGAAGAAATAGTCCACACAATGGAATATTCATTGCGTCTTCCAACATTGCAATGAATCTGAAAAATTAAGGTAAACCTGTAAAATATTCCTGTTTTCTGATACAATAAAAACAATTCAAATTATATATTATTTTACATGGGATCACACCGTTTTGTATCTTGGTGGTGACGTATGCAAATGTTTAGTTGTTTCTGCATAAGTTGGAACACTTATTCAGAAATATGAGTTTGTCTGTCTGAATACTCATTTGCTCCAGTATCCTGTTCTTTCATTACGTATGTCTGTCTGATATCCAAAAGGGCCAGTTTGAGCTTCTCCAGCTGACTGCAGGCGACACACACTAGCGTAGCGTACAGACTGGGGAAGCCAAATCCCGTGGATACTCCGAAGAAACACGTAAAAACCTGCGTGAGACAGAAGTTCACGTTGTACTGATTTAAAGAAATGCTTTCAAGTTTAAAACAAAAAAAAATTATTCTTGATTTTATAAAATCAACCCTCTCAATAAAAAAGCCCTTTCAAATGGTTAATTCCTTTGTATTTAAAACATGGAATCCAAACTTATTGTAGGTTTCTAGATAAAGAAAAACATTTTAAGGTATTTATCAATTTTAAGTAACCAACAGTTTACTACGTTTTATCAGACGATCTACACAGCTACACATCTTGAACACCAGGTGGTCATCTTGAGGAGAATAAACTGTAAAAAATAAAATTAAAATTGCAACTTTATTTTTGTATGTTAAGATCGAGGCCAGATGTCTTGCGTTTCCAATAAATGTGTGGAAATAAAATAAATAAGTGATTTAAAATGAAAGAATTTTAGGGGCGGAGAGTCTGTAGTGAGTCATTTAGACCTCGCATTGTTTGCAAAACAGTAACCAAACGGTTCGACTTATGTCGACGGAATCGTCAGTTTCTTATTAATTACGTTTTAATTAGAGTTTTTCTGAATCGTGAAATTCCTATTGAAATAATGATAGCGTGCTTTACGTAGATTCATCCTGATAGACTGTAGAGAAACACATACATATATGTCAATGTATCATCCATCATACACACACTGTGATACAGCATTTATGACATATATCAGCTGCTACTTTTTTCACCACGGAGGTGCCATTCTCAGGGAGTCATTATAACAAAGGTATATAAGCATGACAATCTAGGCTTTGTTTGTACATATGGGAAAGGCTAAAATATTAAGGTTCTAAACTACATAAAATTGACAACAATACATTAACCGTATTATGACAATGAATATTAAAATATGTAACAATAAGCTGACACAGTTGCTATAATGACTCCGTGAGGATGACACCCCGGTGACGAAACCTGTAGGAGTTGATATATATCATAAATGAGTTATCACAGTGGACGTATGTTGGTATATATATATTACTTGTAAGAGCATGCACGGCATGAATAGCATACAAAACATGTGTATATTTGATATAAGTGTGACCGTGCATCATATATATAAGTAAAGAAGATGTACCAACTTGATGCAACTAATTTTATTATGATTTAATTTCATAAATGAC
>JGI20166J26741_11733361_pt1 | contig 21570 bp, 13 predicted proteins | sample TergutCu122P5_FD_26741 | JGI IMG/M metagenome (IMG submission 26741)
GAGGATTAATTCTGTACCAGATGTCAAATGTTTTTGTAATAATAAAAATGTGTTATGTGCACAATCAATGGTATGACATTTCGTGCACCACCCTGTATGTGAATGAACTAAAATCTATAAATTTGTATGTTATTCCTTCTTTACAGCTTTAGCTACTGTGTACTGTCACACTGACAAGGAAAGCAACAACATTCAAGGTGAAGAACACTTACTCTGCCTGTAAGCTATATATGTAGCATAGAGTGCTTACTTTAACTTTAGTGGTGGCAGAGAGAGGAACATATCCTAAAGTGGCTTCAGCTTCACGCTTCTCTTGAATACAATCACGCCCCAGGAGTTCTTTGAAGTGTGTGTTTAGGTGCCGTCGCAATAAGGTTTTACTGGGTGGTATCGAGAGCAAACTGGCCAACAACTCAGCTGTGAAACGCGCCTCATGAACCATGAGACCTCCATGAACTCCTGCATAAAATACAGAAGCATTACCATTAGCCCTACTGGGATTCTGAAGATTGTTTAGTATCAGACAGATTGAACATAACACAGTATTTCAGAAAGTGGAAGTTTCTGTCCTCGAATGAGGAGCTGGAAAAGCAAATAACCAGAAGGATCCAACAGTGTGGGCTCTTCTCGATTCCTGGAAAACAAGGTAGCTATTTCAGCATTTTTTTTTTTTTGGCAGAGTTCCTTATATTACCTCTAACTGTAAAATCCTGATCTTACATGTAGGTACAGATGTAGTTGCCTGACACAAGACTATGAGATGTGAACCCAGAACCTCACAGATGTGACGCAGAAGTGCTAGCCACCACACCATCACATTTGCTTTGGCTCCCACTTCAGCATTATGTTTGAAGTATTTCCCTTCCATGACCCACAAATGTGGAAATCACCAAGCAAAAGTTCTGGGTTGAGAGGACAAACTGAATGTTCCCAAAGTCAGTGGAAAGTTGTTGAGGACACCATGAGATTCAAAGAGCAATCTGCTTACTTATCTTCAGTTTTTGTATTACGATGCAAGGATCAAAGAAAACAATATGACGTAATGAAAGCCAAATGTGCCACTGGAATCACATAGGCTCTGTATTACTGTGACAAATTCCTCAATCAGTCTGGCAATTATGTGATGAAACAAAAAGTTCATTCATTATCCTTGTTAAAGTGATATTTGAGGACCACACATCCTCAGATATGACTAACTGAACAGCCTTTGTATAAATGCTGTTCCTGGTAACTATTTCTACTCATAGTGTGTCCATGGAAACACATTACCTGAGCCTCGAAGGTTAGGGGCATATTCTGCGAGGTCCACAACACGCAGCCACTCCATGACCCGGTGATTTGTCCACAAAGACACATCCTGTGCCGTTGGTGGACGTGGGTCATCAGGTAGAGACCGTCGTTTTAAACAGTTTGGTTCAAAATTGTTATCCCTCAGCACCTTTAACATACAACAACACAAATACACACACCTATGACACTTTCACATTCTTGTGGCAGTGAATGCTGAGATTAGTAGTCTAGTGCCCCTCATATGACAGGCCTAAAACAATATTCATATGCTATTCTATGTCCTTTTCATTGGCTGCTCCTTTGTTCTTAAAACCAATCAAGCATTAACCTTACCCACCAAAGTGCTGCTACCTGCTTTTTATATGTTGTGTTACATGCAAAATATTATACTGTTCTTTTTTGGCTTTAGGGTGTAAATCAGAGAACATAATTCCAATGCTCAACCGCTTCTTTGGCATCAGCATGTCATACGCAGAGAATACACAACCTGGTAGCAATGATTGCCATGGCAAACAGGGTGAAACAGTGTGCACACGCACATGCGGGCGCGCGCACGCACACACACACACACACACACAAAACCTAGTAACAATGGTTGGCACGGCAACCAGGGTGTGACTCACTCCTCACTCACTCACAATTATATACAGTAGATGTTCTTTTTGCAATGTGACATAGTGTATCATAGTACGAAGGTATCAAAGACTCAGAGTAACCTGCTGCTTCCAACTTTTTTCTGCTCTGAAAATGGAGGCAGCAGGTTCTTTGGAAATGCTGATACCCATCTATCAACCCGCAAGTTTTTCCATACCTGGATTCCTCGTCTAAGGCTAGCAACATGAAGGTGTGAGGTAACATGCAGTATCGCCAGTTCATCCATAGTCAGACGATGAAGAACTCTGCCATCAACTCTGGCAGCCAGGAATGTTTCTTTGTGCTGTGGTAACCCTGCATCATCCAGCCATCGCAATACCCATGCTGTATCCAGTTCTCCGGATGGGATAAGATAAGGATCAAGCGTTGCCACATTTTCTTGCTGTGACAGCAGTGCCAAATGCAGTTTCTTCCGGTGGATTGGATTCTGTAAGACACATTCTCAGTCACTCAATGTGCCTTTCCACAACTATTCTTGGGAAAGCAAACGAGATGCACTATTTCCCAGATTTATTTGATACAGTACTCGACATGTTTCGGACAAGTCCACTGTCCACCATCAGGAGTATCTCAACACTGTATACACACAATAGGTATTTGTCATTCTAGTTCTGTTGGCGTCTGCTAGCTATTTACTGAATTGACTATCTTCTAGAATTAAACACCAACATAAATATGGTTATGTACCTTAATTCCCAGTTCCTTCTCAAGCTCATGATTTGAAGCCTGCAACAGCTGTGCACCGCTCTTCACCCATCGCTTCGCATCAGCCGCATAGCAGTCTAGCCCGAGTTCCTGCAGCCACCTACTGATTGCTTCACTGTCCCATTCAGCAAAGGGCTGATCTGGTCTAAAATATCCATGAAACCAGAATAGTGATAATAACCTCAACATTCTATTCTAGTGTCACAGATGTGATGATATTAAGACCACAGCTTACTGAGTTATGACAATGTGCAGTTTCACGTACAGTCACCAATGTTTAACAGAAAACTTGTCTTCTTGGCATAAAAATGAGACACTGGGTTCCTATGAAACATTGATAACCACCTGTGAAACTAAAGTGTCACAACCCAGAAAACCACAATCTTAAGTTTCACAACCATCTGAAATATCATCTAGGAAGAGACCAGTTTATTCTTTACTTTTTACAGCTGTCAATATTCATGTACTTCAAACAAAGAATTCGCTGGTTTTAAATTTGGAAGAGTAAAATTTCATGATTTCTTAGAATTACTGTGTGGACACTCCAACTGTCACACTGAAAGTTGGTGGCAGAGGGACAACTTCACAAGAACTTACTTTTGTTTGACAGGTGGCTCACTGGTCCAACCAAGTCTAGGTCCCGCTGTGGCTCTCACTCCGCCCCGACGAAATTCTCCCTCTCCTGGGAGGTCATCCAAATTACCAGAACCACTACGTTTCATGCTGTAATAAAAAGAGACATTTGTCAAAATATATTCAAACTTTTGGTAGGATAACAAATTAACAGTGTCCTATGTGTTGCCTTTATTAGTTGGCATACACACTCTATATTATGTTAAACTTTCAACACCATAATTTCAGATTATGATAAATTACACAATACAATATCTAGAAGAATACTGCCTTCTGGGATGTGACATTATGTAATTTAATAGAAAATTACTGATGTTTCAGAAGTATGTACAGCCTCTATCTACAAGGCACAAAATAAAATCACGGTAATGTATTTATGTATTGGCAAAGATGGAATGCTCCATGAGCAAGTCAATAGGAGACAGTGACACCAGCTGCAGACAGATCCAGAACAACCATGGAGAAAGCTGGGAAAAGGAAGTTTTAAGTGAGATTTGAGGTTCACGTGGTGGTGACTACAAAGAATACAATTGTCTGAGCTATGACTTCATACAGTCTCTATTTGTACATAATAATAATACACCCACCCATAATTATTTGTCATTGCCATCAAAACTGGAAGTTCAAGTTGAAACCATGCTGTCATGTTACTATCTATCACGAACATACAAGAAGATTCTGCGCGCGCACACGCACACGCGCAAGCGCGCGCACACACACACGCACGCGCGCACGCGCACGCACGCGCGCGCGCACGCACGCGCGCGCGCACACACACACACACACACACACACACACACACAGACAATTTGCACTGCTAGACATTTGTTATATTAATTTGTGCCTGTTACAACACTGTAGAACATTCTGAAGGATTCTGTGCCCTTCTAACAGAGTAAATAAAGGTAAAATCTCATTTAAAATTGAACTATATAATAAGAATAAACTGAAAGCACCACACAATTACATTTGGGGTGGGGAAACACCACAATGCTATGGGCAAATGAGTGTGAAATGTTAAGATGTACTGACCAGAATTAACCCTTAGTTTACTGACTCTGTACAAAAGGTACCCAGGCATGATCTTTTCTTGAACAATTCTCGCGTGGAAGGTGCTCTATTTGTCCAACAGCTATGGACAGTAAAACAGACTAGAAATGTTGCCAGCGCTTAGAATGGGTGTGCAAGGACCACTCTATCATGGCAATCCAAATAACATGTGACAGTTGCAAGGAACAATCATATTAGAGACACACTGCATTCACATTTATATTCTAAAATAAATTTTCTTGCCCTCAAATATTTTATGAATTTCACTCTATACAGCTGCATGAGAAATGAATATTCTGAATAAAAGCAACATTTTGACTTCAGTTCAGTCTATAAATAGAACCTTGAAAATAAAAAGTTCAGAAAATCATTTTAAAAATATGGGTACAAAATGTACCCAGTCCAGTAAAAGTAGGAAGTTTTTTGGCTCCGTAATCCAAGGGTTAACAAAAACAGCAAGCAACTCACCGACCGAATATCTTCTTGATGCCCTTATTCTTGCCAACCTGGAATGAAGGACTTGGCTGTGGTGAAAGTCCAATGGAATCTGTTGTTTCGTCTACTTCTTCTTCCGCCAAAACCTCCGTCGATGGAGATGACATCACATCCTCAATTACCACCCGCTCTGCATCAGCTTCAGATCGTTGAAAAGAACAACATTACAGACACATTTTTTGCAAAAAAAAAAAGCTTACTTAAGTCAACAAACATTAAAAGCCTCTGATTTATGGTCCACGATAACAGAGATTCATAGTTGATGAAACGAATAACAAAACACAAACACGGCCATGTCATGCATGTGGTTTGCAGACATGTAACATCTATTTCAGAACAAAAATCTATGCAACAGGAACTTTAATTTCAACACCTACTACATATCATCATTATAAAAATACAATATAAGGAGTTGAGCATAAAATTATGGGACTGAATTTGTGTGTCAATAACATACTAGAGATTTGGTAGGTACACCACAGATATTTAGTTATTTTTGATGTAACACCTGGCACAGGATAGTCACTGTTCCACCCTGTCATGAAGTAAATCAGTGAGGATCAAGACACATATTTGGAAACAAGTGTACATTTTAAAGATATTAAAAACCTAAACATCACAAGTTTTTGCGAGGGGGGATTGCTTACATGTGAGTTGTCCATTTCCCAGTAGTAATTTTATTCTGGGTTCTGCTACCTCTTAGAAGACATCATGTGGTTCAGACAAAAGAATATATATTTCAGAAAATGACAGAAAGAAATCTTGGTACAAGAAAGACGGAACACAAAGAGGTTCAGCAGACCAGGAAACCTGTACTTCTGTAAAGACCTGCTACTGGGGTGGTAACTGATGTTACTGCTGCTACATGACTTCTTCGATATACGGCAGGAAAGTGTGACTTGCATTAAAATAATGTATATGGGGAAGCTTTTCCTTTAAGAATTTAATGTAAGGTATTCACAACAGAAGTGCTGCTGCTCTTGTTGCCAACATAAGAGAAACAACAGAAAGAAAATGGACAGGACTGCAGAGAATGGTGCAGTCACTACACATAAATTTATTCTCTGAACAACACTGAATAATGTGAACGAGTAAATGTAGATAATATTTGCCTGGTTCCTTGGTAAGAAGTTACAAATATAAGTGTATTTGTGGCAATGTAAACAGGGCTGACGTATATTGTAGACCCCCCGTAATAAAATATAAAATCGGACATACAGCTCAAAATTCTGTGAGTACAATGCCAGTAACACGGCAGAGACAGACAATAAGAGAACAGTAGCCATGAAAATTGTCATCTCTTCACTATTTGCCGTCCAGAGTTCCTATTGGCCAAACTGAGACCTATCTCCCTAACTCACAAACTTCTGTATTAGTTGGTAGTTCTTCAACAAATGTCAAAATCCAAAACTAGAGAACCACTCATCACAGCTGTGGTATGATTACCTGCATTATCTAAAAATAATTTTCTTTCTATTTTAAAAATTAAAGTTCCTGAAATTAAAGTTCCAGTAATCCCTATAATTATGCTTGCTGTCTGTCAGATTATTTCTGTATTATTAGCAGAAATATCTTACAGCTTGTATATTAAACATTTCAGTTACAGTTAGTTGTAATGCTGAATATTGTACAACTTTCTGACAACGTACTGAATCAGATTAGCAGGTCACATTTAGTGTTAGTTACACTAATGCTTGCATTTGTGGCACTTACGACCAAGCAGCAATTTTAGCTGTACACACATACATTAACACAGACATGCAACAGCAGATTTAAGCCTTCACAAGTGACACACAGATAGCACCCACAGGAAATGAGTGCATTTAAATTCAAATTCATGCTTTTTTTATTTCAGTGAATTTGCTAAATCTGTACCATGACACTAACATATGGTCTAGTAGCAGCAGAAATCTTTAGATAAAACCGATGGCAACTTAACATGACTTGCAAAGACGATGAACTTTGACTACAAAAATAACATCTGCTCACAGTAAGGAATAGTGCATACACTCCTAAAAGTGATGTGTGAACACTCTTTCTCATTAAAGTGCCGTTATATTGTGTGTTTTCAATTCCAAAAAACAATGTTGTACAAAATGTCTATCACTAAGCATCAAGTCAGTGACAAGTGCATTACATCAAGATTAGGCTATGGGACAATATTCAAGGCTACACAAAACTGGCTCAGTTAACCACTTAAATAAATATTACCATCTATTAACCTTTAAAAGACCTGATCTTGCATATCACATGTAAAAAAAACTCTAAAATTCATTTTATATATTTAGGAAACAAGGAAATTCACAGCATTTTTAAGACATGCTGCATAATCCCTGTTTTATTTCCCACAAAATGCTATTTATTTCATACTTTTATATTTTATCTGTTCAAATAATATATGTTTCACAAGCCATGTGCTAAAATTTAAATACCAACCTCATCAAATAAGGGTTAGGTAGTTTTACACTTCTGTGTTTTCCTGCATTTTTGGAGTGGGGTCAGCCTAAGTCCTGTTGGTACCGCATACTCAAATGGGCATAATATACCAGCCCTGATGATATTTAAGTAAGGCGCACACCATATAAGCAAGAGCTATGAAGAGAATGTGGTTTCCTGTATCAAATATTCTAGAGCAGAAGCAGCCATGCTGTTTCAGTGATGAGTGACATGATCATATATCTGTATATTGTACATGCTGACTGGATGCACTTTTAGTAATAATACTAAATAAGTCCACAAACAGTTTAATCAGTGTAATGCTATAGGGCATGGGCTAACCACTGATCAGTTCTGATCCAGCCAACCAGAATGCTAGTACTTGCCATACTTAACTATTCTTTATTGGTTTCCTAAATTATGTTTGACAACTAATTAAGTTAAAAGTTTTTCCCCCCTTCCTGAAAATTTCAGGTGGGCCACATGTTGGAGACCTCAATTCTAGATGCTTATACGTACATTATGAATTATGTATCATTTATGAGTATTACATAAACATTCTGTAAACATACCTTAAAAAAAGCTCAAAACCTTAATTTCTGCAATTGCATGCTACCTGTAGGACTGCCATTAAAACGGCAAGACACTTACGTACAAGAACCAGACACATACCCAGCATTCTGCGCATAAAACTGCCACACGACATATTTTCTATTAACAAGAAGTTATCAACAGTACTAGCAATATCATAAACCTTCAAATGCTTCCACCTACACTGACAGGTTAGCAGGAGCTTCAAATTACTAATGACATGAATTAGTAATCCTCATACTTGTGCAGTGAATAAAGAAGTCATCTTTTCAATAAAACCAGGCACATTTAACACATTTGCAGCCAGACATTTAAGAAGTCACTTAAATGTCTGGGCTAGCCATATTTGCTGGTTATACTAGAGGAAGAGGTTTAAAATGATAAGCAGAAGTTACTGTTGACTAAAGTTGCACAAATAATAATAATAATAATAAAAAAAAAAGATTCTTGGATGTTTCATAATGCATCCACAATAAAACAGCTGCAATCACAAGACATGTCTTTGAGAAATCGATAACTGTTTCAAGCAGTGTGTAATAAAAGTTAGGGCCATGCTTAAAGCATACACAGTGTACTGTAAAATTGGGTAGATCTGGATTTGCTAGTGAATATGTTAATGTGCAATATGTTTAGTGTACTAATAGGCAAATCTTGTGACATAAAATTTTACGCATGTTTTGGAAGAACCGGCTACTTCCATCTTGAAGGACATGCATATCTGGGTTCCTTTTTTTTTTTAACCCTGCCACCGGGTGAAAACCCAATTGCAGTTAATAAATATTATTATTATTATTATTATTATTATTATTTTAAAAATCTAAGTCTGGGGGCCATCTGGAACTTTAGTAAAGGAACAGGGCACCCCCAAATTTGTATCAAATTATGGGGTACAAAGGGCCTGAAGACAAAAAATAAACCAACATTATATCTTCATTTTTGAAAATGCACGGTCCAAAAAACAAAATACAAAGGGCCTGTTTTAAGTCCTAGGTGCATCAGGCTCAGGAGGGCTCAAACCCACTTACTCATCTAAAATCTAAAATCCATCTTCAAGGCAGAAGGTGGAAGCAGCAGGTTGCCCAAGAACAATGGCAATCACCTGCCAGACTTGGTCACAAAAGAGAGGACCAAAGTCCAATACGTGTATAAATGTCTAGATTTGCCCTGCGTAGTACAACTACAGTCTCTGTCTGTATCAAATTATGTCAAGCTAGCGCAAGAACTCTACAATTCTGGTAGCACTCAACTTGAAATGTAGTGCAGTGACACAGGAAGTGAGAGTATCAGATAAATACAACAAGGAGAGGGTGCTGAGGCATGCCTTGCCATACCACATCATGCCATGCAGATGCACAACAACTGTCAGTTATTGGCATTGTCAATTCAGGCGCTGAAAGGTACGACCAGTGGCACACAGGTGCCTCGTAGGTCACCTAAATTGGGTGTGGAGAAACTCTTGTCTGGGCCGGACACCTTAAACCTCGATGCTGGGTGATGTGGATGTTGGAAGGGTAGAAATGAAGAAACTAGCCCTTTACCAAAGGCAACGCCCTTCCTCACGCCAACAGTATTTGCTGTAGGGGTGATACCATCCAGCGGAGAGACGGCTGTACCATTTGTTGTAATTCGCTGACGTGGAAGGCTGCCGTAATGCTCCACCTTACGCCTGTAATTTGCTGGAGGAGTCTGGAAGAAGTACAAAGTATTTTAATAGAGGATAATTATGCACGATAATTCTGTATGTAACATACATACATTCTGTATGTAACATACTTAGTCGAACTAAAATATGACACACGCTTACAGCAGTGGTGTCAATGAAAATAAAAAGATAACTAGAGACATATCATTTTGATACGTGATTACTGTATTTTCCTAGTATGAAACAACTGCCCCCTCCCCCCAACTCCATCTTCACTTCTCAGGAAAATACCTACACAAAATATGTTTACCTTTGTGCGCAACTGCCCTCATTCTGTATATGGGTAAATATAGTACATAAAATTCAAAGCCTTCACAGTGACTGAATGAAATGAAGCATTCCTGGGTGATCATCCATGTCAGCACAGTAAAAAATTATGACTGTTGTTGGCACTGATTCCTTTCTTTGTGAATGACTTGTTATGTGAGTACACATTTTGTGAATGTTATGTTTCATGGACATAACCTCAAAGTTCCATAAGAGGGTTGTCTGGAAAGCATCCGTCCATTTTGAATATCTCGAGAATTGGTCAAGTGGCCTTGATGTAACTTGGCGGCCAGTCAGAGGAGACCTTACTGTGCATCCATGAACAGTCACTCTCCCATGGGGCTAGTCAGCCAGCAGTAAGACACCATTGACTGAGTTGTGTACTGTGTGACTGTTGCATTCACAATGACCGAGTGAGCACATCAGCTTCATCATGACACTGCACCTGCCCATTCTAAAACTCTTGTGCAGGCTTTTTTGGCAAAGCATAACATCACCCAGATCTGTCAGCCCCCCTACAGCCCAGATTTGGCTCCCTGAGACTTTTGGCTTTTCACAAAGCTAAAATCGCCGTTGAAAAGGAGGAGATTTGAGAATGCGACGGATACACAGTACACACGCTCAGTCAATGGCGTCTCACTGCTGACTGACTAGCTCCATGAGAGAGTGACTGTTCATGGATGCACAGTAAGGTCTCTTCTGACTGGCTGTTAAGTTACATCAAGGCCACACAATCAGTTCTCGAGATATTCAACATGGACAGATACTTTCTGGACAGCCCTCATATGGTTGTCGTACTTGTAAGTGTTGACTTTCAGAGAAAGACTCTATAATCACTGCAATAGGTATGTTTATGATCTGCCTGTACACCAGAGTTCACATCACTATCTCTAGTGATTCATTAATTCCTTCCATGAATACAGAAGTTGCCACCACATTCTTGTTTTACATTCTATGTGAAAAACCCCCTAAATATTTTAAGATGTATTATCAACATATCATGGGAGGGCCATAAAGTGGCAGTACTGTTACTACAGCCTCACAAGTTTGTGTGGGCAATAATGGCATAACATTCACACCAAACGTCGTGAAAATCGAATAACTGGTACAGAAGTCGGAACAGGGATCTCGCTCACACACAGACAGCATGGTGTTTCCTTATGTCCACTTTTGGTGCGGTTAGAAAAAAAGAGTTACAAAAATGTGCTTATTAGTTTCACCATGTCCATCAGTATGCATGTAACAACTTCAGTGCCAAAGAATGGTTATTAATGACATATGATATTGGAAATGTTTAACTAAAAGCTATCACACTGTGCAAAAATAATTACTTGACACATGTATATCTGCCCACATCTTAAGTGTATGTTTTTAAACATATGTCACAGCAAAAAAGGTTTTGAACATTCAACAAAGGGCATATGTATAACCTCAACATAAATTTTACGCCCAATACAATTTCTCTGTAAGTCTTACGGTTTTCATGATAATTAAGGAAAGAAGACATGCCACAATTTTTATACTACATATACATTTCTAACTTGTGTCTGTTATTCACCTTACCTTTCTTAAGAAAAAATATCAACATAAAGAGCTTAAAGCAACTGATCTGCTGCCACCACAATGTGGTACCACTAAATAACATGAAAAAGGACTATACAAGTACCTATTCAGTTAAGTACAAAGTTACAGGATTACCCTAGGTGCTGGAATGTCCTTGAAGTCTTCCACACTGTTTGGATGATTGCCCAGACGACGGGGACTACCCTCTGAGAGTGATGACACTGGACTGGGTGAAGGTGAAACTCTACCAAGCAACTGAAAACACAACCTATCTTGCACCAACCACAACAAGAACAAAAATTTCATACATAAAGGAGTGAAGATAAGCATTCAAATGGTAACATGAAAATGGCTTGTCTACACTTTATCACCACCAAACAGAACCACAAAAAACCACAATCAGTAGGGCTTGCCTACCTGACTGAGTAATGTTTCCTCCAGTCCCAATACTACCCCTACTGGGCCAGAACCTCAAATTAGGCCACAGTAACTTCCATCCACACAGCTTTCCAATTCACTCTCCACCAGTTATCCTGACAGTTGATGTTACATGGCCCAAGCTATTCACAGCATCGTTAAATACAAATTAAATAACCCTGCACAGGAAATCATGAATTGGACACCTGGATAGAATACAAGAATTCTGAAAGAAGATATCAAACATACACAAAGACAGAGACTGCCATGACCAAGGAAACAATGGGAATTTTGCAACCAAAACATACCATTACCCTAATTCAAAACCTATACCAGAAGACAATTATGTACCTGCAAGATGAATCACAGTCAGAGAGTAAAGATGTGGTATGGTACCTGCGAAGTTTGCTGAGAGCTGACTGGCGTAGAAGATGCTAACAGTGTTGAACGTGGCATTACTGGAGGTTTGTTTCTTCGCCGTTCCTCACCCAGACGGTCTCGCAACTCAAGATTATCCCGTTCTAGAGCTGCCTGCTGCAGTTTCAGCTCTGACATGGCTGACAGCAATTCCAGTTTTTGTGTCTCCAGCGATGAGCGGGATAACATCTCCTGTTAAGAAAATATATTCTGTTGTTTCCAACAAGCAAGGACAATTGGCACAGCACTCAAAGGAACACAGTTTTGAAGTTAAAAGAATGCCATCTGAATACACATAACCAACAGTGAATATATATTGTTGTGCAGTTTCAAAATTTGTAATTTATGTAATATATAAATATAAGAAACCTCTTTGTAAACTCTTTACACCTACCAGCAGAAGAGGTTCAACAAAGAGAAGAAGTGAAGTACAAATACGAACGAAATGGCTATGAAACTTGGTCTCTCATCCACATGGAAGAATATAAGTTAAGGGTGTTTCACAACTGCGATATTAGGAGAATATTTTAACCAAAGAGACAGAGACAAAGAGTAACAGGCCGTGGAATAACTGCACAAAAACAAAGCATTTTTCCCTAGATATTGTAAGGGTAATGAACTTATGACTGAATGTGATGGAAATGAAGCAAGCATAACAAAGATAATAAATATATATGAAACGTTACTTAGAAAATCTTACATTTTTTAGATAAACAGCAAGGGAAGGAAACATATCAGAATTGTCATGCTACACATATACAGGCTCAATGTTATATTACATGTACTGAGTGCCACTTCCTGTTGACTAATTTACTGTACTAATGTAGCCCACTTGGCTGACTGCCCACACGCAAAGCAGAGTAGCCGCAGAAAGTGACATGTGATATATGTCAGATAAAATAATGATCCTGTACATGCCCTAATTTATGTGTTTTAATAACAGTATATGATCACTGTAAAGAAGTTATCAAGTACTGCACTTAAAACTGTGACATTCATTACCCAGTGTTTTCTACTGGAAAGTTCTAGGTTCACATGACACTGCAGTAAAAGCAGGAACTGACTGACAATACAGCTCACTATAAGCCCTGACCTTCTTGTGAAGGTACAGCTCCAGCCTTGTTTAGTGTTCAGCACTAGATGGAGATGAGTGATCAGCTTTGTGCCCCAGCTGTTTTAACCCCGTGGGCAGTTCGTCTGGCGCCCAGTGGACATAAGGCAGGGTAGTACCAGACTTGGCTTGGAAACAATAGCAAAGACTAACATGTCTGGTCACCTAACCCACAGCACAGTTCCTACACAGACTCAACTATCCAGCTCACAATATTGCAGTATTGACAACATAAAGACAAGCAAGAGGTCCCTGAGAAGTCACAGCTACTACTATACCAATGGCAGCCAACTGGCTATTTACACAATTGTCCTAGTCCAATGGAAAGCTCTGACCATCAAAACAATACCGATAATTGAAAGACATTTCACTTAAACACTGAACACTGAATCCTAGTGGTTAGCAGTCCTGATTAGTAAGCTGGAGGTAATGGCATCAAACAAACTATCCTAACAGGCATTTCATAGGTTCCCTCAGTTCCACCAGGCAAATACCAGAGTAACTACATTAAAATATGCAACAAACATTTCAATTCACATATCTTCAAATTCATTACTTATTATTAATCCTGATCATCTGGATTTACTAATGGCAGTGTCTTTAATGTAAACCTAGAATAAATAAACAATGGAAATATTAAAATTACAGTATGTTGAGATACGACGCCATGTAGTCTGATAAACAGGAATATACATTTTGGAGGAACCTGCTGCAGCCATCTTCAAGGTGGGAGTACTTCTTTTACCCTGCTGGTGGCAGCATGTTCCAGCAAAACATATCTGTCTACCAAATTATACAGTGTCACATCCCAGAAGACCACAGTCTTAATACGAACTGCCATAGGAGCCTAAAATATGCACTGAATCAATAATCTGTAAGGTGTTCACATTTTGTTGTTTTGCTCTATATGAGTAAGCCAGACAACAACTTTAAAAATGTTTTACCAGCAGATTTAGTGCATACAGGTTCCATACAACTTTTTCATCAACACAGTCCCGGATCTAGCACACACACACACACACACACAGTACATGCTTCTAACCCAAGCTAACGACCTGCTGTGCATGCAGCTGCACACAACAGGTCTCATTTTTTTTTTATCTTTTAAGGTTTCCATTTGTCTCAACCTCGTATTAACACAAACACCAACAGTGTGCTGTGGCTGCAACCAGACTCTCTTCTCGCTTATTTCAACTGTATACTCAAATGAATTTTCCACTTGCCCTCTGAAGCATATCCTCAGCATTAGAAAGTTGTCTCTTCTTCTCATCCAGTAGTTTCTCAAGGTCAGATATCTTGTCCGTCTGAACTTCAATTTGTTCAGTTAGCACCGTCACCTGAAGCTGAAGTGAATCCTTGTCTGCTTCAAGGCGTCGCAGCCTCTCCTCCACATCAGAGTTCAATGACGGTTGCTGCAACAATAAAGTGACAAACATCAGTGACAGGGACAGCACACTGGGCAAATTTAACTCTAGAAAAAAATCTTTGGAACAGTAGTAACTATTAAGATGTAATACAAGTAACTGCATAGGCAGTTACTGATATCTTGGAGATGAAGAGAGATGAAGTATGTTCATCTGAAACATTGGTAACTATTTACTGGGCTAAACAGATCACATCTGAGGAAACAGTAGCCTCAATATTGCCAATTTCAAATTCTCATAGTGGTGTTGATGATTTCAGTCCTTTGGGGTGTTATGCTGTGCTGACAGGTACATAAGTGCAATTTAATAACAAAACAGACAGACAATAGGTCTTCAGCTAGATTGTGCGTGGCATATATACAGTTAACTTGTAATATGGTGTCCAGAAACTCACTTTGTTTAGAAGCCTGTATTTTCTTAATGATTATACATACACTTAACAAAAAACCAAAATATCAAAATGCAAGTAAACTTCCACATCTGCCCTTCTGTGACACAACATATATATACATACACACCCAATAATTTATTTCAGCCTATATGCATCAGTTTGTCTAAGTTGGCCAGCCATCCTGTACACACAACTGCATAAAGCACTTCCAACATAACCCCACAAGAAAAAGTCAAAGTTCATCAAATACAGAAGGCTTGGAGGCTGAATGACTAGGCTTCATATGTCTTGAATAATGCTATCACAATGCAGCAGTGTTTCATCTTGATGGAAAATTTCAACTTTTTTTTTTTAAACTCTGTAGAGGCAAAACACTCTTGCATATTAAGGAGATAAGACCTAACTATTCAGTCTCTGAGACCACCAGGTTGGATACTCCATTGCTTTTTCTTTTAGGGTTATGTCATAATGTGGTGGGGGGTGTACTGGGCAACATGCAACATAGCGCATCACTCCAACTGTTGAAACACACTCTTGATAAGCTGAGGTGTGTACGGGTTAAAATAACTTACAAGTTAAACATCTCCAATGGCACAGGAAGAAGCCATTTGGAAATCTGAAGACAGGAATGTTTTGAGTTAACATCTATTGTGATTATTTGTTTTTTCAATATGTATAGTGGTTAAGAAACTATAGCCTCCTATAACCCTGGAGTGAGTTTCTGGACATTCTGTGTATGGGGTATGAGACTACTATCATGGTATTCAAGTTTTCTCCAAGTGAACAATATCGGAGTCCATCACTGAACGCGCTTTTCACCGAGGAGTCTGGAGTGATTACTGTCCCTGTGTAGTTCTAATGAAGCACACAAGAGTATATTACTATCGAGGGGTCTTGAAATTCAAGAAGAGGACTGAGTAATTATACTGGAGCACACTGGAAACCATTAGTTTGAAAAACCTGCCTCATTCACTCATCAACAAAGGCAAATCAAGTGAAGTGCTGCTGTAGTGCCTCTTAGTTGAAGTTAAATGAATCACACTGCAAAATTCACATTAAAAAAGCGAAACAGTGGAGTTCCAGGAAGGCAAACACAAACTACTCATATAAATTAGCATTAATTATGCATTATAATTAAAAATTATTATTATTATTATTAATTTAATACAATATTAAGTTTTGTGGTATTATACAGCATGTCCACAAAATATGATCTGTGCTGCGAGATATCATCATTTCATAACCGTACACACCTGATGTGAAATGAAACCTAAACCTGTAACACACTTTAGACGTTTGGGTTCTGTGTGTGAACCTCTTACAATGTAGCATGTATCAATGTTAGAGTCCTTCCCAGCCCAAACAAACTTTTGTCTCTAAGGTAAGCACAGTGGGTATCATTTGCCCGGATATGCTCAAAAACTTCATAGTTATACCTCTGGAATAAGAGGAAGTTGAAATTTTCAGGCAAAATGGTGCAACTTCATTCCAGATTCTTTAAATGGGAAGTTTACAGGTTGGTGAACAAGGATATGTAGCCAAATTTCATAGGCATAATGGCTTAACACTGCTTGATTTCCTTTTTTGGGTGTACATAAAAGTGCAGTTTGTGGAGTTGATGGACATGTAGACAGTGCTTAAATATCAAAACACAGGATTGTAGTAGCTGCTGAAACATGACAATTGCTGCAATGTGTTTGATGTCTCAATTTCTGTCGAAGTACAAGTGGCACACACACACACTACTTCAATAAAAGAAATTCTAAGTGCGTGTGTTGCCATCGTTATTTTGTTTCAATCGACAATGTTATCACACAGTTCTGAAAATATAACACCCAGCAACATCATATTTGGTCAACACACTGCTATGTTCAGTATGTTAAGTATAGGGAAGAGACTTTAATGGCCTTCACTAACTGCTAGTACAACTGAAGAATCCAGTGATGAAATGGCCAGAACACGTAGAAAGAAATTACGTAATAAATGCTGTACTGATAATATTAATAATTTTTTATGTTATTTAGTGAGACTAACAATTGTTAAGATTACATAGTATAGTGGTAGATGAATGAAATACGAATATGCAGCATTGGTGGAATGATAATGAGAGGGTTACACCGAAATACTCAGAAAAAAACGTTTCCCTGTGCCACTTTATACACACAAATCCTCATCGAATGGCCTGGGGCCAATTGAGGCTGGCGACTAACCACCTGAGCCATGGCATGGCCCGTACTGTTGAATTAAATATTCTAGAACAAATCTGCCGAAGTGTCTGTTAGAGTCGCTTTGTAAATGGAGGTCACTGGGAGACAGCATGATTCAGTTCTTCCCAGAATTTATTGTCCTACATTAACTAACAACATGCAGTAGAATCATTCTTGAGATGCTAACAGACTCTCTGCCAGTCCAGAAAGTCCCTGCATTTTATGGAAACTGGAAGTTCATTAGTGTGTTCACAAAAACCTGCCACTGGTCCCTATCTTGAGCTACAAGATGAAACTGTACTGCATGAACTGACAAAACACCTCTTACAAACACATTCAGGACAAGGGGCTTTGTTACAGAACTAAGTAAGCATAAACTGCCCTGTTTAATCACATGTGCCTCATGGTTTAAAATTAATGAACTAGATTGACTCTTATACACCAACTAATGCACTTCTATACACAAATGTATATAGAAGTGCATTAGTTGGTGTATAAGATTCAGTGAATTAAAATGCATGGTGAAACAGTGAAATTTAATGAACTAGATATTTCACCCAGATAGTTACTATTGCTTCTAAGAAAGTCATTAGCAGAAATAACTTCTTAATGGATGTGATGTATTTTCCATGAGGTAAACAATGAATTTTACACAGTAACCAAATAAATTTTTCCCCCTAGAGGGCTCATTTAAAAAAGATACACAGTGACCAAAAAACACTCTCTGTGACATAAATGAACACAGGATCGTAAACATTCACATATATGACACTGAAACCGGTGGAATTCCAAGGTAAAAACATGCATTTCATATTACTCCAATCAGTGGCCAGCTATAACTACTTTCACACCTCTTGATTGTGCAAGTGATTTTCAGAGATGTAATAAAATTTATAAAACCTTTGAGCCCACGTGTAACACACAAGAATCCACAATCATTTGTGGAGAAATAATTTTGTAATATACACATATATTTGTTTTTAGTGTAAAGGCAGCTATAAAACACAGGTTTTAATCCCAATTCCTACTATAATTCTCTACTTTAAGAAGTTCAAAAATAAAGCATAATGTTATTAGCAATACCACAAGGGTACACATCAATATAATTTTTTGAACAAAAGTATGCAAGTGAAATGTGCCTATACTCAGGTCCAGGAAAGAATAAACATGAGTGGTGGGAGTTTATGTTGGCTGCCTGCTCCCCCCATGCTTACCTATAATGCACATTTCCCCTCTGCAAACACCATTAACAACCAAAGAATGCAAAAAGAGACAGGGAGAATACAAAGGACAATTGGTGAGAGTGGGGAAGGCACTCAGAACCAGGCAGACAGAAAAATACGTGTTCATTCTTTCTTTGACCCAAGTACAGGAGCTCAGATAGAACAGAATGAAAGACACACAGCTTAACAGAAAGAATGTTAAGACTGTTAATAACATGCCTAACTACATTTAACAATGATCCACGCACAAGCTGACCTTGCACATTAGCCTCCGTCTGCATCGCTGTTCTGCCTGACAGCCGCACAAGGGGAAGTAGCCATGAGGACCAAAGCAATCTCCCCCTTGAGGCAACATGTTGCAGCACTCTCCTTGCACCAACAGATCTTGCTGACTCCCCATGCCATGACAAATCCGCGAATGACAATCCAACTTCCCAGCACTTCCAAAGTACTGAAGATCACCTTGGTGGTGATGATGGCGACGATTTTCAGAGAATGCAGAATCAAACGAGGAAGACATGACATCTTCGCGAACAGACGTGGAGGAACAGCAGTGAGCAGGATCATTGTAAAGTGAAGGGTGTAGAGGCTGATGGATGCATTCATGAGAACTTGAACAGCGTAAAAGACTTGTTGCTGAATCACAGCAAGAAACACCATGGTTCATGAGAATCTTTGCTGCTTCACTACAGCATGACGTGTTGCTGTAGTGTGGACATTCTACACCCGACGGACTTACATGTCTTGCAGGAGAGCGGAATCTTGGAGAATGAAGAATGATTGATGACCGAGATTTCTGATCTCTACTGGCTCTGTTGTGTCCATGATACCGTCGCCGATCAAGACTTGATGCCTTGTCAAAAGATGCATGTGATTTTACACCAGAATCATGCCTTGGTGGCTTACGATGAGAAGCTTCACTACTTTCACTACCAAGTTGGCGATACTCACATCCATCGGTACCAGAAGTTTGTACTTTACTCTTGTCAGTTTCTTTCTCATAGGATGGGGTCATAACATTCTGGTTTTGCATTATCTGAGGAGGGTCGTAATCAAGGTGATGATGATTGTATCTACTACCATCAGATTCTGGGGTGCAGACATCTATGACTCTCTCTTCTGCAGTTACCACATTACTTTTCTTGACAGGCTGCCTTTTTCTGCTGTCTGTAACACCTGCTGAATTGCATACCCACTGGAAGTCGTCGTCACAACCCGTTGTTGTGAGGTCTGGCATTTGCAAGCAACAAGATCCAAATAAAACAAATGCTTGTTACTCACTACAATTTCTACTAATCTTAAAATTAGTTCTAATAAAAATTAAATATGCAAAAAAAACTATTAATTACATTGTAAAACCTTATTTCCAAATATAACATTACTCAGCTTGGTAGTGAATCCTACGATTTAAAAAAAAAAGTGTAGATAAACATTAAGCGCTACATGCTGTGCGCTTGAACCCACTGATTTTTGATGATGCGGTAAAGCCACTGGCTATGTGACACATAAATCTTTGGTCTCATCACAAATTTTGACTAGCATTTTTGCATATTAAATGCAAGAATGGAAATGAATGCAATTCTTGCAGTTCAAAGATCCATTAAAAACTCTCCGTACGTGAAACAAGGAATACATAAAATAGTATAGTTCAAGTGCCTTTAATTAAGTAATGCATATTACTGTCACCCATATGTTTCAACTTACATGCAGAAGATAAAACAAGTTGAATGAATCAGGAGGCTGGAGCACATACTTACACAATATGTGTAAACTTTCTACACAACATCGAAAGTTCAGAACCATGGAAGACAAAACCAAGATTTATCACCAGCCATGGGACATCTAATAACAGAGCAGAAGTCCAAAGACACCACCAAACACATTACCCAATTGAAACACCAAAATGCACCCATTTGATCAATATAAAATTCCAACAAGGTTTATAAAAATATTCTGATATGGTTCTGTGACCAGTTTCCTTCTTTTAAGATCTCTGACTTCTACAAATTCTTGATGGAGGAGCAGCAAACCTTCAGTAGGTTGGCAGGATTTGTATGAGGGGCGGTTGCGGTCTTCCGCCTCCTCCTCAGATGAGGATGAACTGGAGAAATCAGAGGTGGAGCTGCTCCTATGATGCGTGGCTGAATCTGAACCTGACCAAGCTGTGCCACTGCACTTGAGGGTTGAATCCTCTTCTTCCTCATCAGGGCTTGACTCATCCCCACCTATACCAAATTCCAAATGATTCTTCACTACGCACCTACACATGCATATACTTCGACATACAAGCAAGTGTAAGACCAGACAGAGAGCACCTCAAGATACAGAGGTTAATCACTTCAAATTTCTGTAAATACCGCGTTTCAGAATTACAAAATGGTTGTGACTTTCTTCAAGGTGATATGTCATGTCCAGTACAAGAATTACGCACCCCTGTCTTAACTATTTCATGATTTATTTTTAACCGACACATCCTACATCTTTCATGTGCCTGCATAATAATAAATTCAGTATGACATATACATACAAACATACATACATATATGGGGACCTGCGAGTCATGAGCACTCTATTCCACTTTTATCATGTACTGTAATATTTTCAGTCCGACCACAAAAGCAACTAGTTCATAGCAACTGCAGAGGTTATGCTGTGAATAAGAAAATGATAAGAAAGCAGTGACAAAAAATATTCCAGATAAAATCAGACTACCCCCAAGAGAATCTCATTCACACAGTCCTGTTCACCACAAATGTATGATGTATCAAGTGGAAAATAATACTGGGACTGCATACACAAAAAATATTTTTAATCATGCCAAGAGCCTCTAATACAGTACCTGTAGCTTGGAATGAGAACAACCTGTGTCTAATGTTATTTAAATAAGGAAACAGTAGTTATTTTTCCACGGTACAAATGTAATGAAAAATTTATCATCACCTAAAGCAAGGCATGATGGGTGTTTAATACAAGTTAATCAGAGTGTGTGCTGTA